>Ga0209000_1000116_pt1 | contig 105856 bp, 116 predicted proteins | sample RifGroD2_FD_183998 | JGI IMG/M metagenome (GOLD analysis project Ga0209000, IMG submission 183998) | Groundwater microbial communities from Rifle, Colorado, USA - Groundwater D2 (SPAdes) (version 2) | ecosystem: Environmental > Aquatic > Deep subsurface > Groundwater | place: Rifle, Colorado...
AGTAATGGAAACTGCTTACGATATTTTACCCTTTTGGGTGATCAGAATGATTATGCTTGGAACCTATATAACCGGAAAAGTTCCCTTTAGAGAAGTTCTTATCCATGGGCTTGTTAGAGATAAAGAAGGTCAAAAAATCAGTAAGTCCAAGGGAAATGTGATTAACCCCATTGAAATGGTTGAAAAATATGGCGCGGACGCGCTCCGCATGAGTTTACTTTGGGGTGCCCTTGTGGAAAACGATATTTCTCTATCTGAGGAGAATATTAATGCCCAAAGAAAGTTTTGCAATAAAATATGGAACGCCTCCCGATTTGTTTCCCAATTTAGTGATGAGGCTAAATTTAACAAATCGTTTGATAAACATCTAAAAGAAGTTGGCAAAAACGTTACAAAACGTCTTGAAAAATACCAGCTAAGTCAAGCCGCTGAACTTTTATATTCGGAGTTTTGGCATTGGTTTTGCGACGAGTGTATAGAAAACTCCAAAAAAGGAGAGATTGGCGCAAAACAACTTAAAGAAGGTCTAATTATATTTATAAAACTACTTCATCCGTTTATGCCTTTTGTAACAGAACAAATTTGGAGTGAAATTGGGGAAGGTGAACTTCTGATTACCTCTACCTGGCCGAAAGCTTAAGGCTTGGCTGTTGCCGATGGTGAACTTGCAGAACTAGCAGTGGGTGCCGCCTCGATAAACTTAAAAGTAGATAGGATTTGTTCACTTAACGCAAGTGATCCTTCCTCAGATTCATAATATGCCGCTGTTATTACATAGCCATTGTTTTGTAAAATAATCAAATAATTAGTCTCTTGTAAATGAGGAACAGGAAAACTTGAAGAAATAATAACTTTTAGCCCCTCGTGATTCGCAACAGTAATATCTTCGGTTTTGTATGTTAAGTTTACATCGTAGGGTGGATTATTTGATTTCCAAGAATCCGCAAAAGTATCATATTTGTTTCTACCTTCAGAAGTCCACCAATCATCAGGATTCTTAGAAGATTTATATAAAGTGACAGTAAGAGGTAAAACATCACTAGCTTCATAACCCACTATGTATTCTTTATCACCTGTAAGCTCAAATTCCGAAAGAACTTTAACTTCATCAGCGTTAGTATTAGGAGGATACCTAAAAGTCAAATTAACCAAACTTATAATAAACGTTTTCCAGTTTGCAGTTGGGTCAGGGGTTGGTGAAGTAGTCACCACCGCAATGGGTGTCGGGGTTGGTGTCGTACCGGAACCACTAAAATATTTTAACCACAACAAATAACCGCCGGCAGCAAGAACCGCAATTAACATTAATATTATTGCAACAATCAGAATTGGAGAGCTTTTCTTTGCAGGTTCTGGAGAGTTTGGCGTGGTTGGTGTTTGTGGTGCAACAGGAGCACTGGGAACATCTGAGTTATCTTGTATCTGAACAGGAGGAACAAAAGTCTCCTTGGGAGTTATGGGTTCAGTCCCCAAACTTTGGGGTATTTGTTCCGATGACTGGGGTGGATTATTTTCCCCTTGTGGTATCGAAGTACTTGGGTCCATAATTCAGAGTAACACATGGATAAGGTTAAGGTCAATAAAGATACTACATACCTAATTCTTATTGTTAGCGCCTTTATATTACTACTTCTTAGTATGGTCAACATTAAAACAATTTCTACAAACAAAGAAGTTCTTGGCATCAATACCCAGACCGAATCTGATGAAAAATTTTGGAATGATTTTTTAATAAACAATCCAAACTATATCCCCGGTTGGATTGAAATAGGTAAGTTTGAGAAAGCTGCCTCCATTAATCCGAACTTTGAAGGTTTAGACAGATAAACTTATTCTTTAGGAGCTTCTGTTGGGTTTTCTCCACCCTCGGCCGGCTGCGCTCCGCCAGTTCCTTCGGCTGCACCCTCAGCAGGAACTTCTCCTTCGACCGGAGCCGGAGCTTCTATCACTTCTTCTTTTTGAGGAGGTTCAACCTTGGCAACAATTTCTTCAGCACCGGTTTTAATATCTACCTTAGATTTATCGTATTTTAGATCCTTAACCATTATTGCCTGATCTACCTCGGAAAGAGCACTAACATCCACCGTAAATTTCTCGGGTAGGTCTGCAGGCAGTGCCTCGACTTTAATTTCATTGAGATACTGAACTACAGTACCAATCGACTGTTTTTCTGCGGGAGACTCACCGGTCAGTTCGACGGGAATATCTGCTTCCACTTTTTCCTTAAGATCAACCTGCAGAAAATCTACGTGAACAGGCTCACTTGTGACTGGATGAACTTGAAGATTGTGTATAAGAACCGGTCTTTCTTCACTTCCCAAGGTAAGAGTAAGAAGGCCCGTCTCCCCCGCCTCTTTGTATATTTTTTCAAAATCTTTTAAATCAACCTGAACAGCCTGTGATTTAACTTTTTTTCCGTAAACGTTTCCGGGTATTATTCCTTTTTTACGAAGATTTTTAACCTTCCTTCCCTCAACCGTTCTTTTATCTGCTTTAAGTATTGTTTTCGGCATTTTTAAAATAATATTCGTGCAAACAAATCGCGAACCAATGTTGCATTATAGCAGTATTCATACCCACCCTGCAACGGCGCGTTGCGGGGACTCTTTGAACACTGGGAAGCAAAGACAGGATTCGATCCTAAAACCTTGACGGGGGTAGTTACTTTTATGCTAACCGGAAAGCCATCTATCCCGGCTTGTTTCCTGAAGTAAAAACCATACTGGTTCAAAACACCGTCTGTTTTGTTGGTCCAAGAAAATATCAACTTTTTATTTTCCCCTCCTAACACCTCAGTTATTATGCCAATTTCTTTACGACCCTTTGAATCAGTAATCTCGGGTGTCAGTACCTGATAGTTTTGGCCGAATGTGCTGGTCACGTTTATGTTGGTGGAATTTTCAGGAACCAAAAGCCTGACATAAGATTTATATCTTCCCGAAGCACCAAGATTAGTATTTGCAGAGTTTTGCAAAGTTAATGTCAGGGTTTTGTTGATTTCCCCTCCTTTGATATTTATGTCAACTTCAGCACTTCTCTTAACAAAATAGTTTGATTTATTAACACCAACGTTTGCCTCGACGATGCCAGCCAGGTCGGAAAAACAATCCCCATCACAACTCGGGATAAACACTGATCCATCCCAATTAAGCGCACTTATCGATTTTTGAACATCTGTTGCATGCAAAAATAACTGCACATGTCTTTGTTCTAGACTTTCATAAATTAACTTCAAAACGGATATTTTCTGTGATGATGATAAGTTTCCGATTTCATCAAGTATGGTTCTTGAAAGGGCTGTCAAAAAACTGGCTTTTTTGTGTGTACCGGGGAAGAAATTATCCTGTACTTCTGACTGAACTTTTTCATACAAGTTGTTTGATGTTATATCCATATTATAATCGGATAAAAATATTGAACCGCTTACTTCCAGAAAATCTTTAATCGGATACAGGTCAATAGAGACAACCCCGTCCACCTGCTTATCCATTTCTTTATCCAAAAACCACTCGGCCCGCTTCGCAGATGTTGGAAAATCCGGATCCCAGTTTGAATCTCTAAGCCACCAATTTGCCTCACCTAAATATTGTCTAATTGGTGCCGGCGGCTCAACATGGCCATTAAGTTGTCCATCAGCTGAATAAACATCACTAATTGCAAAGTCTGAAAGTCTGCCGTTGTCAAAAGTCAAAAGTCCGTAAGAACCTATGAAGCCTCCTGTAGGACGAAGCTCCATATTATTTTCAAAAAGGACTAAGTATGTTTTACTTTTTTCGCCGCCTAAAATATCTGGCAGTTTCTCTACAATAATTGTCATTTGAGAAACCAGATTTTTATAGGTTTCAAAATCTACTTTAGACAAAACCATTTTTGCAGCAATCGACCCCTCCCCTTTGCCTGTTATTGTTTTTTCTTCAAGAGTTGAAATACTGGTGTAAATTTGACCAAGTTCCCCGTCTGAATCGCTAAGAACACCAGCCGCTGAATATGGTGAATTTCCAAGCATGTTGCCAAAAAGCGTTTTCCCTTTTTTAATAAGAGGTATCGCACTTATTGCCACATCGGAAGTGTTTTTAAATACATATGATGCATATTCGGTTTCTTTGTAAACCTGTCCTATAAGCGGTATATATTTTAGGACTTTGCTTTCATACAGTCCCACATTAGAAACAATTTTGTTTGAATAAAACAGATTTCGAGCAACATCATCACGTCCAGCCCTAAACTCACGATATGCAAAGTAGGTCAAGGATCCACTGACAATTAGGTTTAATATCGGCAGCAAAAAGACAATTAAAAGCGGTAATAAAATTACTTTTATTCTTTTTCCGGAAGGTTTTCCAATAACTTGTTTATTGTTTTTTTTGAATGGTGGATCTTTCTGTCTTATATATTTTAAGGGTCTGGAACTGATCCATTTATATGTTTCTGTCAGTGAGTAATTAACATCTCTATTCATCCTGGATATCTCTATGTTTCTTGGTAATTTATCGGTTGGAGCATTTGGAAGAGAGATATACTTTATATCTCCCACCAATTTGGTGTTGAGTTGCCAAAATACATTGGAGGAGATTTCTGTCCCTAACAGTAGAATTTCCTTGCCGTAGGGACCAAAAGCAAAAAGCCACTTAACAATCTGTTTTGCCGCGTCACTGGCAAAGACAGGATAAAAAAGCTCTCCTACCGGAATTGAAACAGACCTTTCTCCTATCATGTCGTTTAGATAACTGGGTAATTTAAGATTACTTGCCAGGTCGATTCTGGGACCCAAGAGATCACCCACATAAATTACCCCCGCGTTATCCGGGATTTGTAATCCTTCGACACCCAACACTCCATATATTTCTTTGGGTAGAATTACAAACGTTTTAGTGTTTTGAAAATCTACAGTCTTCAAAAACTTTTTTATATCACCCTCTGCTGTTGACTTGTTTAAAAAACCTGAACAAAAAATTGTATAGCCGTAGACTACGTTTTTTTGAAAGGTGTCGTATGCGCCAATACTAAACTTGTTTCTTACGACAATGTGAGATGTCTTCTCTACCCAACCTTTTACATCGGAGGTCACAACGTTTACAAAGCAATTGTTTGCCAGAAGATTTTCTAAAATATAGATAGATAGGAAGTTTGGCTCTGAGTAAAGAAGAACTAATGATTTTCCGTCAGGGTTCATGTTAATTAATATTTTACCGCAACTCCTTATTTTTTATTTAATTAAAATGCTGCAGGAAAATTAGTTTTCAAGTTGGGTTAAAATTATTAAAACTTGCGCCTCACTCGGAACGTGAAATTTTCACAGAAAATATCCCGAAATTAAAAGTGTTTGTCCAGTTCTTCGTTTAGCAAAAAATCTGCGACTTTGTTTTGCTCGCGGGGTATGTGTTTAAAAAATATTTTTTTATCTAATTCGCTAAATATTTTTCTAATCGACAAATTCAAAATCTGTAACTCCGGCTTTTTAATTTTATAAACGCCGTTCAGCTGTTTAACAACCAGTTCGGAGTCCAGAAAGAAAATAACGTTATTTTCTTTAAATGCGTGTTTACTCTTCAGTAGCCAGTTAAGGGCAAGAAGAACCCCTTCATATTCTGCAACGTTATTGGTGTTGGTATTTAAAAATTTTGATTGCTTTTCTAAAACTTTACCTTTCAACTCTGCAACGAAAGCACATGCCGCAGGTCCAGGATTTCCTCTTGATCCCCCATCTGTATGAATGATTATTGCGTCATTTTGCATGCAATAAGTTTACCACGAGACTTTCGTTTCGTTGAGTGGCAAGCTACGCTTACTTTGAGTTTACGATAAGCAAGCTCCGCTTATCACAAAATTATATTTTTTCTCTGAAAGAAATTCCCAAGAAAAGGGATAAAAGAAGCATGTTTTGTTGAATAGTAAACCAGTAGTGGTCAAAAAGTCCCGTCGTCAAAATAAAAAATATTATTAAAATCCCCCAGGTGTTTTTCGTTTTAATATTTTTAACGAAACATAGCGAAATAAAATAATAAAGAAGGAGAGTGCCGAGAATTCCTATTTCCGTAATAAGAAGTAAATAAATATTATGAACGGGTTGCAGCAACCAAACACCGAAAGAGGTATTTGCATAAAAAATTCCGCTAACAATAAAGTTGTTTAAACCGACTCCAGTAGTCCAACTTCCGGAAAATATTTTCCCTGCAACATCAGCCAGTTCCAATCTTTCACTAAAGTTTTGCGGAAGGGTGATTTTGCTCCCAAGTATTGATCCGGAAAAAACACTAAAGTAAAAACTTAGCAAAAAAAATAAAATTATAAGTAAGTTAAACCCCTTAATACTAAGGATATGCTTTTTAAAAACAAAATATAAAACCAGACAAAAGAAGAGTCCGACAAATGCCGATGATGAGAATGTCAAAACAAAAGCCGACAATATTATCAGTAGCCCAAAAAATCTATAAATATTAATATTTTTCAAATAGTTAAAATGCAGAAAAATTAGGGATGCTCCTAAAAATCCCGCAAATGAGTTTGGATGAGAAAACGTTGAATAAATCCGAAGACGGTTATCTCCAAACAAATTAACAAGAGCAATACCAGGAGTGAAAATTGTAAAAGATCTTTCTCCCAATAGATATAAAATGTTACCCAGTGTTCTCCCTCTGAAAAACTGCAACACCCCGATAAACGAAAAAAATATTAACGAATAAAATAATGTCGTAGAAACATTCCTGATACTAAATACGTCTTCTCTGTTTTTGACATAATACCCAAGTGCTACAAACTCAATAATTTTCAACCACTTAATAAACGACACATAAAAAACAGATGAGAAGAATAAATTAAAGACAATGAGCCCAAAAAGTAATAGCAGTAAATATTTATATTTTTTGATGTCAGATATGACTTTGATTCTTTTTCTAATAATCCATGGCACAAAAAGACTAATAAATAAAAGGTCTGTTAAATATATTGTTGGCGAGAGATAGTCAACACGTATGCCGAATACAAATGCAAAGTTTGGCCAAAAATGAATAGCTAATTGTGTCGGAAAAAGAAAAATTAAAAGAAGATTTAAATATTTACCAAGAAGTTTTGATTTAAGAATCACTTTTTAGGACTGATAATTAAGAACCTCTCTTCTCCTTCGCCCTCAGAGGTCGTCTCCACATCCTTATTGTCGGCAAGAGCCATATGGACGATTCTTCTTTGCCAGGCTTTCAAATTGTAAAGGTTTTGGGCGGCTCCCGTCTCAATTGCTCTTTGTGCAGTTGTGGTAGCTAAACCTTTAAGATATTCTTCCTCTTTTTGTCTATAATCCCCCACGTTGACAACAATTTTTGACCACTCCCCTGTCTTTTGTTTAAAAAGAACCGATAAAACATTTTGAATACTTAAAAGTGTTTCCCCCCTTTTGCCAATCAGAAGGCCTGTGGCATCTCCCGCATCAATATCCACGGTAAAAATCTCATCGCCCTCGTTGAAGCTAACCGAGGACTTAACGTCGGTTGCCATTAAAGAAAAAAGTTCGTTTACAACTTCTTTTAATATTTCGGTTTTTTCTTTCATTATTTCTTTATGAGACTAGATTTTACCAGATTTATCGCGGGCGTCAAACCTCCCCAACCGGACATTGAAACCTGTTGCCAAACATTAACCAGCGAATAAACCAGCCAATAAAGCGCCAGTCCGGATGGAAGACTTAACCCAAAAATTAAAGTCATTAAAGGCATCATGTAAGTCATGGACTTTTGCATAGCAACCTGAGTATCGTCAAGTGTGCCCTTGGATTTTTTGGCAATTTTTTGTTCTTTTGCCATGTATGGGCTTGTTATTTTCACGGACAAAAACTGCGCAACGGTTGCGAGAATTAAGAATAATCCCGGTATACCGAACGGTATACCCTGAATGTGAAAAGCGTCCGGTTTGCTTATGTCTAAATATAAGAAGCGCGTATTGAGTGGTTGATCGTCCGAAAACTTAAGAGGAGCGTATAAAAGATTATTAAGCTTTCCTGATGCTATATCTTGACTGGATAAAGCTGCTGTAAAAACCTGGAAAAGGGCAATCAATACCAAAAACTGCAATATATAAGGGAGACATCCTGCCGTTGGGTTGATTTTGTTTTGTTTATAAAGTTCTGCTTGTGCTTGTGAGATCTTTACCTTGTCACTTCCGTATTTTTTCCTAAGCTTCGCAAGCTGTGGCTCCATCTCCTTAATTCTTTTCATCGATTCCATGTATGGCTTTGTAAGAGGTCTCAGGAGAAAAATTAAAAATACGCTAAAAAGAATAATTGCAATTCCAAGATTTTGTCCCAAATACTTATAAAAAAGAATAAGACCGTTTGTTAATGGTTGAACCAGTATTGTTGTAAAAATATTTCCCATTTATTATTTATTTACGGGATCAAATCCGTAACCTCCCCAAGGATGGCATTTACCGAGCCTTTTTAAACCCATTTCCAAACCTTTGGGAAAACCAAATTTTTCCAAGGCCTCAATTGTATACTCCGAACAGGTCGGTGTAAAACGGCAGGCTTTACCAAAAACAGTCTCCAGAACCGGAGAGATAAATTTTTTATAAAAGCCTAATACAAAGATCAATATTTTTTTCATTTCATTAGTCCCGCTTTTCTAAGCGAGAAACGAACCTCTTTCATTATGTCTGTCGTTGAAACTCTGTAGATGCTTGTCTTTGCCAAAAAAACCACATCGTATCCTTGAACAAGATTTATACTGTCGATTCGAACAGCCTCACTCATCGCTCTTTTGAATCTGTTCCTATCAACCGCGTCTTTTGCGATTTTTGTAGAGACTATAAATCCGAATTTACTGGGTTCACTGTCCCCTCTTTCTACATAAGCTATTCCGAAACTGTCTGATTGAAACACTTTTCCCTCGGTTTGAACCCTGGCATAATCCTTTGCACCGGTAAGTTTAAATTTTTTTGCAAGCATATAATCGGAGCTTAAACAGAAAGATGTTTTCTCCCCTTTAATCTTCGTCTTTTGAGTATATTTCTGCCGGATTTGGTGCTCATTCTGACTCTGAAGCCGTGTGCTCTGACTCTCTTAATTTTACTGGGTTGATAGGTTCTCTTGGTTGCCATGACGTTTATTATAGTTTAACTATTAAATTTTGGCAATTGGGGCTTGACGAATTGTGGATAACTCGTTAATAGTACATAGTACAAAGTACCTAGAAATTAGAGGGGAACTTCCACAACGTCCCGCCCAGACACTCACTGTACTACGTACTAAGTACTCTGCACTAATATCATGAATAATGAACAAGTTTGGAAAGATTCGCTAGAGATCATAAAGGTCACAGTTTCACCTGCAATATTTTCTACCTGGTTCTCACAGACCCATCTTGTTTCCATAGAAGATCTAAGCGAGAGGACTATTGTTGAAATAGGGTGTCCCACTTCTTTCGCAAAAAACACCATTGAAGCAAGATATTTCGGTTTGGTCCAGGACTCATTATCAAAAGTGGTAGGAAAGAAGTGTGATTTGACTTTTATGGTTAAATCAAATCCCAAAATAATTAAGGACATGTTAGGGGAGGCCTCTCCGCTCTTTTCGGTTGAAAAAGATGAAAAAAGTTCTCTTGAGGTTTTACAAAGAGCAAGAGTAAGGCCGAGTTTCACCTTTGAAAATTTTGCAGTTTCTTCTTCAAACCAAATGGCCCATGCCGCAGCAGAGGCGGTTTCTAAAAACTTGGGGTCTGCATATAACCCTCTTTTCATTTGGGGTGGGGTAGGAGTCGGAAAAACTCATCTTATGGTTTCCGTGGGAAACTCCATTCTAAGAAAAGATCCTGAAAAAAAAGTACTTTTTTGCACCGGAGAGGATTTCACAAATGATATTGTTGAGGGTATCAGAAACAAGACAACACAGGCCTTTAGAAACAAATACAGGAAGCTTGATTTACTTCTTATTGACGATATTCAATTTATTGCCGGCAAAGTCACCGTACAGGAAGAATTTTTCCATACTTTCAATTCAGTTACTTCTGTCGGAGGACAGATTATATTAACCTCCGATAGACCTCCTTCCGAAATTTCTAAACTTGAAGAAAGACTCAGAAGCCGATTCGAAGCCGGGCTTATCGTGGATATAGCACCACCCGATTTTGAACTAAGATGTGCAATTACCCAAATTAAAGCAAGAGAAAAGGGGGTTGATATATCTTCTGAACAAGTTCAAATGATTGCGGCAAATACTGAATCCGCCAGAAAAATTGAGGGAATTCTGACAAGAATTTTAACCGAGATACACATAAAGAATGTTATCGTTACAAACGAATTAATCGAGTCAATGTTTTCAAAAAGCCTAGAAACTTCAGGAAAAATAAGTCGAAGTTCTCCCGATGAGGTTGTCGATGCTGTTTCCAAATACTTCCAGATAGGAAAGAGGTTGCTTTTAGGGGAGAGTAGGGCGCGACCCATCGCAAGACCAAGACAAGTTTTAATGTATATATTAAGAACTCATTTAGGAATTCCTTTGGAGGAAATTGGGAGAGTGGTCGGAGGAAGAGACCATACTACGGTAATGCACGCTGTGGAAAAGATAACAGGATTAGCCACAATCGATGTGCAAATCCGTGAGGATATTTTGAAGATAAAACAAACCATTTGAAAATAATTTTTAGGTTTTCTGACTTATCAACAACAAGATTCAATTTATCCACAAATCTATTCACAATTGTCTATGCCTGTCATCAACACAAAATCATCCCGAAAAGTAAATTTAAAATCTAATATTTTTCAACTTATCAACCATCTCTACTACTAGAACTACTAGTTAATATATGATAAACAAAGAAAAGAAAAATTAACGAAATATGAAATTGCAAGTACTTCAGGAAAATTTGGAAAAAGCAGTCAGTATAACAACAAGGTTCGCTAGTACTAAAGCACAGCTTCCTATTTTGGGAAACATTCTTTTATCTGCAAAAAAAAACAAAATATTCATATCTTCAACAAACCTGGAAATATCGGCATCAGTACAAATCGGGGCGAAGGTTGAGAAAGAGGGGGAGATAAGTATTCCCGCAAAAGTTATTACAGACCTTGTTTCCAATCTACCTAAAGAAACAATAAACCTTGAATCCGAAAAAGAACAATTAAAAGTTTCAACGACAGGGTTCTCGTCTACTATCTTAGGGATTGATCCTACAGATTTTCCGAAGGTTCCCAACACACTAAACAATAAAAACACTATCGTTTTTTCCAAAAAAGAGATTTCTGATTCTTTGAATAAAGTTATTTTTGCCACCTCGGTTGATGAAACAAGACCGATCTTGACGGGAGCCCTTTTTATATTGGATAAAGATTCCCTGTCCTTGGTCGCCACGGATGGTTTTAGGCTTTCCAAAAAAGTTATTCCTCTTAAAGACTCTAAAAGTGAGAAAAAAACCGTAGTTATTCCAAAAGGTGTTTTAGGGGAAATTAATAGAGGAATTTTTGAAGCCGATGAGATTCTTTTTGATTTGGAAGAAAATGAAAAACAAATTATTTTTGGGATAGAAGATACTGTTTTAACATCCAGACTATTAGAGGGAGAGTATCCTGATTTTGAAAAGATAATTCCCAAAGAGTCTAATATTAAAATTACATTGGATAAAGAAGAGTTTTTGAGGGCGGTGAAGCTTGCCTCAATCTTTGCCAGAGAATCCGCGAATGTTGTAAAAATTAAAATTTTGAAAGATTTGATAAAAGTTTCGGCTGAAAGTAGCGCAGCGGGGAGCCAGGAAACTAAAGTTGATGCAAAAGTAGATAAAGGAAATACTGAAGAGTTTGAGATTGCTTTTAACTACAGATATATAGAAGATTTCCTATATTCTGTAGTAGGGGAGGAAATAAAAATGGAGTTTTTGAATTCGACATCTGCAGGAGTCTTTAGAGATACGGGGGACTCCAACTATCTTCACTTGATCATGCCGGTAAAAATATAAAACTACTGGCCCTCGACGGGATTTTCCGAAAAGGCTTGTCCGAAACTTGTTTTAAATTCATTAAAAGTTGTTGGTTTAAAATACCAAATCTCCAATATAATTCCCGATCCCTGGTGTCCAATGTATGCAAGTCCCTTATCTGGATAAATATAAAGATTAAATCCGCTGTATGAACTTGATTTATATAAAACGTTTTTGTAATTGCCGTATTTTTCATTTATGCTCGAGATCGTAACATCGTCTTTTGATGAAACAATTTGTTTAACCAAGGTTAGTATTCCTGAATCCATAGAAAATTGGTTATTAAAGTTTGGATTGTTTGATTCATATTCAAGTGTTGTGATTGTATCGCTTCTGTTTTCTTTTACTGCGGTTCCCATTTGGCCAATAACATCATCTTCAGTACTAATACCGGGTGTGAGATTGTTATATGAGGCTCCGGTTTCGGGAATTTTGGTTTTTCGATTAGTGCCTCCTCCACCGGAAAGGGAAATGTAGACAATATACAATATCGATAACAGCGAAATTACGGCGATTGCTAAGATTACCTTCTTGTTTTTAAGCATATTTATATTTTACCCTAATTAAAAACATATCTCATTAAAAATTGATAATGAATTGGCCATTTTTGTTGGACGTTTCCACACCTAGGTTGGATAACATAGAGAGCTATTGCCTCCGGTAAAGATTCTCCATCATTCCAATTTTTGGTAGCACCGTAGAAACAGTAAGGAGACTCACTTGTTATTCCCGGATACTCTAAATACAACTGATAGAGTTTTGCGGTTTTATTTCCCCACGATAATGAATGTCCCAGTTCGTGAGAAAGGGTATAAAGGGCATCTGCCTGGTTTTTAACACCAAGTTTATAAAAATCTACATAACTTCCATGATTCCATCCCCAAAAGCTTTCAAACGAGATGGGGTTATACCTAAGAGGTAATGATGGATAAGACATACAGACTTTTGAAATATAGCTGCCGTATTTTGAAACCATCACACCTCTTGCATTAACAATGTTGGCATAATATTCTGATGGCCAAGCTTTGGAATCGATATTTAAACATGCAGCCGGGGGAGTGCCTATTGATATAGAAGCCGCGCCGGACACTTCTTGTTGGGCAGCTTCTTCCGAATCTGCTATGACAGTAAAAGTGTCTAAAATAACGGAATCTTTATAATCATTTCCGGAATAATTTTCAGTATAAGTAAAAACATAAGGGATGCTGGGAGATATTGAATCAGGAATGTTGGTGGGTACTTCAGATGGGCATGTTTTTGCCGGACCCGTCGAAAATATTTGGCAGTCATTTTTGAAGGCAATATTTGTTAAGAGACTTTTCTTTGCAGTGACAGTAATGGTATAGCTAATTTGCAATGGTAATTCCGTATTTTTAAATGGTCCCTGAGGACTTGCTGCTTTGTCAACTTGAATGTAGGGGTTCGAACTTAAAGTTGTTATTTGTGTAGGGGGTACAACATAAGCGCCGGAATTGATGATAAAAAGAATAAGAGCAACTACCACAGGGAAAACCAAAAGGGTTACCAAAACAGGTGTTCCGATCGAGACAAGAACCGCCCCTCCAAGGGTTGTAAAAAACCTGCCGATACTTGATCCGACAGTACCCAGGTTGATCGTTCCACCTGCGGCCGCCGATGCTAGACCGTAGGATCCGACCCCAGCCACGATTCCTACAACAGGCCCTGCAATTGCAAAAGATCCAATTCCCAGAACGGTTCCCATTATGTAGGGAGCATTTTTTTTGATTTTGTCCCAGGGAATTTTACTTGCAATCCAGCCAACTGCCGCACCGATTGCGGCTGTTACTATTGCGAGCGGACCGCCGGCCAGTCCTATTGCCGCACCTGTTCCGGCACCGGTAGTTGCACCGCCAGCTGCTCCTACTGCAGTTCCAGTTGCCCCACCCGCTGCAGCTCCGACACCTGTTCCGATGGCTTCACCGGCAATCACACCTCCAACCCCGGCAGTCACAACTCCAGTTTCCAAAGCGGCGGCTCCAGCAATGGCGCTGACCCCCTCGGTGGCTACAATGGCCGTACTTGCAACCTCAGTCGCAGCCGGTGTTATAAACGTAAAACCAAAATTAATCCCTAATGAGCTTCCTAGCCCTTCAAAAAAAGTTGAGGCGCCTGGTATTTGCTGAATAATAGAAATAAAAATACCGCCTCCAAAAGGGGTGTACTTGGTTAGTCCAACAACAGAAAGAGCTTGTTGTCCAATTTCACTGTTGTATATTCCCGTAATTAAACTGTCGGCGGGTAATTTCACAATTTGAGAGTCGATAAAATTGCGGGCCTGTCCAAGCAGAAAACTTTGAGCCTGATCTTTACCAAATGAGGTTACATTATCCAGAAAGTTTGATTGAGATTGAAGAAGATTTGAATAGCCGTCGCTCAGGCGATGAAGATTGATTTCGTGTGTATATCCCTCTACCGGTTGGGTAGTGAGTGTAACTTTAATTTCATCCGGATCGGGTCCAAAAACTGCAGCAGCCAGACCGCCATTTACAGACGCAAGAATGTTTCTGCTTAGTTGAGTGGAGTTATTAAAGAAAGTTAATTCTCGTGTAGCTGTTTTTAAAGAGTTCTGTACGTTTGTGTCCGAACTAATACCCTTGACGATATTAGTTTCTTTAGAGACAGACCTCAGAATGGCCGTTTGAAAAGTTGTTTCTATCTGCTGTGAGGGATTGTTAATTGCAAATACTGTGTCGTTTGCTGTTTTGTCAGCCAAAACCGCAATTTCTTCCTCAGACATATTTTTAGCAAATTCGCTCGAGTGAATTTTTACCTTTACAATATTGGAAATTTCTTTCCTGAAAGATTGGGGATATGTTTTAGCTTTCTCGATAAACTGTTTGGTGTTTTCATCCGGTGTTTGGGCTTGAGGAGTCTCAACTTTTACATAAATTTTTTTATCTTCCAAAAAACTTTGTATTTCTTTTTGTTTTTGTATTTTTTCTTCAAAGGACTTTTTTGTTCTTTCGATTTCTTGTTGTCTTTTATAAATTTCCTGTTTTTTTCTGAAAGCCTCCTCAACATTTTTTTGAGCACTTTTTTGAGTTTCTTTTAGTCCAATCTCTCTTTTTAGTCTTTCAGCCTCCTGTTGTTCCCTTGCTACTTTGTCGGGCATGTTTGATTCGGTTGGTTTTTCCCCGCCTGTAGATTCTGAAGCAAGTTCTTCTACGGCAAGTTCTGCCTTTTTGATGTTTGCAAAATCTTTTTCTGATTTGATGGATATCCCTGTAAGACGATAAACAAAATCTATAAAGTCACGCCTATCTTTCCAGTTAAATTCTCCCGAGATGTAAGGTTTGTCTGCTGAATAAATTGCATCTTCCGGGAAAAAATGGGCAAACGCATACCTTAAGTAATTTATGTTTTCCGGAGTTAAACTGATTTTATTTGCCATAATTATTTATTGGAGTATTTTTACTCATCATCATTTTTACTTGTCAGTATAGGGATTTGTTGCCACCTTAATTACTTCCTGCGGCTTGGTTGTTATAAGTTTGTTTTCGTTATCCGAGGCAACAATTCTGATTGGTGCGTGGTGAGGTCCGGCAAAGAAAATTCCTTCTCCGACGTTGGCAGCCAGAAGAAGTCTCTTTTCTCCCTGGGAAAGGTAAAAGACCTCGCCAATCTTATCAATTGCCGCCGGGGATTGTTTCAGGAGGACCTGCATGGCGCTGTTTGTGACTATGGCCTTTCCTATGTCCTGTCCGAGGAAGTCTTCGACGTCCTGGGTTATCGTAGTGAGTCCCAGATAGTATTTGCGGGCCCTCTTGACAACACTCCACAAAAATTGGGCCGTATCGGGATACCTCATCATGTGCCAAGCCTCGTCCACTATTAAAATTCTTTTCTTCAAGTCCTTTTTAACCCTTGTCCAAATATAATCAAGAATTATAAACATGGCGATGGGGCGGAGTGCGTCCTGCAGATCTTTAACGGAGAAAACAGTAAATGGGTTAGTGATATTAATGTTTGTTTGTTGGTCAAAAATTCCCACAAAACTCCCTTTGACAAACTTTTCTATTCTGGCGGCCAGGTCCAAGGCGTCGGGAACCTCCATTCCAATAAGAGTTTTATAAAGATCTTCCATTAAAGGTGGTTCTTTTCCTTGAGTATCAGGATCCATAGTTATTCCCTTGGCTTTATAGGTGATGATAAGGGCCCTATCCAAAAGCGCTTCCTGAGTTGGGGTAATTGCTCCCATAATTACTTTCATCAGAGAGTGAAGTGAGAGAATTTTAAGTCCAAGCTGGTTTTCTCCTTCTTCTCTGATTTGTGATAAGTCGAAGGGGTTTATTTTTGCGGTTGAGTTGTATGAGAAAGAAATATATTCGCCCCCCACGGCTTCAGCAATGGTTTTGTATTCGCTTTCAGGATCAATAACGATTGTTTCTATTCCGACCATGAGGGATCTAATTGCTTCCAGTTTGACAAAATAAGACTTGCCGGCGCCACTGGTTGCGAAGATTGTCATATTGGCGTTTTGCAGGCTAAATCTATCAAAAATGATAAAAGACTCGTTTTGGGAATTTATGCCAAAAAGTACGCCGCGGTCGCTTGAAAGCTCGGTCGAGGTTAGAGGAAAAGTGGTGGCAACGGAGGTTGTATCCATGTTTCTCGTAATGTTTAACCTGTCTATTCCAAAAGGAGCCGTTGCCGTAAAACCCTCGGACATATCAAGTATGGCATGTTTACTGACAATCATCAGGGATCCGAGTTGGGATTCAACCTGTTTGGTTATTTGGTTAAGCTCTTCGGGGGAGTTGGCGGGAATTGTTATATAAAATCCAAACTCATAAAAACGCTCGATTCCCTTTACAAGTTGTTCCTGTAGAGCCTGAGCGTCTTCAAGTTTTGCTTGGGTAAAAGGATCAACGATCTTGCCGCGCTCGATATCTGTCGTCATCTCCGCTTCCATTTCGGCAATTTTGCGTCTTAGATCGTCAAGCACGCTTTTTCCGTCTACAGGATAAATGTAAAAAGAAATGTCAAGTGAAGTATCAATGTTCACGACCGGTTCAAGCCATCCGGGTGCAACGAATCTCGGATAACCTCCAACAAAAATAGTTCTGAAGTAGACATCGTTTATTTTTAAATAATCAAAATCTACCTCGACAGATTGAGGGGAAATCACATCCAGTAAATTCATTTTTTGATTCATGACTGAAAAAGACGGAGATATAATCTGCGGTTTAGCCTCGGTTTCCTGGGTGGGAACCGTCGGTTGCTGGCCTTGTTTGTTGTCTGGTTTCATTTATTTTCGAGTATTACCTCGGGCTCCTTTTTAACGGCTGGCTTTTCCGGATTGTAAATTGAATAAAACAAGTTTATAAGCTCGGGAGTTATAAGTTGTTTGAATTTGATTCCAAGTCGTCCCGCCTGACGGATAAGATGATCGCGTCTTGGGTAAAGAGCAATTTTCGCTTTTTTAATAACATATGATTTAGTAAATGGAAGGGGTCCGGATAGTTTTGTGACTGCGGCTATAGATTTTGCTACCCCAAGCTCAAGTGGGGACAGATAAAGAACGACAAAAAATCTTTTTCCCAAAACATTTTTCTTTTTAACGGATTCGGTTATAAAGTTTTTATAATCCTGCATGAGCTTTGCAAGAAGGGGCTGAGTAATCTTTTTTGATTGCTCATCCAGAAAGTTTAGATATGATGAAATATCTTTCTTTTGAGTTAAAACAACAATTTGTACGGAAAAAGTAAGTGAATTTATCATGGCTGCATAAGCAGCAATTACGGCCTCCTGCTCTTTTTCTGAAAGGAGCCCGAAGTTCAGGGAGGTTGACTCCATGATAAGAGCCGCTCCGCCATCTTTATAAATAACGATGTCATTGGTAATGTCGGCAACAGGTACAAAATCCTGGGTGGTTGAAGTTAAAGGTTTGTCGGGAATGTTTATAAATGGAATTTTGGGTATATTCATTGGTTTGTCAGTATATTTGTCGGTTGTTGCATTGGGACTGCTTGAGTTGTTACAAGTGATCTTCCTTCGACCAGAATCGGGGGAATAATTTCTCCTTTGGCCTCAAAATTAACGGGCATAAATTGATATCCGTCCTTTTCACTGATAATGCCGTATTGGCCATTATCAAGAGCGGTGACCGCCATAAAATGTCCGAGTTTGTTGCTTCTAAGAGCTCTAATGGGTCTGCCGTATTCGTCTCTAATCTCAATAATTGCTCCCTCGATGATTCTTCTTGCCTCGTCAACAACCTGACCCACCACTACGTTGGGATATGTAGGCGGGTTCGGGGGAGTGGCATCAATTGAAAAAATAGCTTCTCTGGTAGAAACTATTTCTTCTCCGGCAATTGTAGGATTAACATGCTGAGTCTGGATTTGTACTGTTTGAGAAATGGGTTGAATCCTTTCCTCAACAACAAGATGGGTAGTTTGCATGGGGGTTATTTTGACAGGTGTGCTTACAGGAATCTCCAGTTTCTTGGGAGTAGGGGGGGGTGTTGGAACGGCGGGAGCTTGGACTGTGGCCACAGGAGTGATGGGACTTTTAATTCCGGCAAACATTCCGGCAAGAGCAGCCAGAAAACCCTGTTCCGCACCTTCCAATTTGGCAAGGGGTCCGGCCATTTGTTTGGCGCTTTCCAAATAGTTTTTGAGAGCGGCATCTTGGTTTTGATTTCCTTGTTGGGGCGAAATGTTGCTAGTCGCAGTTTCATCTTGAAAAAACTTAGGCATTTCTTTTGTTTTTTTCCAGTTGAAAATTGTTGGAGAATAGATTGTTTTGAAAAACGACAGAATCCACTGTTCCAGGGGACGCTCCTCAAGAGGTATAAAAGCCATGGCAGCACCCAAAATTACAGAAACAATTGCAAACGGCCATTTGATTATTCCGATGAGGGGGGAGGAATAAAAAATTAGACCAACCAAAAAACCACCCGCGAGTTGGAAAAACTGTTTAAGGGTCATATCTCCCACCAATCGGAATTGGTAAGAAGATATATTTTGCGGAATCGGATGTTGTTCCATGCTTTTAAGGCAGGGTGAAGAAAACCAAAAGCAATCTTTTTTGTCTTTACCCTATACTTCTAGGCTACAGCGTGAACGACTGCTTTCAAGTGGTATACTTTTTCACAACAAATAAGTATTAATCTTTTGCTTCAGGACAATCTTGTTATATAATTTGCATATGCCCGACGGTATGTCACCTGAAAATAAACCACAATCAAGCATTGAATTTATGAAATCCCTCGGAGGGCCGACTAGGCTTCCTGCAAATGAGATAACAAGTCAGGCTGCAAAAGATTTTCCACAGCCTGAATCAAGAGCAAATGTTCCTGATATTAGAATGGAATTGAAAAAAAATCAAAATGAGCAAGATAGGGAATACCTTGAAAGGCAGTTATCTTATGAAAGATTTGTTGAAGATGCAGAAGCACGTATTAACAGTACAACTTTGCCGTGGGAGGCTAGGATGGCTGTTCGCGATACCGCGTTTCAATTTATTGATGCGCCACCAGGTTTGGGTGACAACTGGGGTGTCCAAAGGCTATACAATTTTTTGAGTTCTAGGGAATCGGCAATTCAAAAATTAATAGCACCTGAAGCCGCAAAACAAGCCATTGGTTTAGATGAGGAACCTTGGCGAGACACAAGTCTAATTAATAGACAAGACAGAACCCTATTACTGACGTCTTTAATGGATACAAATAGTATCTCGAAAACCGATGCGGGGAAAATCGTTAAAGATAGAGAACAAAAAGCAAAAGAAAGGGCCCCGTATTTTTGTGAAGAGCTTTTGAGAAGTAGGGATGAGTTAGCACTTATTAGGAAATTAACTTTTCTTTGGTGGGGTTGGAGAAATTCGGCTTCAGGTCAAGAAGTGGGCAATTTCTACATGGAAAACAAAATTACATCCTTGCCACAGCCAAAAGATTTTGCAAAACTTTTAAAAACCCCCTCGTATTTTATTTCAGGTGAAGAAAAATTGAAGCCTGGTGATGACAGAGAGGCACAGAAATTACCCGGTTATCCAAGTAAGGATAAAATTGAGAGGTTTCTTACTACTGTAGAAAAAAGATCAAAAGAAAATGAGCCAATGGGGCAAGTAATAGAGAAGGAGATGCGAATAATGTACACAATAGCCCTGGGTGACCAGCCAGAAAGATTAATGGAGTGGAAATTCAATGCAGAAAGAGGAAAGCTTAATGAAACCCTCGAACAGAAGGGTATAAATTTGGATTATTTGATTCTAAGAGACAAAGGAATAAATTATCATGACCCAGTTGAGGATAAAAAAATACAAGATGTTATAAACGCCTTAAACGATTCGGAAAGGGAGGCAATAGAAAACGCTTGGTGGAAACAACTTGGTTTTAAAAATGCGGCAGATGGAAAAGAAGTTATAGGCGACCCTGAAATGTGGATTCCTATAAAGGCAAGAAGGGGGGATCCCAATATTGGCGCAGCGTTACAAGTAGAATCGTTTGACAGAGATGCCAGGAAAGAACAAATTAATGGGGTCTTACTAAGTTTAAAAAAAGATTGGCAGGACCTTTCCCCACTAAATAATCATACCCCTGCAGAAACAGAAGCACTTAGAAAAAAAATAAATGAAGAGATTAACAAGCTACGTAGTCTAGCTACGGTGTCTGACAAGAACGGTAAATTAATTACAGTTATCCCGTCTCTGCCCCTAGAAAATGAGTTGAAGCTAAGGGGGCGAGCGACCAAACTAGGATGTGTTTGGGCGAGGGTGCAGTTGGCAGAAGGTAAAGAGGAATTATTTAAGAGGACTCTCCCAGAACTGGCAGGTGGAGACAAACTTGCCTTTGAAATGTCAGAGGCCGCAATGGGTCTTTTTGGAATACCAGCCAAATGGGGTTATAACATGAGAGATTATGACCCTTCTTCACCCAAGTTTGGCGACAGTGAATGGAAAGTGGACGTGGAGGCTTGGCCGTACACTTCGGAATTCCAAAATATTTTGGCACTAGATAAATTTTCCAGGTACAAAGCTGAAGCTTTTGGACCAGATGGATCTAGAAATAGGTTTGGACCTCTGATGACAGATTATCTTACCGCAAATCTGATTAGGGATTATGACGAAAATGGAAATGAACTTTTTGTAATTTTTGACAAAGACGGGAACTTAAGAAAAGGTAGAGCCGATGAGGGCCTTGTCATTGCGGATACCTCAAGAACTATTTTGCAAGAATGGGAAAAAGGAACCTCATTGAGCGAAGAAAGGTTGTGGAGAGATGTCCAAGAAGATCCTTTTAGACGTTTCTTATTAAGAAGCTTTTTTGCTGAAGGTAAAGCCGCTCTAGGACCCGGTGGAAATGCTCTGATGGACTTTTGGAGAAAGAAGGAATGGGACTTAGATAGAGACTTTAATGAGAAATTACTTGATGATTATAAATTGGCAAGGAGGGTAGCTTTAAAAGCCGAGCTTGACAAAGAGGACATATGGAGAGATATCGTTGCTCCAATTGATGATAAATATAAAGCCGATGCGGCAAATTGCCTTACAAGGTTAAGTCAGGCCAAAGATATAGCCACCAGGCAAGTGATAATGGAAGAATACTCTTCACTATATGCTAAGTGGAATGATGAGAGATGGAAAGAGGTTTTTAATTATGTAGACCAAACCTGGTGGAATGGGGTTATGTCGACACGTTCTTGTGTCCAGTGGGGCATCCAGGAAGTCGAAGTTGCAAAAAAAGAAATTGGGGCCCCATTAATTCTTAATAGACCGAGTAGAGTACTAACAAATTTTGCCAAAAATGCCAAAAGTAGAGGGATCAATTTATTTGGAAAATACAGTATTCCTGTTAAAGATACACCATCAGTTATGGAGTCTGCACGTAAAGAATTTGAATCAAAAAATTGACCTAATTGTTAGTGAGGCGCGACTTTGGATATTGTTGTTCCAGCATTGGATGTTTGTCTTCCGAATACTTCCGCACTTGCCGCTCGCCCAGACCTCTTATCGTATTGGGTTTGAGTGATTCTACCTTTATTAAGTTGATTTAATAATTGTTTCTGTCGCTGCTGCGCTGCCCACTCGATTGTTGCGCCACCAGTTCCTGCTATTTGACCAACAGTTCCTGCCGCACGACCAATATCAGTTCCATATTCAAACGGTTTGCCTGCAAACAGGGATTGAACCAGCTCCACAACCTTTGTTATCTGGCTAAAAACAAAGAAGCTTATAAATACCCAGATAAGTTGTGATTCTCCGCCGGATGTGCCTATTGAGAATGGAGGATTAAAGCTTGGTGCTGCACCTATTACAGCCTTCATTGGATGAAAAGGTGTGTTTTCTGCCACCTCCATGGGTACATTCATGCCTTGTTTTAGGAAGAAAAATGAGAAGAAAATCATGATGACCAAAACCGGGTATACAGCGACATACGACGTTATTTGTTTAAGCCAGCCACCAAAACCGGATTTGTTGGTAATAGTTCCAAACAGAATTTGTAATGGGCCAAGCACAATCGTTATCATTAACATAGCAAAATTTTTAATCATCACAATAATTATTTTGATTGACCACCAAAGGATTGCGAGTAATGAGAGTATTGCAAAAATTACCAGAAGGATACCCGCCCACCATTGTTTTCCGCTATTAGCAACAGAAAGAACAGCATTAGCCAGAAAATGCCACCAATATGAATACATAATGCCAAATCCACTATTTCTAGTCAGAAATTGTTCAAACAAATCTGGTGGAGAGTACCCACTCAAACCACCCGTGCTTATAATTGTGGCAATAAGTCCAATAACCACGTACATAAGGTCAATAACAAGACCTGCTATGGCATAAGAAAAGGTTATTAAGATAAGAGATACGACCAGTTTTGGGATGGCGGACTGAATGGTTATCACGGTTTGGGGATTTATTTTGACCCTGAACATAATCATAAATGCTATTACAATTGTGGCGAAAACAAGAAGACTGAAACTAATATTTCTTGTAATTTTCCAAAGACGGAGGACTGATTCTCCTGCGTTTAGACCTACACCATCGGCGGCTTTTACTGTGGTTATGGGGGAAATCTTCTGCGAGAGATCCTTGACATAACCGACTCCAGAAATAGAACCACCGTTTACCGTTTGCATGTAAACCGATGCCAAACTTTGGCTGTTGGATACGCTAGCACTTGGATTTAAAATTTCTTGCAATTCATTTGGGAGAGCTGTTATACAATTGTCAATTTGTCCTCCCACAACACAGATAAAAAGGTCAGGATTACCGGGAACAAGATTCAAAATTGTCGAGAATAAACCATACACTACCCACTGGACCTGGGCGGCTGTATAACGTTCTCCAAAAATCTCACTTGATGGCGAGGTGTTTGAATCATAAACTTTAGCATACCAATCAATTAGGCCTTGATTATACCAAGTTGCCTGAGCCTTAGCCTGAGAAAGGGGAGCCAAAGAGAAAAGGAAAGTAGTGCCGATTAGAAAAGATATGAGCAGTTTTTTAAACATGGCAGGTGCCTCTAATTGATTATTAGGATAGCATTAATTTGGGTAATTAGGTAGTGCTATTCCCGGTGCAATTACGGAATAAATAAAGTTCAAATCGTTCGTATAACTTGATATTTTATCTTTTTCGTTTTGATTTATTGGGGAGCAGTGTCCAAACCAAAACATTGAAATAAAAGTATTCATATCCTTTTTACCACACTTGGCAGCATATGAACTTGGTAAATTTAAAAAGAAGTCTAGTTGTTTACTAAAATTATTAGTCGGTACACTTTGATTACCATGGATACCAAAATCTTCGACAGGATAGTTTACAGCCTCGTAATTACTTGCATCGGATTCATGAATCCAAATAGCAAGAGCAAATATTGGATTTATATTTTTGCTTTTTGACCTCTGAATAACATCATTATTACATTCTTTGAAGTACGGTTTGCCGGGACCTGTCGCATACCAGATCTTGGTTATATTTTCCGCCTCGGTTTTATTTAAACCATTCACCGCAATTTCCGGAATGGTTTGATTACAATTTATTTCACCGCCACTGCCGGTATCTTCATCAGAATTCGGTGCAAAAGAAATAGTGTCACCAAGCCCTTTAGGTCTGAGGGCGGTTTGAATACCATTTAAAAAGTATTCAGAAATTCCTCCCAGATGAGGAAGTTTTAAATCAGTGTTTGATTGAGAGATATCCGTACCCGAATAATCAATATTAGTAGATCCCGGTATATCTATTATCTGCCCGACGCTTCCCGCCGTGTTGGTTTTTGGGAAAATTCTCTTGAAAACCGCCATTGGACCCGCCACAAGGCGCGACCAAATATCGTCGGCGAGAGGAATTTTTGAGGTAGTTGAGAGGTTGATATAAACATCCTTTTTACATTCCTGGGTGGGAGTGGGAACGGATATTGGGCTGGCGTCAGGATAGAGACAATCTGCACGGCATTCGTTGGGCGCGCCCCCAAAATAGGTACATCTTTCATAACAACCGGTGGGGACAGGGGCGTCAAAAGTACAAGAAAAATTAGCTGTATAGGAAAGATCCCCCGTCAGCTGTGTGGCAAAAAGATCATCTCCTTTATTTGAACGCACCTCAACGGTATTACAGGAAGTTTCCGATGCAACATTTGTCGGACTCCCTACTTTGCCTTCTCCTTTTGGAGCATATGTATCTTGCAGGAGAGAACTAAGCTGGTCAGATTCTTCCATGTGGGAGAAAAAGAGAGTAGCGGGATTTTGATTTGAGAATGCAATATTTTTTACAATTACATTTGAGTCTGACGTGCCTTGCGCGGATGATACTTGATCGATGGAAATATTTCCTTCGACATCCTCAGTTGAAGAGAGGGGGATATAGGAAAAAAGATCAGCATATTTATTTGGAACCAAGATGTTGTCAAGGCAAACCAGATAATTGATAGCGGGGACTATTACACAAGTTTTACCCTGCCATTCGTTGTAATATTTTTTATATTCCAGACTTGTCATTTGACGTGTCGGTTTTGCGAAAGGATCATCACTCCAGGGAAGGGGAGGAGTTCTTTTGTTCCAGTGGTTTGCAACAGATGTCCTTATGGCATCCTGAATTCCTGCTATGTTTGGAATTAGCGCAGATATTGCATCAATAATTTTATTGGACCCACTATTCCAAAATGACAAATCTCCATCCCAGGACCCGAGTCGATAGACGTCATTTTGAGCCTTTGTGTTATTGCCTTGATAACAACTGACGGGTTTACTTTTTCCTAACCCAAGAACATCTTGAATTCGACCGGCGAATCCTCCTGAACCCTGTTTTGCACAGACAGCGATTTGATTATGATTTGTTTCTCCGACATTATTGATTGTATTAATTCTTTGTGCATCTAAAATAATACCGGGAAGAAGTTTTTGGATAGGACCAGATAAATTAATTGTGTTGTAATCTGTGTTTTTAGCCTCTCCGTATTCTGCACGATTGATAACGCCGTTTAAGTACCAACTGACATATTCATTTGTCTTTTCCGCATCAGTAAGTTTGTCTGTTGGATTTTGAGAGTTAATAACGTCTTCCGTATTACCCATAAATGGCAGGTCTGCTCCACTCAGATCAATCGTAATTTGGTGACTGGGGACAGAAACGTTGTATGTGCAATAAACTTTACTTCCTTTTGTAGTGCAATTACCACCTCCTCCTGTGTATGTTTTTTCGATGGTTTCCTTCAAGGTGAGACTGTTTCCGCAAAAAGTTGCTTCACTGGCCGTTTGAGAAGTGCATTGGGTATTTGCTTGGTATGGACGAAGAGAGTTAAATTCAGTATCGGAAACATTCCCACAGGAGATGTTTGTATTGGCAGGAACTTGGGCATTTACAGTTCCAATTTCTAATTTCGAATTTCTAATTTCTAATAAAATTACAATTAATAAAATCACAAGAACTAAAAGTTTAAAATTCAAGATTTTAGATTTGAGATCGAGAATCATGTCTAATTATTATATCAGTTAAACCTGAGAAGGTTTATTAGGGGAGGACTATATTGAAGTTTGTTACATCAACCCCTGTGATATTTGTGATTAACAAAAGAATTAGATAGGAAAGAAGAATAATGATAAGTCCAGCAATTGCGGAAGTCAGGGTTTTTCTGGCACCCTCAACAGCTTTTGGATCACCCCCAGAGGTAATAAATTTAAAACCCCCAACTACAAGAAGAACAAAGAGAACAATTCCGGCAAAGCCAAGAGCATAGCCTACAACCCTTTGGAACAGAATCCCGAAATCCTCAATTGTTGCAACGTCTTCCATAACAAATATATTTTAAGTCAAATAGACATATTGAGCAAGAAGCTGCAAAGACCATTAGATGGGTTTAATTGTGAGGTTAAAGATGTTTATGCCAAAGAAAGTGTTAATTAAAGCGACAATAGCCCAAGCGGCAAAAACTATTACCAAGCCCACCAAAGCCGCCGTGATTTGGTTCCTGGCAGACTCGGTTTGAGCCTTGTCTCCGCCTGAGGCAATCCATTTAATTCCGCCGATTACCAAAATAAAGAAGAAAATTACGGCCGCAACTACCACAATAAGCCTAATTCCGCCACCAATAATATCGTTCAACTCAAGACCTGTAAGTTTATCAAGATTCTCGTCACCTAATGGCTGAAGTTTAATTGTCTGGTCAACTGCCTGTGCAAGTAATTTCTGCATATCTTATGTGTATATTATCGAATTATTAGATTACCTATGTCAAGAGTCAATATTGAAATACCAAAGAAATACTCAACAAGCTTCACTATGGCAAAAACCGAAAACAAAATTACTATTCCTATTAAGGCATTTGTTATTTTACTCCTGGCATTTTCAATTGCTTGTTTGTCCCCGCCAGAGGATATCCACTGAATTGCACCGGTAACAAGAACAAAAAAGAAAACCAATGCCCCACCAATTAATAAAATATTAATAAGCGCAGGAATTAATTTTTGGAAAAAACTGACTCCGGTCTCTTTACCCAGATCTCCCAGAGTGGGGTTGACGATGGATCCTTTATAGCTTGGGTTAGCCGGAGGAATTCCGATGCCGTCATCAACACCTGCGATTAAGAAATTTTTCATTGGCTTTGGAATATTTGAATTTTACCGAGCAAAGAGAAAATGTCCAAGAAATCAATTCCGAATATTGTACCTATCAAATCCAAAATAAATATTGATGCAATGACTACAACCAGACCAACGACTCCCGTGGTAATTTTCTTCCTGGCAGATTCTAGTGCCTGTTTGTCTCCACCGGATCCGATTATTGAGATGGCTCCCGTGATTAAGGTAAAAAGGAACCAAATTATAGCAACAACCGTCATTACACCGATAACCATGGAAATGAAAGTTGCCAGATTCATAAATCCTTGATCTTGAACCGTGCCCAAAGTTCCAAAACCTTTAAAACCCCCCTCTGGCGCTATTCGGATATTGTCTGCTAGTAAATTTCTCATGTTTTATAAAGTTGGAATGTTTGGATTAAGAATAAATCTTGGATCTCCAAATATCAATTGACCAAAAATGGCTGCCAGAATAAACGATCCGGCGGCAATAGCTAGCCCAAGCGCCGTCTGCCAAATTTTAGCCCAAGCACCCGCAACCTTTTTAGGATCGTCCCCCGCAGAAAGAAACGCATATCCAGCCAGAACAAAATTTAAAAGGGCATAGATGCCTGCCCCAACTATTAGAATCCAGATGACAGTTTGAATTAAATTTCCGATTCCTTGTCCTGGACTATCGGAATATTTTGCAACTGCATCAGGGGGAGTAATGCTACCGAAGGGGTTATCCTGTGCAAGTAGTTTTGTCATTTAAATAATATTTGGCATTCCAATAAGCTGTCCGATCAATTTTACTATCCAATAGGATGCAAATACAATAACAAAGCCGATTACCGCCGACGTAATTGTCTTTTTTGCCTGCTCCGCTTTTTGAGGATCACTTTGTCCGGCACTTCCTATCATGCCGATTCCTCCCAAGATAAAAAAGAAAAGAAGAATGAGGCCCGCAAGAACAAAAGCAATATTTATGAAAAGAGTAACTATAGAACTAACCCCAGTTAAGCCTAAAAACGGACTTTGAACCGGCCCCACTACTCCGTTTCTGAAAAGCTCCTGCCCGAGATTGAAAGTAAGATAATTCATTTTATTTAAATATGTTACCAAAAGCCTGAATGCCTAGTATTTTACCGATTAATACAACCAAAAGGTAAGCAAAAACAACAATAATAAAACCTATGATTGCATTTGAGATTTTGCCCTGAGCCGACTGCATGGCTTTAGGGTCACCCCTGGAAGTCATTATTTGCAGCCCTCCAATTATTAGATAAATCAGGAGAGCAATTCCGGCAGCGCCAAATATGTATGGAAGTATGGACCCAATAATGTCTCCAATTTTTGCATAACCGCCAAATTTTGCAGTAGGGAAAGCGCCTGATTGTATTTTATCCAAATCTAGATTTTGAGTAAGCATGTTTATTTTCCAAATCCAAAAGCATCCAATCCCAGTATATCAACTCCTATAAATCTAAGTATAAATACTGAAAATACCAAGAGAATCAAACCGGCAACAGCTGATGTTAAAAGTTCCTGACCGGCTTTTAATCTCTCTGGGTTTCCTGAGGCTGTCATGGTCATAAACCCGGCATAAAGCATTAGGAGAAACGCAATTCCGCCACCTACACCAACAGCCCATTTGAGAAGCGAGGAAAGAAATTCATTGGTGGAACCTAACACCGGTAAACAACCAATGGCTGTATTAATTCCCCTACCATCATTGCCGCAGAGGTACGCATCAACATTAGCAGCGGGAGTTTTCAATCCTTGACGGATTTCTTCTTGAACGCCAGCCTTAGTATCCTCACAATCCTTTTGTGTGTCACAGCAATATCTATTTATTTTTCCGGGAGTTGGAAAATTTTGGCTACATGTAACAGTTTGTGTTCCTGTGCACGTAGTTTGATTTGAGGCAACCTGGGTACACGATGCCTTGACATTTTTTTCAAAAACGAACAGTAGAAGAAATCCAAGGATAAAACCAAATATTTTTTTCACCCTTTCATTTTAATGCAATTGGAATAAAAGTAAAAGAAGCGAGCTGGTATAATAAAAGACACATGATTTTCAAATTTAAAATTAAACAAAGAGTTTTCAAGAGGCTGACTTTGGTTGCAGCCCTGGTTTTTGTTCTTTCATTCTTTACTTTTACTTTTGTAAAGGCTCAGGTTTGTGGAACGGACCTTGATTGTCAAATATCTCAAATTCAAAAGGAAATCGACGCGCTTTCTCCGGCTCAGGAAAAAAATAAACAGGACTTGGCAGCTCTCAACAAACAAATTGCCGACCTGAACCTTAAGATTTCGAAATTAACATCGCAACTCAAATCTCTTGAGGTACAGATCTCCGGCAGGGAAAAAGATTTAGTCTACACAAAAGCAATATTTGACGAAAAGGCAAAAGACCACTATACGTTTTTGAGACTTTACGATCCAATTACTCCATTTCTTTTCTCTGACAGCGCCTCGCAAGCTTTTCAAGAAATTGTTTTAAGACAAAAAGCCGCCGATGCCGACAGAAAAACCATGGAGGAATATGCTTCCGACCTGTCTTCACTTAAGGTGGATAAAGAGAATTTGGTGAAAAATAAAGCAAGTATTTCCTCACTACAAGCCCAAGTAGCCGAAAAACAGAAGTTTTTGGCAGGGGAAGTTGCAAAGGTGGACACTTATCTTTCCTCACTTTCGGCCAAACAGCAAGAACTTTTGGCTGCTAAAAGCGGTAGTTTTATTGCAAGTGTTGGTGACAGTGAGTTGGCAGATGACTACAAAGCTTCCATTAAAGGTTTCAGAGAATCAGCTCCCTCCGGCTCTTTTGCTGTTTTTTCGTTTGGCGCATATACACACAGAAAAGGGATGAGCCAGTACGGAGCTAGGGGTAGAGCACAGAGTGGACAAAATTATAGACAGATATTAAAAGCTTACTACGGGAAGGAGTCGGTTGGTAAAGATACCGGCGGAACAATCAGTGTTTCCGGTTATGGGGCAATGGACTTTGAGACAACTTATCTTTACGGAATTGCTGAAATGCCGTCAAGTTGGAACATGGAAGCTCTCAAGGCTCAGGCTGTGGCTGCCAGAACTTACGCCTATCGATATAAAACTGCCGGTACAACAATTTGTACCACTGAAAGCTGTCAGGTGTTCAGAAAATCAAAATCGGATAGCCCCCCATCTGCCTGGAAACAGGCAGTTGATGAAACAAAAGGGCAAGTTTTGGAAGACGTTGTGACTTACTATTCGTCAACCTCCGGCGGGTACTCAACAACTTCCGGTTGGGACACGACGGATGGAGGAGGGGGCTCGAACTTTTTTGATAAAAGCTATGAAAAAATCGGGGGCTCTCCCTGGGCATATAAGGCATGGTATAGAAAAGGATATACGGCAAGCGGAGACACTTGTGGGCAGAGTGATCCCTGGCTCAACAATGAGGAATTTACGGATATAATCAATGCGGCGGTTGTTCTTAAAAACGGATCGGATGACCGAGTTACTTCCACCTCAACATCGTGTTGGGGTGGTAACCCATATAGTTATGGGGAACTAAGGGCAAAAGGTGGAGTAAACTCTGTTTCCAGTATTTCTGTCGTACAGGGAACCGGAACAACAAATGAGGTGGTCATAAATGGGTCGGTACGTTTGACCGGAGCTGAATTTAAACAGGCCTTTAATTTAAGGGCTCCCGGTTATCTAATGGTTCCTCAAAAAGGCTTTGCGTTTTTTAATATTGAGAAGAAATAGTATAATCGGTTTAGAATGCCTGAGATATTTGTTTCCCCAGATAAAGAGGTTGTTGAAAATGCCTCACCTGTTTTGCCAAGCAAGGCACCCACAACAGAAGTCCAAAAAAGTGCTTTTAAAAGCCATTCACATAACCGCTTTTCAGCCTTTAACCTCTACCCGGATGGTATAAATTTTGAGACGAAAGAAAAAGAAGAAAAGGTAATTTTAATGCTTAGGCAGCATCCGGTGGTTAATCTTAAGTGGATTGTCATTACACTCCTTTTATTAACCGGTCCGTCGGTTTTAGCAGGAATAGGCGTGACTTCGTTTTTACCGATAGGATATCAAGTGATTCTTTCCCTTGTTTGGTATTTGGTTACCACGACCTATGCCATTGAGGGATTTTTGGGATGGTATTTTAATGTTTACTTTGTTACCACACGAAGAGTAATAGATGTTGATTTTTTTAATCTGATAGATAAAAGAGTATCGGATGCGGAAATCGAAAAAATACAGGATGTTAGTTATACAACCAAAGGTGTTTTGGGAACTACTTTAAATTTTGGTGATGTGATGATTCAAACAGCATCGGAAGTTCAGGAATTTGATTTTGGGCGGGTTCCGAAACCGGAAAGAGTTGCCAAAATACTGAATGACCTTAGAGCAAATGTACACTAATAATATGGAAAATTTAATTTTATCCGGCTTTGACATTTGGATTGTAATAAAAATCTTTTCGCTGATAATTTTGGGGATGTATATAATTTTTGCGTTTGTCATAACAAGGCAGGTTAAACTTATGACGGAAACACTTACCTTGGGTTTTGAGCCAATTGTCAAAATTTTGTCCCTTTTCCATTTGATATTTGCAATTTTGGTTTTTCTGGCTGCAATAATAGTTCTTTAGAATGTTGAGAATAACCAGTGCTAAAGTTACCGCTTCTCCGGGAGTTTCAGGTTGGGTTCAGATTCATGGATTTACCCCGGCAGAACCCGAGAAATTAAAGACCAGAGGACAACTTTTTGTGGTTGTTGCTTCAAAAAACGGAAAGGAAGGAATTGAGGCAATCTCTTTTGAAAGGGAAATTGTCGGGAGACTTCGTGAAGAATACTATAACGAGTCCCAAGAAAAAGCGTTTGACGCGTTAAGAGGTGCAACCCAAAGGGTTATTACTGAATTTGGTGTCAATACAACCGACCTTGAAATTGCCTGTTGTGCCTTTGCGGACGGAGTTGTTTACTCCACTGCCGTAGGGGGAAGCAGGGTTCTTATCAGCCGCGACGGATCTTTAGCTACAATTTTAGAAAGTGGTAGTGAAGTTATCACATCTTCAGGATTTCCCAAGAATGATGACATAATTCTTATTGGAACAAAACCATTTTTTGAAAAAGTTTCATCAACTAGTATCAAAGACAGTTTAACCACCAAAAATCCGGAATCTGCCGTTGAGGAACTGACGCCGCTTGTTTACGGGGGAAACGAGATTGGTACTGCCGGGGCTATCATAATTAAGTTTGAAGAAGGATCTGAATCCGAGAATATCTTTATACCCGCCCAACCCGAAGTTTTGAGAAGTGAAATCACCCCTGTTGCCGAAAAGCAAAGTATTGATTTAAAACAAAAATTTTCCGGCTTTTTTGACAAAATTGGTAAAAAATTTCCCAGGAGAAATATTTACATAAAACCGGGTATCCAGGACGAAGCTGTCTCACAAAGCCGGAAGCTCACTCTTTCTGTCGGTGTAATACTTCTTGTAATTTTAGTTGTCAGTATAGGCTTTGGTGTAAGACAGAAAAAGATGAATGATTTGAAAAAAGAATATCAGGGTCTTCTTACTCAGGCAACAAGCGAAGTTGAACAGGCAATTAGTCTTGCCAGTGTCAATCCCGACGAGTCCAGACAGTTGTTTTTAGATAGTGAACAAAAATTGGTGCAAATTCAGGCGTTAAAAGTTAAAGATCCAAAAATTGATGAATTACAGAAAAGGATTGAAGACAGCCGTGCCGCGGTTTTGGGGGAATATGCGACAGAGCCGGAGCTTTTTTTGGATCTCGGACTTTTATCATCAGGGTTTAGCGGCAGCGCAATATCTTCTTCAGGCGGAAACATTTATGTACTGGACAAAGTCGGGGCTAAGGCGGTCAGTATCGCGATTGATACAAAAAAAAGTAAAGTTGTTTCCGGTCCTGCTGTTATCGAAAACCCACTTGATTTGGCCGCATACGAAAACAGTGTTTATGTTCTCCTTTCCGATGGAATTTATCTGGTTGGATCCCAAAAGACCAAAGTTATAGATAAAGTTTGGTCCGGGGACGCTCTGATTTATTCATTTGCTGGCAATCTCTACGTACTTGATAAAGGCGGAAATATGATTTACAGATATTCGGGACAGACCGGAAACACTTTTGGGAGCCAGCAGAACTGGCTGTCAGGTTCGACCAGGGCTGACTTTTCCGGGGCGCTTGGATGGGGAATGAATGGGGCTGTCTATGTGCTTTATCCCCAATCAAGAATCTTGAAATATAGCCTAGGGTCTCCTCAAAGTTTTTCAATTTCAGGGGTGACGCCGGAGGTGGGTAATGTAGACGCCATATATGCAGATCCCGATAATCAGTATGTTTATTTTTTGGATAAAGCCGGAAAACGGATAGTAGTTATCGACAGAAACGGAAAATATAAAGCTCAGTATATAAACGACCAGATATCCGGTGTATCAAGACTGATAGTCTCGGAAGAGCAGAAGAAAATAATACTTCTCACGGGGGAAAAGCTCCTTTCAATAGAGATTAAGCATCTCTGATGAAAAATGGCTTTAATGCTAAAATAGGGTAAAGTGAAAATCTTCAACAAAAGAGCAAAATTTGAATATGAGCTTACCGGCGAAGGGGTTGAGGCAGGGATTTCCCTTTTGGGAGCCGAGGCTAAATCCGTGCGTGAAGGAAGAGTTGATATTTCCCAGTCAGCGGTTAGGATTTTGAATGATGAAATGTACCTGATTAATGCAAATATTCCCGCTGCCGGACTGACCAAGCATGACTCAACCCGCATGAGAAAGCTACTGCTTCACAGGGCCGAAATACTTTCACTTATCACCAAAATGAAGCAGAAAAGGTTGCAAATTGTGCCTCTCAGGGTATACAATAAAGGCCGCTTAATTAAGCTTTATCTTGAGCTTGGGAAGGGTAAGCGCAAGTTCGAAAAGAAGGAAGCTCTTAAGCGCCACGATATCAATAGGGATATCGAAAAGGAATTTAGAAACAAGGTTTAGGGCTATAACCCTAAACGTAGTCGAAGGGGACGATCGGTCTCGACGGAAAGCTCTTTACAATACTGCAAGCCAAGTTTGATCAACACTTGTCAAAAGAGGTCAAAAAACAAAAGCTAACTTTAACAAGTCAGCTTCAGCTAACTACGCATTAGCGTACGCTTAACTGACGTCCTTAGATTTGATTCTCGGTTGAATCAAAAGGGTGTAAACCAATCCGGGATGCCACTCAAATTTTTAACTAGAGATTTGAATGAAAGAATTTTAGTTTTACTTTAAACCGTCCTGTTAGCTGGTTAGGTTTAGAGGACATAAAATAAACTAAATAAGCTTGTAGAAGTGTTGTTTTAAGTATTTTCGGACGCGGGTTCGATTCCCGCCGTCTCCACAAAGTGAAAAACCCGCTTTATCGGCGGGTTTTTTAGTGGAAAAATGTTCTAAATGGGTATTTTGGATTTTGTTTTTCCCAAAAGTTGTTTCGGATGCGGCAGGGAAGGGAGATATTTATGTTTAAATTGTATTGCAAAATGTTTTCCGGCCAAACCGATTTGTCCATATTGCAAACACCATTCAATCGATGGAGTCACACACATAAATTGCAGAAAAAAACTGGGAATCGACGGCTTAACTTCAGTTTGGGAATACGAAGGGGTTATTAGAAAGGCGATACTTTCTCTTAAATATAAATACGCAACAGAAATCGGAAACGAAATTTCTGATTACTTAATTAACTCATTAAGGGCAAAGATATTGCCCAGTGTTCAATATTTGACCCCGATTCCGATTTATTGGTATAGACAAAATACCAGGGGATTTAATCAGTCTTTAGAGATCGGAAAACGGGTTGCGGATTCAATGAATTTGAGGTTTATTCCGGATCTTTTGATTAAAAACAAATCTACGGTGTCTCAAGTTGAGCTTTCGGGAGAGAAACGGAAAAAAAATCTTCAAGGTAGTTTTTCCTTGTACCCGCATAATTCATCGTTCACAACTCCAAATTCAGTTTTTCTTTTTGATGACGTTTTTACTACCGGTTCAACCATGATGGAGGCTGCAAAAGTTCTAAAAAGAGCGGGTGTAGAAAAAGTTTGGGGGTTAACTATTGCGAGATAATGCGGTGGGTACAGGGGTCGAACCTGTTAGGGCTTGCGCCCACGAGTTTTCAAGACTCGCGCATTACCGTCCTGCCCACCCACCGTGGCGGAGGATGAGGGAGTCGAACCCACCGACCACTTGCGTGGTCAAGGTTTAGCAAACCTTTGCCTTAGCCGCTCGGCATATCCTCCTTGAAGACAACTGCAATTATAACAAATTTTGAGGTATAATACGCATATATGGAATCTGTCCCAAGATCTGCCGATGGCACATTAAATGACGAACCACAGGCGGTGGTTGTTAGACGGGAACCGGAACGGGATTTAGTTACCTGGACAGCTCCGGCAAGAACTTTTAAAAGGCGCGGCAGAAAGTTTTATGTTACTGCTTTTTCCATGGCCGGGATTATCAGTATTATTATTTTTCTTGCGGAAGGAATAATGCCGGTGATACTTATTATTTCGCTTGTCTTTTTGTATTATGTTCTTTCCACTGTTCAGCCTGAGAATATTGAATATAAAATTACCAACAGGGGAATTAAAGTCGCAGGTAAAGAAACAAGCTGGCAGTACGTAGTTAGATTTTGGTTTTCGTCAAGATTGGGGGGCGATCTTTTGATTTTTGATACAGTTACCATTCTCGGAAGAATGGAACTGGTCATTGATCCTGATCTCAAGGATACTCTGAAAAAGGAAATTTCCGCCTATGTTCCTTATGAAGAGGCACCGCCCTCTACTTTAGATAAAGTTACGAATTGGGTCGCAAAAAAACTGCCGGAGAGCGAATAAAAAATGCCCTCGTAGCTCAACGGATAGAGTACGGGTTTGCGGAACCTGAGATATCAGTTCGATTCTGATCGGGGGCACACTTTAAGGAGGATGGGCAGGACGGTAATGCGTTGGTTTCGAAAACCAATTCTCGAAAGGGATAGCAGGTTCGACTCCTGCATCCTCCGCTCGCAGTAAAAATATGAACGCAAAGAACAATCAACAAATATTAATAGGTGGAGCAATTGTCTTTAAAGATACTCGCACCAAACGCCAGTATTTACTGGTTAAAACAAAAGAGGATGGAGATTGGGAAATCCCCAAAGTTACAGTAAGAAGAGGGGAATCTTCTGTGCGTGCCGTCATCAGATTAACGGGGGAACAGGGTGGAATTACGGCCAGGGTTTTGGAAGAAGCGGGAAGGTTTGTAGGCAACACCGTCATTAATGGCAATGCTGTTTCTCAAAAATATTATTACTATTTGATGCTTCAAAAAGGAGGACCGAGCGAAATGATAGGTTTTAATGAATTTAAATGGATGGAATCTCCGGATATTTTGAAAAAGCTTGTTTCAAAGAAGGAAAAAGAAATGTTTAAAAGTGCAAAAGAAGTTTTAAAAGAGTGGGAAACAACACACAAGGTAAAACTATATTGATAACCCGTGAGTTTTCTTCCGGCGGGGTGGTTTTCAAAAAAGATAACGGAAAAATTCTCTGGCTGATAAGAAAAACTGCCGCGTCTGAACTTTATCCTGAAACACACTGGATGTTGGCCAAAGGAAGAATAGACGATATAGACGGTGATTTACCTGGACCAATGGCTTCCGGGAAAATTAAGGCGAATGAGGAGTCATTGCAAAAAGCGGCCCTGAGAGAAGTTGGGGAAGAAACCGGAGTGGAAGCTAAAATTGTTAAGAAAATTGAAACGATAATGTATTCTTTTACGGACACAGTGAGGGGAAAAATATTAAAATTTGTGACGTTTTTCCTGATGGAATATATAAAAGATAAACCTGAAGGGTTTGATTGGGAAACAAGTGAGATTGCTTGGTTACCATTTGATGAGGCGTTAGAAACGTTATCGTTTCGCGGTGAAAAGTCGGTTCTTAAGAAAGCAAAGGAACTTCTTTGATATAGAAGCTGTTTCTAAATCTCACACATGTTCGATTTCGAGCGCTTCGCGAGTTTATATAACTGAACTTATAAGTTATAATACAGATTCCACGGAGGAGTGGCCCAGCGGCTACGGCGTGCGCTTGGAAAGCGCATGGGAGCAATCCCTCGCAGGTTCGAGTCCTGTCTCCTCCGCCAAAATTCGGAATTCGGATTTTGCTCAAAAAATGTTCGAACTTCATCCAGAAAACACCGTTTACGAAAGTATAGCTTCATCTTTTATTCGGGTATTGATGTTATAATCGGGATAGGATGCCGGAAAATCAAATTGAAGAAGTAAAAGGAAGAACGGACATAGTTGCCATAATTGGAGAAAGAATTGAGCTTAAAAAAGCAGGCAGGAATTATAAGGCAAATTGTCCTTTCCACGGCGAAAAAACACCTTCTTTTATGGTTTCTCCGGAGCTTCAGATTTTCAAATGTTTTGGCTGTGATGCCAAAGGTGATGTTTTTTCCTTTCTGGAACAATATGAGGGGATGGAGTTTCCTGAAGCCCTGAAATATTTAGCGGACAGGGCCGGGGTTAAACTTCAAAAGTTCCAAGGGGGAGAGTCATCCGAAAAGGAGAGATTAATTGAGGTTAATACCCAGACACTTCGTTTTTATAATTATTTGCTTCTTGAACATCCTGTTGGAAAGAAAGCGCTGGATTATTTGATGAACCAAAGAGGGTTAAAAAAGGAAACAATTCAGGAGTTCAGTCTTGGATACTCTCCTGAAAGTTCGTATTCCCTGAAAAAATTTCTGGTTGATAAGAAAAAATTTACTCCAAGCGAGGTCGAACGGGCGGGAATTGGAATTGTACGGGGATCAAACTTATATGACAGATTTAATGGACGGGTTGTATTTCCTTTATTTGATCACAGAGGCAACTCAATTGGGTTTTCGGGTAGGGTTTTACCCTGGGATAAACGCGAAACCGGCAAATATATAAACTCTCCCGAAACCCCGCTTTACCATAAAAGCAACGTTCTTTACGGACTGAATCTAGCCCGCGGACTAATCAAAAAGAAAAAAACCGCAATTGTAGTTGAAGGAGAGTTGGATCTTATCTCTTCATGGCAGGCGGGCATCAAAAATGTTGTAGCCATAAAAGGCTCAGCTCTTACGGAGGAGCAAGTAAAACTTTTGTCCCGTTTTGCGCAAAGGTTTATTTTAGCGCTTGATAGTGACATGGCGGGGGATGCTGCTACGAGACGGGGAATAAAAGTAGCAAGCGATATGGGGGTCGAAATAAAAGTTGCGGAAATAAGCGGAGGCTATAAAGATCCGGATGAGGCGGCCCGGGGCAATATTGAAAGTTATAAAAAAGATTTGATAGGAGCAAAAGTTATTTGGGATTTTCTAATAGACTCGGTTTTCGCACGCAATAATGCCGAAACGGGTTCGGGAAAATCAAAAATTTCTAAAGAAATTACGCCGATTCTCTCTGAAATAAGCGATAAAATCGTTCAAGCACACTATGCCAATGTTGTTGCCAGAAAGCTCGGTGTTCCTTTGGATGCAGTTTCTGAAGAAATAGCCAAAGACCAGAAAGTTTCCACAGGAGCTCCCTCCGGCATCGAGGAAAAGACGGAAGGCAGAACAAAAAGAGAAGTTTTAGAGGAAAACTTTTTGAAGTTGGCATTTTTTGATGATCCGAAAACCCTTGCTTCAAAAGAAATTTCAGTGCTTATAAAATTACCCCTCAATGTAAAATTAATAGAGGAATATAAAAAGTTTTCCGACGGCACGACATTTAAAATCTCCGAATTTGGAAAGAATTTACCTAGAGAACTGTTTGGCGGTTTTTCGAAAATGGTTCTTTTGGAAGAACGTGATTTGAGCGAAAAACCGGAAGAATTAAAAAAGGAGTTGGAATTAGTTAAAAAAGAGCTTAAAATACTAGCTGTAAAAGAAAAATTAGAAATTTTACAGTCTCAGATACGTGAGATGGAAGAAAAAGGCGATAAGAATAAGCTTCTTGAAGCTCAAAATAAATTCAATAAACTCGTCAAAATGCGCTCCACCTACGAAAAAGAAAACGGAAGCGGTATAATTCTAAATGAGGATTAAAACTCCTCTGTTCCTATATGATACGAAAACCAGTACTCGATTTAATTAAAAAAGGCCGTGATCAAGGATTTCTTACTCAGGAAGAAATAATGGAGGTTTTTCCTGATGCAGAGGAAAGAGTAGAGGAACTTGATGATCTTTATGAAAAACTTCTCGCGGAGGGGATTGATGTTTTTGAGTCGGTAAGTCCCGGGGAAATGGAATCCGATGAAAAAGCTAAAGAAAAACTGGATCGCGAAATAGAACTTCTTACAAAACTTGAGGGGATCGAATCGACAGACCCTGTCAGACAATATTTAAGGGAGATAGGACGTGTCCCGCTTCTTTTAGCTGAGGATGAAGTTGAACTTGCCAAAAGATACGAAAAAGCCGACAAGAGAGCCAAAGATAAATTAACGGAAAGCAATTTGAGATTGGTGGTTTCTATCGCCAAAAAATATATTGGACGAGGCCTTTCCCTACTTGACCTTATTCAGGAAGGAAACCAGGGACTTATACGCGCAGTTGAAAAATACGACTGGAGAAAAGGTTATAAATTTTCAACCTACGCAACTTGGTGGATAAGACAGGCAATAACCCGCGCAATTGCCGATCAGGCAAGAACTATCAGAATTCCTGTCCATATGGTTGAAACAATCAATAAAATTTATAGAACAAGCAGGAGACTTATGCAGGAGTTGGGCAGGGAACCTACCCCAGAGGAAATCGGAGAGGAACTTGAGATGGATGGGAATAGAATCAGAGAGATATTTAAAATTGCCCAAGAAACTACTTCACTGGAAGCCCCTGTCGGAGAAGATCAGGAAAGCTTTTTGGGGGATTTTATACCTGACGAAACAACCCTTTCTCCTGTCGACCAGGCAAGTAAACAGCTTTTAAAGGATCATTTGGAAGAAGTTTTAGGGACTCTTTCCGAAAGGGAAGCAAAGGTACTGAAACTCAGGTTTGGACTTGAAGGCAGTAAAGCGATGACTTTAGAGGAAGTCGGAAAAGTTTTCGGAGTAACCCGTGAGCGCATCAGACAAATTGAGGCAAAAGCATTAAGAAAACTAAAACATCCTTCAAGACGTAAGAAACTTCAGGATTATTTGGACTAAGAGGCGGTTATTTACCGAGTTTTTCTTTAAGGCCCTCAATCATTACTTCAGTCATTTTGGTCAGATCAATTTCCGGTTTCCAACCCCAATCACTTTTGGCTGCAGAATCATCAATTGATTGTGGCCAGGATTCTGCAATAGCTTGTTTAACAGGATCGGGATCATATGTACAGGTAAAATTTGGATAGAGTTTTTTAATTTCGGCGACTAATTCTTCAGGTGTAAAGTTAATTGCCCCAAAATTATAACTGGTTCTTACACTAATATTCTCGGGTGGAGCCTCCATCAAATCAATTGTTCCTTTTATGGCATCATCAATGTACATCATGGGAAGTCTGGCATCTTTTTTTAAGAAGCAGCTATATTTTCCTTCATTCAAAAGTCCATAAAAAATGTGTACGGAATATTCAGTGGTTCCGTCTCCAGGAGGAGCTTTATAGCCTGTTAACCCCGGGTATCTAAGGCTTCTGGCATCCACCCCGTAGCGTTTCCAGTAATACTGACACATGAGCTCTCCCGCAACCTTGGCAACGCCGTATATAGTGGTCGGTTCAAGACTGGTGTGTTGAGGCGTATCAACTTTCGGTGTTGTCGGACCAAACGCCGCAATTGAACTTGGCCAGAAAACTTTGAATTTATATGTTTTTGCCAAGTCCAGAATATTTTTAAGCCCTCCGAAATTAACTTTCCAGGCCAAATCCGGATCTTTTTCGCTTCCAACAGATAAAATTCCGGCAAGGTGGTAAACATCTGTGATCCCGTTATCTTTGATAATTGTTTCCATTGAAGAGATATCGGTAACATCACCTTTTACCAAATTTCCGTCAAAATCCGCAGGGATGGTTTTGTTGCCCAAGGCAAATACATTTTCTTTACCGAATTTTTCTTGGAGAGCGGGAACCAAATCTGATCCCACAAGTCCAAAGGCTCCGGTAACAAGAATTTTTCTCATATCACATTCATTTTTTTGCCTACTTTTTCGAAGATTTTGAGGGCTTGATCAAGCTGTTCCTTGGAATGTCCCGCAGAATTCATAACTCTAATTCTCGCTTTTCCTTGGGGAACAGTTGGATAAACTATTGCTTTAGCAAAAAGCCCTTCGGCAAAAAGTTCACGGCTCATATCTTGTGCCAGTTTATTTTCACCTAGCATGACGGGGATAATGGGGGAGATGGAAATTCCGGTGTCGAAACCAAGTTTTTTAAGCCCCGCTCTTAAGTAATCGGCGTTCTCCCAAAGTTTTTTAACGAGATTTTCCGATTTTTCCAAGAGACCAACAGCCGCAATACAGGCGGCTACATCCGGGATTGTCATAGCACTTGAAAAAAGAAAAGGTCTGCCCCTTTGACTTAACCATTCGATAACTTCTTTTTTACCTGCGGCGAGGCCACCCATAACACCGAATGCTTTACTCATTGTTCCAACCTCGATGTCGACCTTTCCATGAAGTTCGAAATGATCAACTATTCCCCTGCCTGAATTTCCTAAAACTCCTTCGCCGTGTGCATCATCTACCATAAGCATGGCACCGTATTTGGAAGAAACTTCATAGATTTTGTCCAAAGGTGCAATGTCTCCATCCATGCTAAATACTCCGTCGGTAATCACCAGTTTTTTAACGTCTTTAGGAGCGGCTTTTAATTTATCTTCAAGATCGTTGGCGTTCGCATGGGCAAATCTGACAACTTCGGCTTTACTTAGACGGCAGCCGTCGATAATACTGGCATGGTTTAGCTCATCAGAAAAAATCAGATCACCTTCCCCGACAAGTGCAGGAATTACAGCCAAATTTGCAACAAATCCGGTTTGAAAAGTAATTACAGCTTCGGCTTTTTTAAACTTAGCAAGTTTTTCTTCAAGTTCCCTGTGTAAAGTCATCGTACCTGCAATTGTTCTCACGGCTCCCGGCCCGATGCCGTATTTTTCGATAGCCTCAATCGCGGTTTTCTTCATCTCAGGATTATTGGCAAGCCCGAGGTAGTTATTTGAGCAGAAATTTAGGAGTTTTTTACCCTCAATTTGGATTTCGGGCCCGATTGCACTTTCTATTGTCAGGATGTTGTTGTAGAGGTTTTGATCCTTGAGATCTTGGACTTGTTTTTGAATCCAATCTGTGGCCATGAAACGATTATACACCAAAATAGAATTTGTAAAGTCGATTTCTTTTGGTGGCTAATATTTGATATAATCGGATCGTTCGTTTACATTCCCCTGTAGCTCAACGGTAGAGCGAGATCCTGTCGAAAATGGCAGCTCTTGATAGTAATTTCAAGATGAAAATCAGGCTAATTCGGGGAACACCTTTTTAAGGCCAATCCCGAGCTAAACCACGAAAGTGTAAATGTGTAGAGACTATATACCTGACACCCATTTTGGGTGATGAGATAGTCCAATCCTTTTGGTAACAGAAGGGCTATTGTAAGATCGAGGTTGGAGGTTCGAATCCTCCCGGGGGAGCCAATCGGCACTTAATATACCAAAATATTTTTCCTATGTTGTCTTTACATCAATTTTACGAGAAGATAAATACGCCTGAGGGAAAACGGGAAATTATTGTAGCCTTTTCAAATATTGACGAAAGAGATCCCAATCAAGCTGATAATTTTTTCCAAACCTATTGTGTAGGTCAATGGAATGCTGATAGAGCTTCAGTCATATATCATCAAAGGGATTACATAGGAAGAATTGACTCTTATCAGGATCTTCTTTTGCTTCTCAAGAAAAATGACAAGGAAAAATTTAATAAAATTCACAAAGGAACCCCATATTGTTTTTTAGGATGGTTATATTTTGACATTGGAGATTATGAAAAGGGTGTTTTTTACATAGACCTCGCCATTCTTGAGGATATTAGAATGCATGGTACCTATTGGAACAAATCTCCCGCAACAAGATTATTAACTCTAGAAGAAACAAATGGCGATGTAGAAATCCATAAAAGGCTCGTAAAAAATATTAAAGAGTTACTAAGATTAGAAATTGAAGAATATAAAAAATTGACCAAGGAATCAAAATTAACCTCAATAGATAATTTTGTTAAAAATGGTCTTAAAAATCCTCATCACCGAACAATAGTATCCTCACTTTATGCATATATATTGCAGCAAGAGTCACTACAGAATTTGATGAAACTAAAAGGTGAAGAGTCAGGTTCTATAGAGCCATTTTTAATTCATTTTAGAAAAGGAACGATAATACTAGAAACAATATTAAAAGAAACCTATTCAAGTTTGTCCGGGTTAACTTTGGCGAATATCCTAAATGACCCATTTGTAATAAAGGATAGTGGGTTAAAACTTTTGGATTCAGGAAAAGTAGGCTCAACATTGGAAGATTTAGTTAAAGTACTAATCCCATATTTTGATAGAGGGACAAATGAGCCTCAAAATAAATGGATCACAGTTGCGTATCGTTTGAGGAATGTTACTAGTCATGGATTGCCTTGGTCAGAAATAATAGATGCAGCTACTTATAAGCGGCTATATCAGCAAATCTTATTTTCAATATTTTATATTATCGACAAAAAATATTCGTAGTAATTAATTAAGACTATTTTTTACTAAATTAATTTCCTCTCTGATTTGAGCGACAAGCCTAAAGTTTGAAAAAGCCTCGTAAATATGTGACAATTGCGTGGTTATATTAGTGTTACGATTCTCGAGCCAGTTGGGTCTTAATCTGACCAATTGATAAATTATGTTGACAAAAGAAGAAGTAATAAAGGAAATCCAAAAATGGGCCAAGGAGAATGGTGGTCATACTCCAAGTGCAATAAAATTTGAAGAAATAACAGGAATTGGACCATATGAATTACCGAAATATTCCTGGTCTAATTACGGTGAACTTGTCCTTGAAGCTGGATTAACCCCCAACCTTTTTGATAAAACTAAATATAGTCACCAAGATTTATGCAAGATGTTTGTAAGAGTAATTCGCGAAAAGGGAAAATGGCCAACCAGAGCTGTTTTAGAAATTAAACACAGTCACGATTCGAAATTTCCCGCCTCTGCAACTTTTTACAAAAAACTTGGTCAGACTGGAGATTTGGCACAAACGATTCTCGAATATGTCAAAGACAAACAAGGGTATAAAGACGTAGTAAATATTTGTACACCAGTTTTAGGAAAATATAAAAATGAAAGTGAGACTTCTGTGGATAATATGGCAGAGCATGGTTTTGTATATTTAGGTTTACAGCACGGGGATTACAAAATTGGTTTTACAAAAGATTTAGACCGTCGTAGGGAAGATATTACTTTATTAGGATCAGGACCGATGGTTTGGATATATGAAATAGAAACAGATGATATGCGCGGTGTTGAGAGATATTGGCACAATAGATTTGAATCTAAATGGATCAGGGGTGAGTGGTACAAGTTAAATCAGTCAGATGTAAAAGCTTTCAAGCGCTGGAAACGAATCCTTTAATTAACAAGTTGTGACTTTTGTTAACAATTTGATTTGTTTTAATCTTTCTCTCGCTTGTTCAGCCCAGATTGCATTTTGAAAAGCCTTGATAACATGGGACAAAGCAGTGGTCAGTGCGAAACTAGGAACAGGGAGCTTAAGATGGCTTTATATATTTCTTCTGAATGGGAAAGGAACATGAGATGAAAGGTTGTGAATTTTGCCATATAATAAGTCAGTAAATAAAATTACAGGAGAATTAATATGTGTGAACAAGAAAAACCGTTCCAATGGGCCGAACCGGAAGTACCGGAAAAATTGCCAGAATCTACAGAAGATGATGGTATGTCATATACAAGTGTTGCCGAATTACTGGATAATGAATTAAATATTGATATAAAAAGATTGGGTGAACTGGATATTGAAATTAAAAGGTTAAAAGAAGTAAATTCGGAAATCAACTCATCCGATGGTCCATAATTTGTTAAAGAGATTTCAGCCTATTTCAAACACTTTGTTTTTTGATTTTTCGCCCCATAGAAGAATCACTTTTCCTCGGCTTACCTCAAAATGTTTTGCCAGGGCTTCAACCACAGCTCTGTTAGCCTTTCCTTCCAGCGGGGGAGCATTTACATAAACATGAGTGGCTCCCAATAAATCTTTTTCTATTCTTGGATTCTTTGTATTTGGATGAGCGATTATTGATAATTTCATTAACCAATTATAGTGGTGTTTGACTTCTTTTTGCGTGGGACTTAATGTAAATCCTCAGTTTATATCCAGTTTCTTATGGTAGAGTATAAGTGTGGAAGAAGATTTGCGCATTTTGACTGAAGATGAAATTGAGAAAAAATTAAAGGATTTTCCCGGTTGGGAGTATCGTGATAATAAAATTACTAAGAAGTTCCAGTTTGGCAGTTTTGATGAAGCGGTTCAGTTTGTGGAAAAGCTTGCTCCATTTTCCAATAGAATAGACCACCACCCCGATGTTCATATTTATTACAAAAAGATAGTTTTTGATCTTCAGCGCTTCAGTGTGGGAGGAAAAGTGACCCCGAGAGACTTCACTGTTGCCTCAGAAATCGAACGTCTTTTTGCAGCAAAATAGACAGCACACCTACTTTATTTTTTCCCGCCACTGTCGGCCTTGGGGCTCATTGTCCGAACAATATCGGAGAGAATATAACCGACAAAAGAATAAACGACTATGGCAAAAACCGCAGAAAACTCGAGAGTCAATCTTGGTGCAAGTTCAGGAGAGGGGAACATTCCCTGGAATGGGGTTAAGAGAGGTCTTGTGGTGTCGTATACCCAAGTAACGAAAGGAGCCGCAGTTGATGCACCTAAAATCTTCAAAACTATTCTTAAGCCAAGAAGCCCAACGACGATATCTGTTACGAGATTGATAAGCCTTATCAAAAACCTAGGTGCTAACATGTTCGTGCGTATATTATAGCAAATTTGTCAATGAAAAAACATCAGCCCAATTTGGTGATAAAGAAGAACCTTTGTTTGACAAACAGAACGGGCAATTAGATGGATTAAATAAAGGGTTATTTTTTCTTTATTGAAGCTGTCTTTTTAATCACTTTCTTGACTTTCTCAGGTTTCACTTCTTTTACCTCGACGGAGTCCTTTTTTACGATAGGTGCCGGGATCAGAATGCTTAAAATTTTGTCAAGCTTGGCATTAACAGCATCAAGCTGAACCTTGTTTTGATCAAAACTTGGAGCGGGAGACCTAAAATTGCCTCTTTCAGGCCTTCCTGAATCTGATCTTCCACCATTCATTTTTTCAAAACACTCACTGCAATAAACCGGCTTACCGTTTGTCGGCCTGAAAGGCACTTGACACTCTTTTCCACAGTTTGAGCAGACAGTTGAGAACATTTCGCGTCTGCCTCTGTCTTCACCAAAAGAAGATCTTCCCCTTCCTGAAAATCCGCCGCGTCCTCCGCCTCGGCCAAAGCCGCCGCGGTATCCGCCGGACCTATTATCATCTCTATTAAAATTTCCCATAGTGTTCATTGTATCACAGGTTGTATATTATTGTTGGGGCACTTTGTGGCTATTTCTCCACCTCAAACCAGTCAATCGGAGATTGGTCTTCCGGTTCGCCATTATAGTTGACAGTGATTTCTTCATCTTTTTTGATGGGTCTAATAGCGCGGTAAACCATACACTGGGTTTTAAAGTTTTGTTTCCAATCGGCATTGGGGGAGTAGGAATGGTTATAGATTGATCCGTAACCAAAAGCCAAAGCGGCTCCGCGGGTACTTCGCCAGGGATAAATATAATGGCTGAGCGGGGTTTTTTCCAGATTTTTGCGGTCGGTTGGGGTAAAAACCAAAACCGGTGCACTTTCAACTATTTCTCCGTCTTTGATATCTCTGGCCGCAAAAACTCCAAGACCTTTTTTGGATGTTCTCTTGAGATAAACATTTTTATTCATAGATTTGATCATCCCCTTGACGTGGCTCGGGGTGCTCCTGAATACTGTTATAATACATCACTATGAAAACTTGGCAAAGAATCAAAAACGATCCGAACCTGATGGAGAAATATTTGGTTCGGGAAAGAGTTATTGATACAATCCGCTCCTTTTTTAAAAATCAGGGTTTCCACGAGGTTTTTACGCCAATTTTGGTGCCTATACCCTCGATTGAACCCAACCTTGAAGTGTTTGAGTCGGAATTAAGAACTTCGAAAGGGGAAAAACGCAGAGCCTTTTTAATAATGAGCCCGGAGTTTTCTATTAAAAAACTTTTGGCGGGAGGAATCGGAAATTGTTTTGAAATTACAAAATGTTTCAGGAATGAAGAGGAGGCAAGTCCTCTTCACAACCCCGAATTTACCATGCTTGAATGGTATAGGATAAATGCCGATTATAAGGATATTATGAAAGATTTTGAACACTTATTTTTGAGAATTATCGGTAAAGATAAATTGGAATATCAAGGTGAAGTTTATGATCTTTCTCTTCCCTGGCCCAAAACAAGAATTCCTGACGCTTTTGAAAAATATGCAGGAATGGATGTTTTAAAAGTATCGGATGAGGATTTTTACAAAATTTATTTTAATGAAATAGAACCGGAACTTTTGAAAATAAAAAAGCCGTACTTTATTTATGATTATCCGATTTCTCAAGCATCTTTGTCCAAGCCCGCTAAAGATCCTAGATTTGCGGAAAGATTTGAGGTTTTTCTTGGTGGAATTGAGCTTGGAAATTGTTTTTCCGAACTGACCGATGCCAAGGAACAAAAAAAGAGATTTGAGGCAGAGAAAAAAGACAGACAAAGAATGAACAAGACAGAGTACCCGATAGACGAAGATTTAATTGAGGCTTTAAAAGAAGGAATTCCCGCCGTTTCCGGCATTGCCGTTGGCGTAGACAGGCTCGTCATGCTCGCTGCCGATACCTCTTCAATTGAGGAAACCATGTTTTTCCCCGGAAAAGAGCTATTTGACCTCTAGATGGTTTTAGATTTAAAATACGCGGACAATGAATACAATTAATGCGGGTAACATCACCAAAGGGAGCTTTATTATTTTTAAAGGAGCACCTGTTTTTATAACCAAGGCTGAGTTTATGTCTCCCGGAAAAGGCTCTCCCGTTATGAGAATTAAGTTCAAAAATGTCCAAACAGGAGCCGCGGGGGAGTTTACCTATAAAACCGGAGAAAGCGTTGAGGTTGCAGAAATCGAGAAAAAAGAAATGGAATATCTATACCGGGATGGGGAAGAGCTGGTTTTTATGAACCCGAAATCATATGATCAGGTTAGTATTCCGATGGGTCTTATTGACGACCAGTTTGGCTATTTAACCCCAAATCTTAAATGTTGGATTGTCTGGTATAAAGGCAGCCCTATTGGCGCAACGCTCCCTTCCCATGTAACTTTAAAGGTGACAGAATCTCCTGATGAGGTTGCCGGGAATAGAATCAATGCTCCCAAAAAGACAGTGAGACTTGAAACGGGAATTGAAGCCCAGGTCCCTTTGTTTATTAAAATCGGAGAAAAAGTGCAGCTTGATACTACAACCGGGGAATATTTGGGAAGGGTTAAATAATAGGTTAAAATGTAGGTAATGTCCTTTTTACCGATTATCCTGGTAGCCGTCCCTTTTATTCTGTTTTTGATACTTCTTCTTTGGAAGAGAACACCGCTTATTTGGGTTTCTCTTGTTACCTTAATTCTGATAATTGTTTTGGCAGTCTTCTATTGGCAAGTTTACCCGACGTATATTTTTAATTCGCTGATCAAGGGTTTTCTTGTTGCTTTTGACATTCTAATTATCATTTTCGGGGCGGTTTTTTTCCTGGAAATTACACGGGAAACAAAAATCATCGAGAATATTGGCTACCACCTAGAATCCATTTCAAAAGACCTACGGGTACAAGTAATATTTTTGGCATGGTTTTTCGAGAACTTTCTGGAAGGTACAGCCGGGTTTGGAACCCCAGCAGCGGTTGTTGCCCCACTTCTGGTTAGTCTTGGAATTACTCCAATAAATTCTGTCATAATTGCCCTTCTGGGAAATAGTGCTTCGGGTGTTTTTGGCGCTGCCGGAACCCCTATTAAAGTTGGTTTTGGCGCGCTTGCCGGTGCTTCAGTTCCAATTACAGCGGCAACCATTAATTTGATCGGAATTTTAGTACCGGTTTTTATGCTCTGGTTTTTGACCAAAGATAGGATAAACCGCAAGAAAGAATTTACCGAGGCGCTTCCTTTTGCCATTTGGGCCGGGGTTGCTTTTGCAATACCTTCTATATTTACCGTTTTTATAGGCCAGGAATTCCCCTCAATTTTGGGATCGGCAATTGGTTTATTTTTGGTACTGATTACCACCAAACTTGGTATCTTTATACCGAAGGTGGAAAAAGAACTTGTGGATATCCCGCGCCCTGCCAAACTTTCTTTGGGTAGGGTGTTGTTTCCTTATTTGTTCTTAATTGCGATTTTGATTGTTGGCAAGTTTACACTTGGCTCCTCGGGGATTCAAATCCCGATTATTGTTAAGCACACGTTTTCATTCTTTAATCCGGGGTTTGCTTTCGTTATTGCCGGAATAGTAACTTTGTTGATGTATAAAAAGGATCTCAATCTTTTTACCAATTCCGCAAAGACGGCACTTAAAAAGTCTTTAATCCCATTCTTGGTGATTGTTTTTATGTCATCAATGGCACAAATTATGGTTAATTCAGTTCACAATACAACGAGCCTACCATCAATGGTGGGCTTACTGGCGGTTTATGTTAAAAACATTTTTCTTCCGCTGTGGGCACCTCTGGTGGGAGCTTTCGGAAGTTTTCTTACAGGGAGCGTTACAATTTCCAATTTAATGTTTGGAAACTTTTTGGCAGTGGCTGCTAGGGATTTGGGTTTTGGAATAGACAAAATTTTGGCGCTTGCCGTTGTCGGGGGAGCGGCCGGTAACATGATAGCTCTTGCGGATATACTGGCTGCAGAAACCGTAGTCGGATTGAAACATAAAGAAAGAGAGGTTTTAAAAGGGGTTATACTGCCATGTTTGATTTACGTTGGATTGGTCGGTTTAGTGGGAATGTTTATTTTTAGCCAGCGTTAACACCTTACGTCTCCACCACAATGTTGACAGTTGCTGATGAGTTGTCCAAAAGGTCTTATATTTGATCTTCCGCATTTGGGGCAGGTAAAACTAAGAGAACCATATTTATCCTCAAGTCCGGTTAAGTTCAAAGTTAAAGACTGGCTTTCAAGAGACGAAACAGATGATGATCCGCTGCAACTGACGGCAAATTTACCGACAAGCCCCTTTTCCTGCATTTCATCAGCAATGGACTTGGCACTAGCTCCCGAATGAATCAGATCGACAAAATGGTGAATCAATTCATGGCTTGGGAGAGGGATATTATTTGCTTTAGTGCCTATTAACTCTAAAAGATTCCCTAAATGAAAATCCCCATCAACTATGAAAAGTTTATTTCTTAATACTTCAGGGTCTTTAATTCCGGCAAAAACAGGGTTTAACTTTGTTGCAACTTCCAAAGTGTGGTCTTTGGCTGTGTCAAAAAGCACGGTCACATTAAAAGTGGTTTTTTCTCCCAAAGGGGTTTCTTCTATTTGGTACATGGTGATTTTGTTGCATGGGTAGACAGAGTCGTATGACGGACTGATCCAGAGGGCTGTGCCCGACGGATTTTCCGATACCCAGGATGTTAACGTATTAAGAAGTTCTGCATCTTTTTGGCCAAGATAGGAGGACGTGTTGATTTCAATCCGCGTACTGGTTTGAAAATCAAGTAACTCTCCATTTTTATATCTGAATTTATATTCGTCAGGCTTTCTGTGTGTTTCGTTAAATGTACTTATTATCTCTTCCCTTAAACGGTCTGGTTTGGTATATCTCCAAGAGGGGATAAACTTTTCGATTGTTTTTGTTGGAGACTCTATGTGTGACATATTCCTGCTCGGGACTAAAAGATTGGGCTCTGGATGTAACAGTAGCGGCACTTCTACGGAATTGCACCGTAATTCACCAATTGGTTTAATGTACTTTTAACACGCCTTTCGGTCAAGTGGTATATTTATATTAGTAAGGGGGTGATGGTGCGTGTTAGGTAAAAGAAATAAAGAATTAACTTCTAAAATACTAATGTTTGGGGCGGTTGCCTCAGTTCTTTTTTCGATCGCCGGTTGGATGGGTACCGATATTTGGCTAGCCTCAACCCAGTGGCTATTGGTAGCAGCAGTTTTGGCCCTTTTTAGCATTTATTTAAAGCAATAATGACTTGACTGCGGAGAAAGCGCGTTAATTTTGCGGAAATTACTGCCACGCCCCAGGCTTGACAATGGCCTGACTTAGTGTTAACTTTCGCTCAAGGTGAATATAAAGAGGGTGGTTATAGTATTTATTATCTTGGTAATAATCATTGCGGGAGCACTTCTTGTTTCTCAAAAGATTAAAAATAATAGGACTTCTATCAGTTTTCCCGAGGCAACCCCAACAGTTGAGCAGCAAATTGAGGAGAAATTCAAGGGATTGATAATACCGGATGATGCAGAAAAAGTAGAGCTCAAAAATGTATCAGGAGAGGAAGGAATGGGTATGGCCACAAGGAATGAAATTTTGGCGGACCTTCCCGATTTACAAAAAGGCGAAAACTATCAGGTTCTACTGGGGAATGGAACAAAAACAGTTCTTTTAGGAAGCATGAGGCAGGCAAAAGGAGGCTATCTTTTGGAATATGATTCTTCAAAATACCCTGGGTACAACCAAATTGTTGTAGTAAGAGGCGTCAAGCATATATTGGAAGGCTCGTTTTAATAATATAGACGGAAACAATCCGGTAGGTTAATATGAATAAGGATGCAGATCACAATTTACTCCACAGCAACTTGCCCCTATTGCAAAATACTGAAAGATTATCTGAAGGAAAAAGGGGTGTCTTTTGTCGAAAAAAATATAGATTCGGATGAGAAGGCAAAAGAAGAGATGTCAAACCTTTCTGGAGGATTTTTTGGGGTACCTTTTACTCTAATATCGTTTAATGACGGAAGAAAAGAAACGGTAATAGGCTTTGATAAAGGTAAAATTAATTCTATTTTGAATCTACAAGGATGATTTTCGTAAATTACAAAACTTTTGAAGAAGGCTCCGGTGAAAAAGCAGTTGCTCTGACCAGAAAAATTGAGGAGGCAGCCCATGAATCGCAAGTAAAGATAATTCCGGTAGTTCAGATAATTGATGCCGAGGTAGTTTTGGCTTCTACTACTCTTGAGGTTTGGATACAGCATGTGGATCCTCTTAATTACGGTCCGCATACTGGTTGGACTCTACCTGAAGAGGTAGCAAGGATCGGTATTTCGGGAGTATTTCTGAATCATTCCGAGCACAAATTTAACGATTTTGAGGCTCTCCGCACGGCAAACGAAAAAGCAAAAGAGGCAAATCTCAAAACACTAATTTTTGCAGGCAGTCTTGAGGAACTGAAAAATATTGCGGCACTTAAACCAACCCTTGTTGCTTATGAACCGCCGGAGCTGGTGGGTTCAACCGAAACATCAGTTGCCAGGGCGCAGCCGGAAATTATTTCTCAGGCGTATAATATTACTCAAAGCTCTGGTGAGCCTTTGATAGTGGGTGCAGGGGTAAGCTCGATGGAGGATATTAAAAAGAGTTTGGAGCTTGGAGCGGTGGGTGTTGCTATTGCAACGGCGGTAGTTAAGGCCCCCGATCCCAAAGCAAAATTGTTAGAATTAACGGAGGGTTTTAAATGAAAATTTTTATCGGGGCTGATCACAGGGGGTATGAGTTGAAAGAAAAAATTGCCAAATGGCTTTTTGATATGGAGTACCCCTATCAGGATCTTGGGGCAACTCATTTTGATCCACACGACGACTATACAAAATACGCGGAGGATGTCGCATCGCTTGTTGCCAAAACGGGAGGAGCGCGCGGAGTTCTTCTTTGCGGGAGTGGGGTCGGGGTTGACGTTGTTGCAAATAAATTCGACGGAGTAAGGGCGTCAATTGGAAAATCAGTTTTTCAGGTTGAAGCGGGAAGAAATGACGACGATATGAATATACTAGTCATCGCCGCCGACTTTACCGATGAAAGAGATACAAAGGCAATGCTTATCGCTTTTCTGGAAACAAAATTTTCCGGTAAGGCAAGATACGAGCGGAGACTTCAGGAAATTACGGAAATAGAAGCAAATAATTAAGATGAACCTGCCCAAACTTACCGATATTGATGTTTCCGGAAAAAGAGTCATCGTTAGGGCCGATTTGGATATTGTCGGATCTGAGAATTATAGGCTTGACGCAATTACACCTACTTTAGACTTCCTTTTCAACAAGGCCTCAAAAATAACGGTTATCGGACACAAGGGGAGGCCCGGAGGGGTATACGACGAGGGTTTAAGCACAAAAGGACTACAGCCATTTTTCGATAAATGGAGAGCAAAAGTTGAAGAAAATTTAAGATTTGATCCCGGAGAAGAGGCTAATGACCCTGAATTTGCTAAAAAGTTGGCAAGTTTGGGTGATGTCTATATTAATGAAGCATTTGCGTCGTCTCATCGGGATTCGGCCTCAATCACTTCGCTTCCAAAGCTATTGCCCCACGCAGCAGGGATAAGATTTGCTCAAGAAGTAGAGAATCTGAATAAAGTTTTGGAAGACCCCAAAAGGCCGGTTTTGTTTATTATCGGTGGGTCAAAAGATGACAAGGTCGACTATATAAAAAGTTTGGAACCCTTTGCAGACAAAATATTAGTTGGTGGGAGACTCCCCGAGTATTACGGGGATAGGGCTCTTGAAAGCGTAAGGGAACAAAAAGAAGGAGATAAATTAGTTATCGCAAATCTGGTGCAGGATAAAGAAGATATCACTCTGAACTCGATTGAGAGGTTTGAGAAAGAAATAGGAAAAGCGAAAACAATAGTTCTTGCCGGTCCAATGGGAAAATATGAGGTAGAGGGACACATGCAGGGAACTGAAAGGGTTTTTAGGGCTGTCGCAAACTCCAATGCATATAAGGTAACCGGGGGAGGAGACAGTCTCGTGGTTATTGACAAACTTAGTCTTGTCCAAAAATTTGACTGGGTATCGGTTGGCGGAGGGGCAATGCTTGAGTTCCTGTCCAAAAAGACACTTCCAGGTATTGAAGCTTTGAAACAGTGATTTTTTAAATGTGCTAATGTTAATAGAGGGATGAAGGGAGGTGAGAATAAATGAAACTGAAGACAATTTCTAAATGGTTGGTGGTGATTGGAGCAATAGAGTTAGGTCTAATGAGTGTTTTAAAATTTGATTTGATTGGAAGCCTAATCGGAGGGTGGCCGGTGGTCGTGATGATCTTTTATGCGCTGGTTGGGATTTCCGGTTTTTGGGGAGCTTATGCCATGCTTACCAAGAAAAAGAAGAAATAACCTATTTCTTGTTATTTGCCAAGAGTGTTTTGACGACTCTGACGGGATATTCCAGAAAGAATGATTCCGGATGTTTCTTGAGTCTTCTTGCTGAGATTCCCACGATCAGGGCGGGGTCGTATCCGATCCTGCCTCCGACTTTTGCAATTTTAAGTGATAAATCCATATCTTCATGAACTTTTTTGTCATCCATTTCCACAATATCTTTTACTTGCGTCCAGATTTTTTTGGTAATAACCATGTTGGGTCCGATCAAATATTTTTTACCTTTTGCTATCAATTTGAACGATTTCCAGGCTAAATCCGCGGGAAGGGTTGAAGTCGACTTAAGTATTTCCGAGTCGTTAAAAAAAACGGGTCCGGTAAGGGCGTCAATGTCTCCTTTTTCAAAATTACTTTTAATCCTCTTGATCCAATCTTTTGGAACAACCGTATCCGCATCACATCTGGCAATAATTTCGTATTTGGCTGAATTAAAACCCCTATTCCTGGCCGGAGTCATACCTTGAACCTTTTCATTGACTATTCTTGCCCCAAACTTTCTGGCAAAAGTCTCCGTCTTGTCCGTCGAGTTATTATTTACAACAATGATTTCATCCGCCGAAACCACCTGGTTGACGACACTTATAAGACATTTTTTTATATATTTCTCCTCGTTGTAGGCGGGAATTACTACAGAAACCCTCATATGTGTATATTATGACACTCTCCTTGCCTAAAAGGCCAGGTTAATGGGGTTCGTGGTTTTCTTGAATGCTGATATAATAAAATATAACTGCCATGATTAAAGTAGGTATAAATGGTTTTGGAAGAATTGGAAGAATTGCCTTCAGGATTGGTGTTCTCAAACATCTTGACGAGATTGAATTTGCTGCAATTAATACTTCGGGTAGTATGCCGGTAGAGAGTTGGGCGCATCTGACAAACTACGATACGATGTACCGACAGTTTGAACTGAAAGTTAAGGGTGAAGAGATAAAAACTCCTAGTGAAGCCACAGATGAGGATCCTTTAATTGGTAATTTAATGATACCGGAAAGAAATATTAAAGTTCCGGTTTTTGCCCAGAAAGATCCTGCCAAAATCCCATGGGGAAAATATGGGGTTGACGTCGTAATTGAATCTACGGGTGTTTTTACTAAAGAAGAGGATGCCAAAAAACACGCTGTAGGTGGAGCTAAAAAAGTCGTCATCTCAGCTCCCACAAAGGGGGAGAATGTTCCAACTTATATTATTGGTGTTAACGAAACTGATAATCTTCCACAAATACTTTCAAATTCGTCCTGTACCACCAATTCTGTTGCTCCCATTGCTTCAATTATTCACTCAAAATTCGGAATTGAAAAAGCCCTATTAACAACGGTTCACAGTTACACTGACGATCAAAATTTGCAGGACGGTTCCCATAAAGACTTAAGACGTGCCAGAGCGGCAGCGCAAAACATAATTCCTACAAGCACCGGAGCTGCCATTTCTACAACAGAGACAATACCGGAACTTAGAGGTCTTTTTGACGGAGTGAGTTTAAGGGTTCCAACAACAACAGGATCTATAACGGATTTTACGGTACTTCTTAAGAAATACGTAACAGTAGAGGAGATAAATAATGTATTTAAAGAGGCAGTAAAAAACCCCTTGTATAAGGGAATAATAGCGGTAACTGAGGAACCTTTGGTATCAAGTGATATTATCGGAAGAAGCGAATCTGCAATAGTAGATCTTTCTTTAACGCAGGTGGTTGCGGGAAATCTTGTCAAAATCTTTGCATGGTATGACAACGAATGGGGTTATGCAAACAGACTTGTCGAGCAGGTAATTCGTGTGGGCAGAACTTTAGAAGGCGGGGCAGCTCCTACTGATCCGATTTCCTTGTCATTCAAATAACAAATGGAGGAATTAAAAAAATATTCCGGGAAAAAATTTATTAAAAATATTGCATTTTTTGGAGATGCAAATATCTCCGAAACAGATGAGGCATATGTGGAGGCTTTTGAAGTTGCCGAGGCTTTGGCCAAGAGGGGTTATGTAATAATCGACGGTGGTGGACCGGGTGTAATGGAGGCAGCCACGAGCGGTGCCAGAAAAGGGGGCGGAAAAACGGTTGCCATCACTTTTGATCCGGTCGGGGCGGTCGGGTATGAAGGGCGTTACATTAAAAATGTTACCGACACGGAAGTTGTAACTACAAATTATATCGATCGCATGTTTAAACTTCTGGAGTATGGCGATGTTTTTGTTATTTTTAAGGGTGGAAGTGGGACGGTTTCTGAATTTGGCACCGCCTGGGTTTTGGCCAAACTTTATTTTGGACACCACAAACCGATTATTCTTTACGGCCGTTTTTGGGCTGAAATTTTGGATGTTTTCAGAAAAAACATGAACATCGACAGCACCGAGATGAGTGTTTTCGAAATCTGTTCTACAAAAGATGAGGTTTTAAGCGCCATTGACAGATTCGAAAACAAAATTTCCCAAAGGGATCATTCGGAAGACGGCGATGGTTCAATGGATAGTGCTTTTAAAGTATAAAGCTCCTGAATTCTTATGGAAATTGATATAAACAATTTGGAAAGTATCTCCGGACGAGTGAGAAGAAATATTCTTGAAATGGTTTACAAAGCCGGATCGGGACACCCCGGAGGATCGCTTTCCGCAGTTGAAATTATGGTGGCTCTTTATTTCGGAATCTTAGAAGATCGGGATCGTTTTTTCTTGTCGAACGGACATATCTGCCCGGCACTTTACTCTGTTATGGCAGAAAAGGGTTTGATTGATAAAAATTTATTGGCAAGTTATACCGAGCTTGGATCTTCTCTTCAAGGGCATCCCGAAAAGACAAAACTGAAAGGTATAGAAAATACATCGGGACCGCTGGGACTTGGTCTTGCCCAGGCAGCCGGATTTGCGGCTATAAAGAAAGGTTCGTATATTTATTGCATGACCAGCGATGGGGAACACGATGAAGGAAATCATTGGGAAGCGGTAAATTTTGCCGCCAAGTATAAACTATCAAACCTGATTCAGATTGTTGATAAAAATGGAATTCAGATTGAGGGAACTGTCGAGGAAATAATGCCCCTAGGCAGCCTCAAGGAAAAGTATTTAGCTTCCGACTGGAATGTTTTTGAAATCGACGGACACAATTTTGATGAGATTTTTGATTCGACTAGTAAAGCCAGGGATAAAAAAGGCAAACCAAGTGTAATTCTTGCAAACACGGTTTTTGGCAAAGGCATTTCTTTTATGGAGAGTAATCCCGATTGGCACGCAAAAGCACCAAATGGGGATGAGTTTAGGAAAGCAATGGAGGAACTAAAATGATGAAATCAATGCGTGGCGGATTCGGGGAGATGCTGGTTGAATTGGGCAAGAAAAACCCCGATATTGTTGTTCTGACGGCTGACCTGGCCGATTCAACAAGAGTAAAAGAGTTTGCGGAAGCTTTTCCCAACAGATTTTTCCAGGTTGGGGTAGCCGAACAGGCTCTTGTAACCGTTGCTGCCGGTATGGCTGGAGCGGGTAAAATTCCATTTATTACAAGTTATGCCGTTTTTTCCCCCGGAAGAACATTTGAACAGATAAAAGTAACGGCTGCACTTAGTGATTTGCCTGTCAAAATAGTTGGATCACATGCCGGATTTGGCGCTTCAATGTATGGGGCAACACACCAGAGTTTGGAAGACATAGCTCTCATGCGGGTAATTCCTAATATGGTTGTTGTTTCCCCTTGTGACTATGAAGAAGCCAAGAAAGCCACTTTTGCTGTTGCCGAAAACGGAAAACCATCCTATTTAAGACTGGCCAGACAGGACTCACCAATTATTACGGATGAAAATTCAAAATTTGAAATAGGAAAAGCCGTTATTCTAAGGGAAAGCAAGGATCCACAAGTAGCAATAATCGGCTGCGGCCCTGTTCTTGCAGAAGCCCTGGCAGCTGCCGATCAATTAAAAGATATTGGTATAGAAGTGATGGTTATAAATAACCATACAATTAAACCCATTGATGACATTGCAATTACAAATGCTGCAAGAATTTGTGGAGCTATTGTAACCGTTGAAGAACATCAGGTAATGGGTGGATTGGGGAGTACTGTTGCCGAAGTAGTTACTCAAGGTCATATTGTTCCCATGGAGTTTGTAGGAGTTAAAGATGTTTTTGGTGAATCGGCAAAAAACTATCAGGAACTCTGGAAAAAGTTTGGGTTAACTAAAGAAAATATCACTGAAGCCGTTAAGAAAGTAATTACTCGCAAAAACTCTTAATCTGTGAATTTAAAAGTGGAGAGGATTTTGTAGAATTTAGAACCATCCCCATTATATTCATCCTCAGGATAAGTAGCAGTAGTTAAAACAGCAATAATCTTGCTTTCTTTGGCTATGTAATAATGAGAAAAACTGCCGCCACCTTCGTCAAACTCCTCGGCCAGATAGGTGTTATAACCACTAATTTTTAGTGAACTCTCATTTTTATTATCTAAATCTTGAATATCTTTATAAAACGGGTTTGCAAAGTCAATTTCGATACTTGGAGTTGTTTCGTTATTAAGAATTGTTATTAAATCTTTATTAAAATTTATTCCATTAACCGTGGCTTTACCGGTATCCTCTGTTAATTCCCAGTTATTAGGATATTGAATTTGAAAATGGTGTTTGCTGTTGTTGTATGTTTCCCAATTTACAGTTGGGTCAGAAGTGGCTGAAACAGTTGGGGATGAGGTTGGTGGCGCGGCAATTTGTTTTTTAAGTTGGTAGTTTTGATAGAACAAGAATGTGGAAGTTCCAAGAAGCAAAATTATTAGGATACTCATCAAAATAACTAGTTTTGCGGAATTCAACTTGACTGGTGCAATATTTTCAGAACTGTTGTTTGCCGGAGGAAAATTACTGCTTGATATGGGTGTCTGGACGGGATTTTGATCCATACATTAAATATACATCATCTAGAAATTTATTGGAATCTCAAGAGTTTTTGAGTTTTCAGGATTTCCGCTAGGATTGTCATTTTCCAAAATCAAAGTTCCGGAACCTGTAGCGGCTTTAAATGTTAAAGTTGCGCTAAATTCCACCAACCCTCCTGTCTGCCAGCTTCCCTTGACCGTTTCTCTGGCACCCGTCTGGGCAATTATGTTTTGACCCAAATCAACAAGTTTTATGGGGAATGTCCCTTCAAACATCCAACCGGCGGGGACAGTGCCGGTAACCTTTAAAGGGCTTTTCACTTTTGAGCCCGCGGAAGGCGATGAAACGGTCGGCAGGTCGGCAGAAGGTGCCGGCGATGGGGTGGTAGTTAAAACCGGAGCGGGAGTTACCTGATAACCGGCTAATTTTTCTTTTAGAGTTTGGTTTTGATTATACAAAAAAACAATTGCGCCTAGAGCTAAAAGAATAAAAGCAGCAACGCTTAAAATTGTGACCAGACCACTTGAGAAATTCTGATTTTTTGGTACGGGATTTTGGGAAATTATCACATGGGACACTTCATCAACAGGGTTCATATGCAGAAATTGTAACATAATCTGCTTTACTCATGAAGCGATTAGCTCTAAACTGATAAATATATCATTATGGAAGAAACTGTCCAAAAACTACTTGCCGAAGGGCACGGAATTCTTGCAGCCGACGAGAGTTCTAAAACCATTGATAAAAGGTTTGCCGCACTTGGTGTTGAATCCACTTCCGAAACACACAGAAGGTATAGAGAGATGCTTTTAACTACTCCGGGAATCGGAAATTATCTTGGGGGTGTAATATTTTTTGATGAAACGGTTAGACAAAAAATTGGAGAGAAAACATTTCCGGAGTATTTGACGGGGCAGGGAATAGTACCAGGAATAAAAGTTGATGAGGGTTTGGAACCTTTCAACGGAACTGAGGAAAAAATCACCAAGGGAATCGAATCTCTTGATAACAGATTGAAAGGATATAAAGAAATGGACCTAAAGTTTACCAAGTGGAGAGCTGTAATCCAAATCTCCGATATTTTCCCGACGGATGCTTTTTTGGATGAGAATATGGAGCGTTTGGCTGAATTTGCCGAAATTTCTCAAAAGAATGATTTTGTTCCGATAGTGGAACCCGAAATTCTTTTAACCGGTAACCATACCACAACGCGCTGTGATGAAATTGAAACAAAAGTCCTGCGAGTCCTTTTTGCCAAGCTCAAGTCAAAAAACATTGATTTGACGAATCTTCTTTTAAAAACTAGCATGGTTCTTCCCGGAAAAGACAGTGGTGTAAAAGCAGAACCTCTGGAAGTTGCCCATGCAACTCTTAGAGCACTAGGTAAATCAGTTCCTCCGGAGGTTGCCGGTGTAGTTTTTCTTTCAGGCGGACAGACGCCGGATGAGGCGACAAACAACTTAAATGAGATAGTAAAATTGAAGGAAGACGCTCCTTGGAAAATTTCTTTTTCTTTCGCAAGAGCTTTGCAGGAAGAAGCTATGTCCGAATGGGGGGGAAAAGATGAAAACAAACTTTCGGCTCAAGAGGTGTTTATAAAACGTTTAGAAAAGGTTTCAAATGCCCGAAATGGAAAACTTTGATTTACTCTCCATAGGAGATTCTGCACTTGATGTTTTTATGACTCCTACGGAGAGTGAGACCGTTTGCAGAATCGATACCAAGGAATGTCTGATTGCTTTTTCCTATGGCGATAAAATTCCGGTTAAAAACCTGGAGTTCTCAATCGGAGGAAACGCTGCCAACAATGCGGTTGGGGTGAGGAGGCTTGGAGTTTCAACCGGAATTGTTTTGACGCTGGGGGCGGACAATGTCGGGGACATGATTGTTAAAAGACTTAAAGATGAGTTGGTTGATGTTACATATGTAATTCAACAGCCGTCAACCTCATCAAATTATTCAACAATAATAAATTATTCCGGAGAAAGGACAATATTTGTATATCATGCCCCGAGGAGTTATGAATTTCCGGTTCAGCTTCCCGTTGCCCCCTGGGTGTATCTTACGAGCATGGGGGAAAGTTTCAGGCCTTTTTATATCCACCTGGTTGACTGGAAAAAGAGAAACCCACAAATCAAGCTTGCTTTTAATCCGGGCAGCTGGCAGATGAGGGCAAATTTTGACGAGATAAAGGATGTAATGAGTCTGACATATGTAATTTTCGTAAACAGAAAAGAGGCGGAAAAGCTTACCGGTTTTGGGGATTCAACAAAGAGAGAAAGAGATCTTTTGATTTCTCTTTCCAAACTCGGACCAAAAATTTGTGTGATTACGGACGGCTCGAAAGGATCCTTCGCTTACGACAGCATTAACGGCAAGTTTTTAAGTGCAGGAGTGCTCCCTGTTGACGCCTACGAAAGAACCGGAGCGGGGGATGCTTTTGGTTCCGGAACACTCTCCGCCTTAGTTCATGGAAAAACTCTTGATGAGGCTCTTCTTTGGGGAACTTGTAATTCAGCATCTGTTATTGGCTACACAGGTTCTCAAAGGGGTCTTTTAAAATTCGAAGAAATGAACGCCTGGCTAGCTCGAGCCAAAAGCAGTGGAGTTTTGGTTCAACCTTTTTAGACTTTAATCATATGGCAAAAATTTTTGTTACCAGAAAAATTCCGGGAAACAGTCTGGAAAAACTTAAAGAAAGCGGGAATGAAGTTGTAATATCGGAATTTGGCAGGCCTTTAACCGCAGAAGAACTTTTGGAGAAATCAAAGGGCGTTGATTGCCTTCTTTCACTTCTAACAGACCGGATTGATGCCGATGTAATGGACGCAATTGGACCGCAACTTAAGATAATAAGCAATTATGCCGTGGGCTTTGACAATATTGACGTAAAAGCTGCGGGGGACAGGGGAATAATTGTAACCAACACTCCCAGTGATGAAGTCAACGAGGCCGTTGCGGAGCATACCTGGGCCCTGATTCTTGCCTTAGCCAGAAGAATTGTCGAATCCGACGAGTTTGTCAGAAATCAGGGTTATTTTGCCGCCTCAGGTGGATATAAAGGTTGGGAACCGGACTCATTCCTTGGTCCTTCCGTAAAAGGTAAAACGTTAGGGATTATTGGACTGGGGAGAATTGGTTCCATGGTGGCCAGACGTGCCAAAGGATACGAACTTACAGTCCTTTACAATAAACACAGCAGGGAGTTGGAAATAGAGAAGGAGATGGGGATTAGATTTTGTGAATTGGATGAACTTTTGGCTTCGTCAGACTTTGTAACCCTGCATGTCCCCTTGACTGATGAAACTCGGGGAATGATCAACAAAGAAACTTTGGGTAGGATGAAGCAAGGATCCTATTTGGTTAATACCGCCAGAGGCCCGATTGTAGATGAAAGTGATTTGATAGAGGCACTGGACAGCGGAAAATTGGCAGGGGCGGCACTGGACGTTTTTGAAAGCGAACCCACTATCAGTCCGAAATTAATATCCATGCCAAATGTTATTATGACCCCGCATATTGCCAGTGCCACCTGGGAGGCAAGAAATAAAATGGGGGAGCAGGCGGTTACCGCCATTATTGATGTGATAAACGGTGCTAAACCTCAAAACATGGTTGACGAGAGAGTCTGGGATGTCCGAAGAAAATAAACTTCTTATATAGAATAAATTTATGGCAATTTTTGGAAAAAAAGAAGACGAATTTGAAGAAGAGGAAGATTTTAGATCCGGTAGAAAAATTACCAGGAAGTTTAAAGATCTAAACCCTGAAAATAAAAAAAGGAGAAAAGAACCTCCCAAACCCTGGGGTAAAAAAGAGAGACTAATTGTGCTGATTGTTCTTCTTGTATCGACTTTAACTTCGGTTATACTGCTGTTTAGCAACTCTTTTAAAATTAAGTTTGCCGAATTCCGTATTGGAGTACCCGAGTTTAATCTGAATTCGATAAATATCTTTAAAGGTGAGACAATAGTTATCGAGAAAAAATAACATTCAATATGAAGAAACTTACTTCACCATTCACGCTTATTAAAAAATCGCTGGAAATATTTACTAAAAAGGAAAATTTTCTTTTTCTAATCAAAATTTATCTGCCGGTGGCGGTTTTATCGTTGATTTCATTGGCTTTTATAAACATTCCCTTTTTGTCTAAAACGTTGGACGCTTCTTTGGGGAACGCCGTAAATATAGTAGTCGGCATAATCTTCCTCGTTTTCTCGGTTTTTATGAGCATAGCCGGAATAATGGCTGTTATCAGGATAATCGACGGTAAAAATCTGCGAGTGGAAGGGGTTTATAAAGAAGCTTTTTCAAAATTTGGAATTTTCTTCTTGCTGACAATTACCATTTATTTAATAAATCTCCTGGGACTGGTTTTGTTGATCGTTCCGTTTGTTCTTGTGGTTATCTGGTTTGCGTTCAGTAAATTTGTAATGGTTGATAAAGGCGTCGGAATCAAAGTATCGCTTCTAGAAAGTAAGGGTATGGTGAAAGGGATTTTTTGGCAAGTTCTCGGCAGGTTAATTATCTTCGGACTCTTTTGGTTTTTCTCACAGATGGTATTGTCAGTTTTACCTTTCGGAATAGGGACTGTTATTTATGGTCTTTGCGGAGGGCTTTTTGTAATTCCGTCGTTTCTTCTCTACAGGGAAATTAACGGGTAAACTCTGTACTGGCTCCCGTGTCGAGAATTTTGTTTTTCTTTTTTCTCTCATCGTCATCTAACCGTTTTTGATCAAAATTGCAGTGTTTAGTTGGACGGTTCTCATCTAAAAACCATTCTTGCCTGGTGGGACAATTATCGCAAGGAAGTGTGCCCGATAGAGAACAGATATTTACTTTACTGATGCCGTCCGGAACTTTCCAATCGATAGATGGCTGTCCGTTTAAAACCGCCATCATAATTTTATTCCAGATAGGAGAGGCTCCGGTTACACCTGAAGCGACACGACTCATGGGGGAGTTGTCATTATTTCCAACCCAGGTTAATACTAAATAGTTTTGGTTATATCCCACTGTCCAATTATCCCTGAGGTCATTACTGGTCCCTGTTTTAACTGCTATTTCAGGATGATCTTTTACTGCCAGGTAGGAGTTATATCCGAATTCAGGCGCCCTAGCGCCGTTATCTTTAAGAATGTCTGTCAAAAGAAACGCAACTCTCTCGTCAATTACCTGGGTTACCACCGGATCATTTTTTTCTAAGATTTGTCCCTTGTAATTTTTAACTTCCAAAATTGGCATAAAATCGGGTCTTTTGCCCGAGCCTGCCAGTGTCGCGTAGACTTTAGACAGATCAAGGGCTGTAACAGCACCTCCTCCGAGTGTTAAGGAAAGTCCGTAATCGGAGGGGTTCTCCCAAGTCGTGATTCCCATTTTTCGGCCTTCCTCAATCATTTTTGGAACACCATACGAAGCAAGAATTTTTACTGCTGGAATATTTCTACTTTGGGCAAGTGCGCTTCTCAGGGTAATTTGTCCCCGATATTGCCCATCGTAGTTTACCGGAGTGTAGGATGTTGTTCCTGGTGTATAAAAGGTAATTGAGGAGTCATCGATAATCGAGGCGGGCGTAAATCCGTTGGAAAGTGCGTAAGCATAATTTACAACCTTAATTGAACTTCCGGGTTGTCTTACACTTGTAATAACATTTACGTTTCCATCATTTTCGGTATCGAAATAATTTTTTGATCCCACCATCGCTAAAATTTCTCCGGTTTGGGGATTCATAACAAGCGCTGCACCGTTTCCAACATGGAGTCTGTCCAGTTTGTCTACTTCGGCCTTAACAATTTGTTCAGTGGCTTCTTGTATGGGCAAGTCCAGGCTGGTTGTGACTTCAAGTCCTCCTTTTTCGACAACGCTCTCCCCATATTTATCGACAAGAAGCTGCCTGATATACATCACAAAATGAGGGGCTTTGATTTCCGTCTTTCTCGAAACAAAATGCAGCTTCTCGGCGGCTGCCGTGATTGCCTGACTTTGGGAGATGTATTTATTTATCATCATCAAACGTAAAACCTCCTTTTGTCTTTCAAAAGCAAGCTCCGGGTTCGATCCGAATGGTGAGAAAGTCGTCGGGCTTTTAGGAAGTCCTGCCAGAAGAGCAGCCTCTGATAGAGAAATATCTTCGACATTTTTTCCGAAATATGATTCGGATGCTTCCTGGATTCCGTATGCAGTGCCGCCATAACTCACCTCATTCAAATACATTTCAAAGATTTGATCTTTGGTGTAAATCGTTTCAATTTCGACGGAAAGAATTAATTCACGAATCTTACGTGTTATTGTTTTTTCGGGGGAGAGGAGTGTGTTTTTAACAAGCTGCTGAGTAATAGTTGAACCTCCTTGAACCGAGCCGGTTTTAACATCTTGTACTATTGCCCTAAAAATTCCTCTCAGGGAAAATCCGGGATGGGAATAAAACTCGGCGTCTTCAGCAGCCAAAGTTGCCAGTTTTACACTGTCCGGAATTTGAGTTAGGGGAATTATGGTTCTGTTTTTATCCTTATATATTTTGTAGAGGAGATTGCCGTTTCGGTCATAAATTTTGGTTGAAACTTCGGGAACCCTGGACCCAAGCTCTCCGGGAGACGGCATGTCGCGGATGATAAAAAAGTAAAAAGCGGAAACAAGAAATAAAGCCAGGATCAATGTTGCAAAAAAAGACCAGGCTTTGCGGCGCGGGCGGCGTTTTCGTTTCTTCTCCGATTTAGCAAAAAAGTTTTTAAAACGTGTAGAAACTTTTATGAAAATTAATCCTAAACGAAGTTCCTCAAGTCTCAGGGAAAATTTGGAAAACACCGATTTCTTTGCTTTGCCTTTACTTTTCTTTTTAACTTTAATTGATCCTATTTTATTTGTGATTACGACCGGCAAAAGAAGTAAACCGGCAAGAAAAAAATATATAGGCTTGCCGAGTAGGCTGAGAATCCGTTTAGTTGCTTTAACCATTTTCCGCGAATTGTAACAGTAAAACCGCCAAAATAAAAGCTAAATCAGCGTAGAGGGTAGTTTATAGTTGCCGATCCGGAAGCAATAGCACAGGTCAGACAGAATAGTGTTCCGTCAGGATCTGTATAAGTGGGTTTATTTTCCGTATGAACTTGATCCGGCGGATCAGAGGAGGAAGCCATCTGACCGGTGGCATTATTTATAAGAATATCCTGAAATATGATGTTTGATGTTGCCGGAACGGTTCCTGTAAGAAAATACTCAAATCTTGTCGGACATCCGGGATTCCCTGGATCTTGAGATGGAGGAGCGCCTCCGGTATCGGCACAAATTGTTGCTCCAACCACGCCGTCCGGTTGTTTTGGCCAAGCGTGTCCTTTATCATTGGGGTCATAATCTCCGGCCTCAGCTTTAGCAAGCACCGCTTTCATAATTTTGTTCCAGATGGGAGAGGCTCCGGAGACTCCGGAAACCGCACCACCCATTGAACTGTTATCGTTGTTTCCCACCCAAGTAACAACAACAGCATCTGCCGTGTAGCCGACAGTCCAATTATCGCGTCTATCGTTTGTTGTACCTGTTTTAACCGAAACTTCAGGGTGCCCCGCCACATTCAGGAAAGAACTTGGACCAAACGCTCCCGTTCTGGCATTGTTGTCCAAAAGTATGTGGGATGTTAAAAATGTAACACTGGGTTCTAAAATTCGATTTCCTGTTAACACATTTTTAGAAGGATCATATTCGGATAGTGTATTCCCTTTCCAATCGGTAACTTTTGTTATCGCGACAAGAGGCTGCTCAATTCCTTGATTAGCAAAGACTCCGTAGGCAACTGCCATATCATAGGGCCGGACTAAGATTCCGCCCAAAGTTGCGGAAAGTCCGTAATCTTTTGGATCGGTAAGGGTGGTTAAACCCATCTTTTTCCCAAAATCGATGAAATTTTCCAGACCGTTCAGAGCCAGTACCCTTACGGCAGGAATGTTGTATGAATTTCCCAGCACAAATCTTGTCTGAACCAAACCATGAAAAGTTCCGTCATAATTTACCGGACAGTAATCGGGTTGACCCGGTACCCTAAAACAGGTTGGAACATCCGCAAAAGCCGTTGCCAAAGTTATTTTTTGATCCCTAATGGCCAGAGCATAATTCAAAGGTTTGATGGAGCTTCCCGGTTGCCTTTGGGAAAGAACTACGTTTACTTTGCCGTCCTCATCCGTGGCAAAATAGTCTTTTGAACCTACCATCGCCAAAATCTCACCGGTAGAGGGTCTTGTAACAATTGCGGCGCCATTTCCAACTTTCTGTTTTTTAAGTTTGGCAACCTCTGTCGCAACAGCCTGCTGGGCCAGATTTTGTATGTCCAGATCCAGCGTTGTGTAAACTCTTAAGCCGCCCTGTTCTACGATTTTCTCGCCATATTTTTCGGCAAGCTGTTCTTTAATCCAAAGCGCAAAATGGGGCGCTTGCGTGGGATTAATATTTGCGTAATGAAGCTCCTCTTTACTTGCCTGATCAACTTCTTCCTTTGTGATATATTTATTCGCAATCATTTGTCTCAAAACTTCTTCCTGCCTGCCCTTTGCAAGTTCCGGATGGGCCCCGAATGGCGAGTAAGTGGAGGGCCTTTGCGGCAGTCCTGCCAAAAGAGCCGACTCGGCAAGACTTAAATCTTTTGTGGATTTACCAAAATATGTCTCACTGGCGGATTCAACTCCATAGGCAGTTCCTCCGTAGGGGATTGTATTTAAATACATTTCCAGAATTTGATCCTTGGAATAAATAGACTCAATAACAACCGTTAAAATCAGCTCCTGAGCTTTTCGTCTGATAGTTTTCTCACTAGTTAGAAGTGAATTTTTTACAAGTTGCTGAGAGATGGTTGAGCCTCCCTGAACCTCGTGCTTAAAAATTGTGTTATAAAGTGCGCGGGCAATTCCCGTATATGAGACTCCCTGATGTTTATAAAAATCCTTATCTTCAATTGAAACAGTCGCATTTTTAAGGTAGACCGGAATTTCATTAAGTTTAATTGGTGTCCTTTTCCTGTCGGTATAAATTTCGTAAATCAACCTGCTGTTTCTGTCAAATATCTTAGTTGACACTGGTAATGTTTCGGAAATAAGTTTTGTAGGAAGAGGAATTCCCCAAAAAAGGTAAACTCCGACCACTGTTACGACCCCCCAATAAACCGTAGCCTTAATTCCGCGCCTGGTGGTAAGTAAATATCTAGTTTTATAGCTGATTAATTTAAAAAGCCTTTTCATTCGGAAAGAAAGTATATTACATTATATTACAGATAGTGTAATCTGTTATTGCGGAGAGCATAAGTCAAACTTTTGATACAATATATCTTATTAATGGAAACCCTCAAACAACTTGAATCAAGATCCTGGTGGAAATATCTTGGCGAGGATATTCAGAAACTTCTTTCAACATCGGAATTTCTTTATGATGTTGTTGAAGGTTGGGGAGCAGATCTGCCGGGTGGGAAAGAGAAATTCCATGATTATTCTTTTGTACTCTTCCCCGCGGCGAAGGCTTACGAAGGTTTTTTGAAGAAAATGTTTTTGGATATGGGATTTATCACTGAAGAGGATTATTTCGGTAAGCATTTTAGAATCGGCAAAGCACTTAACCCCTCACTACCCAGAGAACTGAGAAACGAAAGCGTGTATGACAAAATTGTCCAATATTGCCGGGGGGAAGATCTGGCGGATCACCTTTGGGAGACATGGAGACTCTGCAGAAATTTAATTTTTCACTGGTTTCCGAATGAAAAAAATGCAATTACCTTGCCCGAGGCAAGGCAGAGGATGGAAATGATAATAAATGCAATTGATGAAGCTTTTGAAGGGTGTAAGATATAAGATATACTTTGCATCTCGTGAACTCGATGTAAAATAAAATAGAAGGAAAAATGACTGCCAAGACGACAGTAGTAAAACACGTAACTATTTATTCAGTTTATCTTCTTTTGGTTTGGACTGCTTATCGTTTTTTACGACTCCAACTTCCGGACCAGGTTGAAGAACTTATTATTAAACCCATTATCTGGCTGTTGCCTATATTCTGGTTTACAACTAAAGAAAAGTTTCCTCTGTCATCGCTTGGAATAACTTTCAAAAATCTTTTTCCGGCAATTTATCTTTCATTGGGACTTGGGGCGATCTTTGTAATTGAAGCGGTATTAACCAATTTCTTTAAATATGGGCGTTTTAATTTCGGGGCAAATATAGGCAATATGCCAATACTTTCCTCGCTCGGTCTTTCTTTCGCGACCGCCTTTTCGGAAGAAACCGCCTTTAGGGGATATATTTTCGGAAGGCTTTGGTTTACTTTGAAAGACGAATGGTCTGCGAATGTCGCCAGTTCGATTATTTGGACGATTGTACATATTCCGATAGCATTTTTGGTTTGGAAATTAAATCTCGTCTCAGGAATTTTATACCTGCTCCTTACGGCGGCATTCGGAATAGGATCAGCATTCATTTTCGGGAGAACTAAGAACATTTTCGGTTCGATCCTGCTTCATGTACTTTGGGAATGGCCGATTATTCTTTTTAGGTAACTTGACACAGGGAAAGTGTCCGAAGTAGGATTATATTTATCCTAATGAAAAATTTTTTACTCGTCGCTGCTATTTTCATCTTCGCCTTTGCCGTGCTTTTCATCTCAATTTTCGATTCATCAGCCATAAATTATCCCGTTTCACAATCTCCATATCAGCCGCTTGTGGGTTCAAAGGCACCGGAAATTAACTATCATCTTCCTTATTCAGGAAATGTTTTGCCGGATAGCCCTTTATGGCCCCTTAAAGCATTAAGGGATAAAGTCTGGATTGGGGTGACAACCTCCCATCTTAGAAGAGCCGAACTTGCCCTGCTTTTTTCCGATAAAAGATTGGTTATGACACAGAAACTTTTTGAAAAAGGGGAACCGGATATTGCCATATCCACTTTCACAAAAGGGGAAATGTATTTTCCGATTGCCGTGGAGGAAGAAAAAATTGCCAGATCCCAGGGGGTGGATACGTCTATTTTTTTAAACAAATTGGCCTTATCGGCTTTGAAACACAGAGAGGTTGCAGAGGATTTGATACAGTTAGCACCGGAGGATATAAGGCCACTTATTATCAAGACGGAAGATTATGCAAAAGACACATATGAACTAGCAAAAGACCTGTTAAATTCAAAAGGATTGCCGGTTCCGAAAGATCCATTTATTAGGGATTAAATGCCTTAATTGCCTCATTTTTTTATACTATTTTTTGGTTCTCCAAAAACCCGAAAAAATTATTCCCGCAAAAACTACAGGAATTGTAAAAATACCAGGCTTAGCACACGCCTGAGGTGATATATTTTGAACAAAAGCTTACCAGTTGACAGTCTACGGGTAGTGTTTAAAAATCAGTACTGTCACTATTTGTAGAGCATTTACTTTACATGCGTGAAACGCATGCAAAAGCTTTAGCTTTTTCCAAGAGTGAAACTTATGAAATGTCCTTTTTGCGGTACAGCTGAGACAAGTGTTTTAGAGAGTAGGACCGTTGAGGACGGTTCAATAAGAAGAAGAAGGGAATGTGATAAGTGCGGAAAGAGATTTACAACGGTAGAACAGGTAAAAAGAAGTTTTCTATGGGTAATTAAGAAGGACGGCAGGCGGGAGGTCTTTGATAAAGAAAAGATAAAAAGGGGGATACTTAGGGCAATTGAAAAACGTCCCGTTTCTTTGGATCTTGTTGACGATGTTACCGATCAGGTAGAAATGGAAATGCTGAGAAGTGAAAAACAAGAAATTTCCACGGGAGCCATAGGAAGCGCAGTCTTGAAAAAATTGAAAAAAATAGATAAAGTCGCCTGGCTCAGATTTGCAAGTGTCTACCTCGAATTTGAAGATTTAAGTGATTTTGAAAAATTAATCGAAAAATAAAAATGGCATTACAAACGGTAAGTTCAAAAAAAGCGTCTAAAGCTAAACAAAAGAAAGTCGTTTATAAAAACGGTGAGACAAAAGTAACTCTCAACGATTTAATTGCACCCTCCTATGAAGAAATAATGTCCGAGGTAAAGAAAAAGGCGGGAGAACGGCCCGAAAGAGATCCGGCATTGCCGGCAGGAATCTGGACGAAACAGGCACTAAAGGTATTGGAGGAGAGATATTTGGTAAAAGATGAGAAGCTAAACCCCATTGAAAATCCTGAAGATATGGTTTGGAGAGTTTCCTGGGAGATGGCCTCGGCCGAAGTCAGGTGGGGAAGTAAAAGAAAAGAAGTGGAGGCTCTCGCAAAAGAATTTTACAACCTTTTGATTTCAAGAGAGTTTTTGCCAAACTCTCCAACATTAATGAATGCTGGAACCGGTAACGGTCTCCAATATTCTGCTTGTTTTGTTTTGCCGGTTGAGGACTCCATGGAGGGAATCTTTGATGCTCTGAAATATCAGGCCTTAATCCATAAAACAGGAGGGGGAACCGGATTTTCTTTCAGCAGGCTTAGGGAGGGAGGTTCTATTGTCAGGACTTCTTCAGGAATTGCTTCCGGGCCGGTTTCGTTCATGAGAATTTTTGATGCGGCAACCAATGAAGTTAAACAGGGCGGAAAAAGAAGGGGTGCAAATATGGGAATTCTAAGGGTTGACCACCCGGATGTGTTGGAATTTATTCACTGTAAAGAGAACGGGGGGATAACCAATTTTAATATCTCGGTTGCAATTACAGATAAGTTTATAGATGCCTATTACAAAGACGAAGAATACGAACTGATTAGTCCAAAAACCAAAAGCACGGTTGGAACTCTTTCTGCTAGGCGGGTTTTTGATGAGATTGCGGAATCGGCATGGAAAACCGGGGATCCGGGGCTTATCTTTATCGATAGGGTTAACCAGGGAACTGCTAATCCAATCCCTGCTTTAGGCCCAATTGAATCCACAAATCCGTGCGGAGAACAGCCTCTTTATCCTTTTGATGTCTGTAACTTAGGCAGCATCTTTTTGACCTATTTTATTAAAGAAGAAAACGGTAAAAAAGAAGTCGATTGGGAAAAACTCAAAAAAGTCACACATCAGGCCACCAGATTTTTGGATGATGTTATTGAAGTTAATCCGTTTCCACTTCCCGAAATTAGAAAAGTGGCATTTAATATCAGGAGAATCGGTCTTGGGGTGGGAGGATGGAGTGATATGCTTGTTGGCCTGGGAATTCCTTATGACAGTGAGGAGGCGATGACGCTGGCCGAAAAAGTAATGAAATTTATTCAGGATGAGGCAGTTTCGGCATCCGAGGAGCTGGCAAAAAAAAGAGGACCTTTCTTCCTTTGGCCGGTTTCAATTTACAGGGAAGGCGCTCCAAGAAGACACTCTACTGTTACGACAATCGCCCCAACCGGGACAATTTCAATCCTTGCAGGCGCCAGCAGCGGAATTGAACCGATGTTTGCGATTGCCTATCAGCATATTGTTAAAGATAAACACCTCAATAGAAAACTTTCTTTTGTTAACCCTGATTTTGAAAAAATTGCCAAAGAGCGTGGTTTCTGGTCGGAAGACCTGATGGCAAAAGTTGCCGAAAAAGGAGTGGTAAGGGATATAGAGGAAGTTCCGGAGGACGTCAGGAGAATTTTCGGGACGGCTCACGAGATAGATATAAACTGGCATATAAGAACACAAACAGCCTTCCAAAAATATACTGAAAACGCCGTCAGTAAGACAATTAATTTGAGGCACGATGCAACAGTTGATGATGTCAAAAAGGCATATTTGGCAGCATGGGAGGGTAACTGTAAAGGAATTACCATCTTTAGAGACGGTAGCAAAAGCGAGCAGGTTTTGAATTTAGGACTTGATAAAAAAGAAGAAAGTAAAAGGGAAAACCCGGCTCCAAGCCAAATGATTTTGGAAAGACCGGTAAAGGTTGAAGGAGCAACATATAGAATTGTTACACCTCTTGGTAGTGCATTTATTACCGTTAATCAGGATTCTGAAGGAAATCCATTTGAATTATTTATTACAATCGGAAAGGCGGGAAGTGAAGTTGCGGCTATGGCGGAGGCTCTGGGACGTATGATTTCTACAACCCTGAGATTTGGAAATCATAAGCCGCCGATTGAAAGGGCACGCGAAATAGTTGAACAACTAAAAGGTATTGGTGGGGGAAGGTCGGTGGGTTTTGGACCAAATAAAGTTAGATCCTTGCCCGATGCCGTAGCTAAGGCGATTTCACTTCATTTTGGATTTAATAATGTAAATCATGATGCTCCTGAGGTGATAGAAGCCGCTTCGGATAAAGAAGAAACCAAAGTTGTTGGTGATATTTGCCCTGCCTGCGGATCTCCCGCTCTTGTCTATCAAGAAGGTTGTTCCAAATGTCATGCATGCGGGCACTCCGAGTGTTAAAATGACGCCGAATGGCTATCTATACAAAAACGGGTGATAAAGGGGAAACGGGACTTTTTTCTTCTGATAGGTCAAAAAAAATCAGGATAAGTAAAGCTTCTTTGAGGGTTGAGGCAATTGGATCGGTAGATGAGGCAAACACTTTTTTGGGATTGGCAGCATCTTTTCTAAAAAACAAGGAAATTAATCCCAAGATAATTGAAATTCAGAAACACCTTTTTGAGGTTGGGGCTATATTGGCAGGTGTAAAAATTGATATGGATAAAGATCTACCCCAGGAAATGGAAAAAGAGATTGATGAAATGGATAAACGACTACCCAAATTAACCCACTTTATTCTTCCAGGAGGTGGGCACGGGGGAAGCCTTCTTTTTATGGCAAGAACATTTATCAGGCGGGCCGAGAGAAGAGTAGTTTCCCTTTCCAAGAAAGAAAAAGTTAACACAAATCTAATGATTTATCTTAATAGACTTTCTGACTACGTCTATACACTTGCGAGGTACTCAAACTTCAAAGAAGGGATAAAGGAAAAGGCTTGGAGAGGGTAGCTAACTGTTATACAATGGTTGATATATGGCTGCCACACCTGAGGTCCTAAAATCAAGTCAACCCGAAGTTCAGGAGATAAATAAAGAAGCCGAATTTATAGTTCCTGAAACATTACGGCAAAGCACGGGTATCCAAGTCGTCCAAAAAAACTTTAAATCGCAAGTTAAAGACGATCATGGACAGCCTCTAATCCAGACTCCGCCGGCTCAGGTAATTGAAGTAAACCCTCCGGCAGACCTGGAAACACTTACCGACTGGTCAAAAGGTTCCGTAGATTCTTCTCAAACATGGTTGGGAATGTTTTGGAAGAGAATTTTTCTGAAAGCCTTATATTTTGGTTGGAAAATAATTGGAAAGGAAAAAGCAAATGCCGCTTGATTCAATAAACTACGCAAATATTCTTTTTATAGCGGTTTTAACCGTGTTTCTTATTTTTCTTTTGGTTGCTTTCGGGTATTCTGTTTTTATTTATTTTAAAAATAGGGATCGTGAGAAGAAATCTATAGAGTCGGTGCTTTTACAAGTTGCGGTTCCAAGGCACAACGAAACGAAAATAGACGTTATGGAGCAGCTTATTTCCGGCCTTTATTCAATAAAAAAAGGAGGTTGGAAACAAAAATTTTCGGTGCAGCCGGCGATTTCTTTTGAGATAGTTGCCAGGCAGGAAGATATCCGTTTTTATGTTTGGGTTCCCCAGAAGCTTAAGGATTTGGTTGAAAAACAAATAAACGGAGCATATTCGGATGCCGAGGTGATTGAGGTTGATGAATACAATGTTTTTGACAGTAAAGGTAAAGTTGCCTACAAAACATTTCAATTAGGAAAAAATAATTTTTATCCCCTTAAAACTTTTAAAGATTTAGCAACGGATCCTATGCTTGGAATCACCTCGGCTCTCGCAAAAATGGGACCGGGGGATGCTGCTGTGATTCAAATTATTATTTCTCCGGCAGAGACTGATTGGCAAAAAGAGGGAAGTCATTTTGTGAGCGACACCAAAAAACAGGAAAGTGATGCCGAAAAAGCAAAGTTTTCTACTTCAGCTAAAACCCTGGAGGCGGTTGAATCAAAAATCAGCAAGCCGGGGTTTGAGACATCCATAAGAATTATTGCCGTGTCGGAAGATGAAGAGACCGCCAAAGGAACCGTGACAAACATTGCCGGATCTTTTGCTCAATTTGCGGGAGAGCTGAACAGTCTTAAAGGAAGAAAGATCTACAGAAAATCTTCATTTATGGAGGACTTTTTGTACAGATACCAGCCTATGTTTAATATTTTTGGCAATCATGTTTCCATTCTTAATTCCGAAGAATTGGCTACTATTTTTCATTTTCCAAATAAACAAATTACAACCCCACATATCCACTGGCTTAATGCTAAAACAGCCCCTGCTCCTTCCCAGATTCCCACCGAAGGGCTTCATTTGGGAGTTAGTGCCTACAGGGGAATCAAAAGACCGGTTTACATCAGCAATGAGGATAGGATGCGCCACATTTATATAATCGGAAAAACTGGCACAGGGAAGTCCGAACTTCTTAAAGACCTTGTTCTGCAGGATATAAGAGAGGGAAAAGGAGTTTGCTTTATGGATCCACATGGAGATGCAGTTGAAGATATTCTGAAACTTATTCCGCCGGAGAGAGCTGAGGACGTTATTTATTTTAATCCGAGTGACACGGAACGCCCTCTGGGAATGAACCTCCTTGAAGCAAGAACCGAGGATGAAAAACATTTTGCAGCTACTTCGGTGATTAATCTCATGTATAAGCTTTTTGATCCTTATAAAACCGGAATTGTAGGGCCAAGGTTTGAACATGGTGTCAGAAATGCCATGCTTACGGTAATGGCAGAACCGGGAAATACTTTTGTTGAGCTAATGCGTGCAATGACCGATTCCAGATATGTTCAGGAACTTTTGCCGAAGGTTACCGACCCCATCATTAGGAGATATTGGACTGATCAGATTGCCCAGACTTCAGACTTTCATAAATCTGAAGTTTTGGATTACACAGTCTCAAAATTTGGCCGCTTTGTCACAAATAAGCTTATAAGAAATATCATTGGACAATCTCAAAGCTCTTTTGACATGAGGAAAGTTATGGACGAGGGTAAAATTCTCCTAATTAATCTTGCCAAAGGTCCACTGGGGGAGGAAAACAGCAACTTTTTAGGTCTTCTTCTTGTCCCGAGAATTTTGATGGCGGCAATGAGTAGGGCCAATGTTCCGATGGCTCAAAGACGCGATTTTTACTTTTATGTTGATGAATTCCAGAATTTTGCTACGCCAGATTTTGCAGTGATTTTATCCGAAGCCAGAAAATATCGGCTTGGACTTTGTGTTGCCAACCAATTTATCGGACAGGTTGAAGAGGAAGTCAAAAACGCGGTTTTTGGCAATGTCGGAACACTTGTCGCCTTCAGGGTGGGGGTATCCGATGCCAATTATCTCCAGCATGAATTTACACCGACCTTTGGGGAAGACGACCTTCTTAATGTTGAGCGCTACCATGCCTACTGTAAGACGATCGTCAATAACGAACCCGTCCCTCCTTTTTCGATGGATATGAGCAAGGACATGAATAAACAGAAAGCGGCAGAAAGCCCGCGGGTTGCCGAAATAATAAAAGAAATGAGCAGACTTAAATACGGACGTGACGAAAAATTGGTTGAAGCGGAGATTCAAAGAAGATCCAATCTTTAGGAAATGGATATAGAGATACAAAGTAGTTGGTGCCGGTTGTTTTTTCTAACTTTATATCTTAATATCAATTCACTTAATATCTAAAAATATGAACATCGGTATTATCGGCAACGGATATGTGGGCGGTGCTACAGGGACGGGTTTTGCCACAAACCCTGATAATAAAATTTTTTGGTACGATAAATATAAAAAAAGCCCCGACACACTAGACGAAGTAATCGAAAAGTCAGACTTCATTTTTATTTGTGTTCCTACACCTATTTTTTCCGATTATTCAGGAATGGATATGAGTATAGTTGAGGAAGTTGTAGGGGAGGTTGCAGAAAAAATCAAAGATTCGGAAAAGATTGTCATCATTAAATCAACTTCACTTCCCGGAACTACCAAGAAAATGATAAAAAAATACCCTCATGTAAATTTTGTCATGAACCCTGAATTTCTAACTCAGAAAAACGCAAATGCTGATTTTCTTAAACCATTTAGGACTGTGATTGGCTGTGAGGCGCCTGATGTGGGGGATAGAGTCAAGAAACTCTACGAAACAATTTTACCCGGAGATCAAAAATACATAATTACGGATACAACCAGTGCAGAGGTAATTAAGTATATGAGCAACTTAATGCTTGCCAGTAAAGTTCTTCTGGCAAATGAATTTTATGAACTTTCTAAAAAAGTCGGGGCAAACTATTTGGATGTACAAAAAGGAGTTGAGTCGGATCCAAGGATAGGAACCCATCTAGGTGTTCCCGGGCCAGATGGCGATGTTGGATTTGGAGGGGCGTGTTTCCCTAAAGATATGGTGGGAATATTGGGTTTGGCAAAAAAACTTAATGTTGATATGAATACCCTCAAAACTATCTGGGAGGAAAATCTCAGGATAAGAAAACATCGCGATTGGGAAGAAATGCCTCAGGCTTTCAAGAAAAAATAACTGTCAAAATCTAGTGGGCTCGCATGGAATCGAACCATGGCATCGACTTTATAAGAGTCGTGTCCTACCATTAAACGACAAGCCCGTTACTATCAAAGTCTAGTCGTATTATAACAGAAGAGAGGCTGTTTTATAGCTCTATGAGGACTTGTTTTTTACCAGGATCCGTAATTTGGGCAAGTTCAAGATAGCGCTCGGTTGTCGAAAGGCGCTTGTGTCCTGAAACTTGTGAGAGAAGAACAATATCAACTCCGGCTTTAAGGTTTTCAATAATAAATGTGGTCCTCAAGTCATTGACAGAATAGTTTGGAAGTTCTGCTTTTTGAATATATCTGGCAATTGACGCCCTGATATTTCTGACTGCCAGAGGCTTTCCGTTTTTACTGATAAACACATACGGCGAATCCGCCTTCGGACGGATTGTCAGGTAGGCATTTAACACATCGGATGCGGGTTTGTTGAGAGGAATAGTTCTTTCGGGTTGGGTTGCATAGGCCTCAATTTTTAAGGAATCTCCCCCGACATTTTCAGTCTTTAAGCTGGCAACTTCGGAAATTCTAAGTCCGCTTTGGAGAATTAGTTCAGTGATAGCGGCGATCCTAATATCATTTCTGACGACATCCCTTAGGGCTCTATACTCAAGAGGGGAGAGAAATTTGGGAAGCGCACTTTCAATTTTTGGATGTGCTACCGAAGCGGAAACATCGGATGTAATGATATTTTCCGAAATCATCCATCTAAAGAAGGTTTTGACGGCGTTAAGCTTGCGGCTAACCGATTTCGGGGTGTATTTATCGGCCAAAAGAGTATCACGAAAAGAGTCGAGATCATCTGGTCTTACCTGTTCGGGTAAAACTTTTTCGCGTCTGACCAAAAACTCCACTAGCTGAGTTAAGTCGCTTCGGTAGGCCAAAATGGTTGCCGGTGAACGCCTTTTCTCAGTTAACGAATTTATAAATTTTGGGAGCAGGCTTTTGATAGGTTCTTGTGCCATAATATATTCGTAGCAGTTTGCTTTGCAATTATGACTCAGATGCTATGGGCACCTTTCGTCTATTTGCTTTGCAATTATAGTGCAAATTTTAAAATAGTCAATGCATTACAGGATATAATTAATTATGAAAAACAAAAACCCAGGTCTCCTGGAAGTCAAGTTTAAAAGTGTTTTGGGATACGCAATATGGTTTTTAGCGGTACTTCTTTCGATTTCCACCGTCAGGAATATAGGTAGAGTAGTAAGCATCAGAAAGCAGGTGGAGGCGGAGAGGCAGAAAGTCGAAAAAATGCAGGCGGATAACGCAAAACTTCAAACTCAAATCGCTGAAGCGCAAGGACAGGATTTTATCGAAAAGCAAATTCGGAACAAGCTTGGGCTCACCAAAGAAGGGGAGGCTATGGTTGTGCTTCCGGACGAATCAATAGTCAGAAGTCTTGCCCCTTCTCTAACTTCCGAAGAAGAAACGCTTCCTGATCCAAACTGGAAGAAATGGGAAAAACTGTTTTTCTAGCTTCTTGTTGCGGGGCTGGGAGTTGAACCCAGCCTGTGAGATTATGCTTTTCGCGTTTCTCCGGTTTCCCGGAGTGTCGGACTATGTCTTCCCCGAAACAAGTTCGGAGTCTGGCGTATAGTCTCTACGGACTCGCCACATTCAGTTATGAATGTGGATTGCCTCGGCGTTACCCTGTGACTCGAATAATCTTGTCATTTAGGTTTCACCGATACAGTCAGATTTCATTCTAATCTCTTAGAAATGGCCCAATTTGAGCCTCACGTGCAGCCGTACACTACCCCGCATATAAACGAACAGCTTGAATTATATCATGTTTTCAAATCTTAACAATATTAAACCTAACTATATAGTATAATAAATTATGTCTAAGTCGGTTCAGAAGGTTGAAGCTAGAGAGTTAAGATTAAAAGGAAAAAGCATTAAAAAAATTGCCAAAAAACTTGGTGTTTCGGTTGGCTCTGTAAGTATTTGGTGTCGGGATATCGAATTAAGTCTTGATCAGAAAAAGATATTGGATATTAATGCTAGAAATCCTTATTACGGCGGAAGGGGGGTTTATTTAAGAAACTTAAAAAAGAGAACCGACCTGAAGGCCAAAAAACTTGAAAAGGCCGGAGTTAAAGAAATAGGGAAACTGGGCAAAAGAGAACTGTTTCTAACCGGCGCAGCCCTTTATTGGGCGGAGGGTTTTAAAAAAGACAGCCAGGTAGGTTTGGCCAGTCTTGATTCCAAAATGATTAAATTTTTTATTAAATGGCTTAAAGTTTGTTTTGGATATAAAGATCAGGACCTAATGTTTAGACTGACGGTAAACATCAGTCATAAATACAGAATTTCCGAGATTGAAAAACACTGGTCGGAGGAACTAAAAATTCCCCTCAGCCAATTCCAAAAGCCTTTTTACCAAAATTTTATATGGAAAAAGGTTTACGACAATCCAGAAGATTACTTTGGTGTTTTAAGAGTTAAGGTGCGAAAAAGTAAAGATTTTCTGAGAAAAATTTATGGATTTATCGATGGTTTGAGATTACAAGCTCAAGTGTAGTAAAATAGCCATGTTTGCCGGCGTAGCTCAGTGGTAGTAGCGGACGTTTCATAAGCGTCAGGTCACAGGTTCAATCCCTGTCGCCGGCACATTTTTGTTTTCTGATACACTAAACATATGAAAAAAAGAGTATTTTCCGGTACAAGGGCCACGGGCAGATTGCATTTGGGCAACTATCTTGGGGCAGTAAAGGGATATTTGGAATTACAAAATAACCCCGATTATGAGGCCATTTATATGGTTATGGATTTGCATGCCATAACGACCCCCTACGATAAGGCAAAATTGTTCGAAAACACCAGAAATGTAGTTATGGATTATCTTGCCTGCGGACTTGATCCTGAAAAGTCCATAATTACAGCACAATCTTTAGTTCCGGAACACACGTTTCTTGCCCACATTCTTTCATCCGAAATTACTGTTGCCAGAATGCAGCACCTTCCCACATTTAAAGAAAAAGTTAAACAGCACCCCGATCACGTAACCATGGCACTTCTTAATTACCCGGTTTTGATGGCTTCCGACATACTTCTTTATAAAGCAAGTCTGGTTCCTGTTGGTATTGATCAGGAACCGCATTTGGAGGTTGCCCGCGAAATTGCCAGGAAAATAAACGAAAAATACGGCACAGATTTCCCCGAGCCAAAACGTTTTGCCACACAAGGAGAATATGTTCCGTCCCTGACAGGGGAGGGGAAAATGAGCAAAAGCGTTGAGGGAAGTTATATAGGTTTGACGGATAGTTTGGATGAAATTAAAAAGAAACTCTCAGGAGCTCCTACAGATTCAGGGAAAGGTGAGGCTATTCCGGAAAAGGGAGGAGTCGCCAATCTTTTTAAGCTAGTTGAATTATTTGAAGGTTCTGAAAAAAGAAAAGAATACGAAGAAAAATATCTCGGTGGTGGGGTAAGATACGGCGAGTTGAAAACGGAACTTGCAGAGGCTATATTTAAAGAAATTGAGCCTATCCAAAAACAAAGAAAAATCTATGAGAACGATCCGTCTTTGGTTGAAAGGGTTATTAAGGAAGGAGCTGAAAAAGCAGGGATAATTGCCGGAAAAACAATAGAGGAGATAAAAGATAAAATTGGGCTAATCAAATAATGGACAACATTTCTTTTGACGATTTTGAAAAGGTTGATATCAGAATCGGCACCGTAGTTTCCGCAGAGGTTCCGGAGTGGAGCCATTGGGTTATGAAGCTAAAGGTTGATTTTGGTCCCGAAATTGGAGAAAAGCAGTGTTTTTCGGGAATTATGAAATTCTACAAACCCGAAGAGTTGCTTGGTAAACAGTTTCCGTTTGTTATCAACCTGGAGCCTAGAAAAATGGGGCCGGAAAGAGAGGCCAGTGAGGCAATGATGATAATGGCTGCCCCCGGGGACAATCTGCCGGAAGAAGAAATGGAAGATGTTGCCCCCGTCCTTTTTCAGCTTCAAAACAAAGTTGCCGACGGGACAAAAGTACGTTAAAGGTGTATTATTGACACTCATATGGATCCAACTAAGTTTTTTAGTCAAAACTCAACCGGTAAAAAAGCATCAAAAAATGGCCAGAAGCAGGTTAAAGTCAAACTTCGCATCAACCTTTGGACAATTGCGGCAATTATCCTGATTATATTTTTCATAATTCCGGGATTTATTGCAGCTGTACAAACATTAGGCAACTCCTCAAAAGAAAACATCTCCCAATTGATGACAGATATAAAAGGAGGAAAGGTAGACAAGGTAAGTGTTGAAGGATCAAAACTTCTTGTAACTTATAAGGACGAGTCGGTTAAGGTTTCAACAAAAGAAGATACGGAAAACTTTTCCGACCTTCTAAAAAATTACGAAATCGATCCTGCAAGCGTGAATTATGAAATTGTCGACCAGTCGGCTGCCAAAGTAATCGGGGACATTATCGGAATCGTGCTACCGCTCATTCTTATGGTTGGATTTTTCTACTATATAATGCGTGCTCAAAACAAGGGAGCTCAGGATATTTTCTCTTTTGGTAGAAGTAAGGCAAAAATTTTTGCCAAGGGTAAACAGAGCGTAACTTTTATTGATGTTGCCGGAGTTGATGATGCCAAAAAAGAACTTGAAGAGCTTGTGGATTTTCTCAAAAATCCGGCCAAATATAGAAAAATCGGAGCAAGAACCCCCAAAGGAGCGCTTTTGGTTGGGCCGTCCGGTGTGGGAAAAACTCTTTTGGCCAAAGCTGTTGCCGGAGAGGCTGGGGTGCCGTTTTTTTCAATGGCGGGAAGTGAGTTTATGGAAATGCTTGTCGGAGTAGGAGCCTCGAGAGCCCGCGATCTTTTTGCCCAGGCGAAAGCAGCAGCCCCTTCAATCATTTTTATTGATGAAATTGATGCAATAGGGCGTCAAAGAGGTAGGGGAATGATGGGTGGACACGATGAAAGGGAACAGACACTAAATCAAATTTTGGTTGAAATGGATGGTTTTACTCCGAACGATAACGTAATTGTTATAGCGGCCACCAATAGAGGGGATTTACTCGATCCGGCACTTCTCAGGCCGGGAAGGTTTGACAGAAGAATAGTTCTTGATATGCCTGATAAAGAAGGCAGACTGGCAATCTTACATATTCACGCACGGGGTAAGAAATTTGCCAAAGGAGTTGACTGGAGTAAAGTTGCCGACAGAACCGTTGGTTTTTCGGGAGCCGATCTTGAGAATATGTTAAACGAGGCTGCAATCGGAACCGCGAGGAACGGCAATAGTGAAATTTCAATGGCTGACCTTGAGGAATCTTCAACCAAAGTTAAGCTTGGACCTGCCAAAAAGAGGCTTCAAAGCGATGAAGATAAAAAATTGACTGCCTATCATGAGGCAGGACACGCCATTGTCACACATTTTTTGAAAAATATGGACCCGGTTCATCGAATTTCCATAGTTGCCCGTGGAATGAGTTTGGGTCACACTTTAATTCCTCCTGTGGGAGATAGAACTCACGAAACAAAATCCCGTTTATTGGAGCAGATTACGGCCATGCTTGGAGGACGGGCCGCGGAACAAATTGTGTTTAATGAAATGACCAGCGGAGCGGCAAACGATATTGCCCAAGCCACAAAAATTTCTAAAGCAATGGTTGTGGAATTTGGAATGAGTGAACTTGGACCAATTAACTTCGGACCCGATATGGGAATGGGGGATTTTGGACAAATGGAATGGTACGAACAGGCCCAAAACTCACCTTCCTTTATGGAAAAAATAGATACCGAAACCAAAAAATTCTTAGATATGGGCTACAAAGCCGCCGTAAAACTTATTAAAGAGAAAAGAAAATTACTGGATAAAGTAAGCAAAGCTTTGATTGAAAAAGAAACTCTTGATCGGGACGACTTCGAAAAGATTGTTGGTAGGAAGATATCCTGAAAACTTCAGACGGTTTAAGGTAAAATACTGTGTATATGTCTAAATTGGTAATAATTGATGGAAATGCCATTCTTCATAGGGCTTTCCATGCCATGCCACCCCTAACTACAAGAAGCGGTGAGCCCATCAATGCCGTCTACGGACTTGTTTCAATGTTTTTACGGGTTATCCAGGATCTTAAACCTGACTCCATTGCTGTGGCCTTTGACGAGAAGGAAAAAACATTCAGACATAAGGAATTTGAAAAATATCAATCTCAGCGTCCCCCTACCGCGGACGAACTCTTGTCACAGTTTGGAAAAGCCAGAGATTTTTTTAAAGCGGTGGGCATTCCAATTTATTCAAAGCCCGGTTTTGAGGCAGATGATGTAATTGGGACAATTGCTACGAGAAGTTTCGATAAATTAAAAATTAAAAATTTAAAATCAAAAATTGATGAGGTAATAATCATTACGGGAGACAGAGACATTCTCCAACTGGTGGACGACAAAACAAAACTCTATATGCCTATCGTCGGACTTGCTAACGCCAAGCTTTACGACGCCGCCGCGGCGACGGAAAGGATGGGAGTGCCCCCTGAGGAGATTCCGGATTATAAAGCACTGGTTGGAGATGCTTCAGATAACTATCCCGGAGTGGGGGGTATCGGACCAAAGACTGCGGAAAAACTTTTAGAGAAGTATGGAAGTATAGATAATATTTATGCTCATTTACAGGATATTGAGCCGAAAACAAGGCAAAAGTTGACTGATGGTAAAAAGGACGCAAAGTTATTCCACAGGCTTGCTACAATAGTCAAAGATGTTCCCATGGAAATTGATTTCCCGCAAATGGAAAAGTGGAAAATTGACAGTCCCGAGGTGTTTAATCTTTTTGAAAAGTTTGGTTTTAAGACCTTAACGGATAGAATTAAGAAAGTTGGCAAGTCAATTGACGAAAGTAAGCAAAATACTTTATTTTGACACTATATGAAAATTGCAATAGTTCATGATTATTTAAAAGAGTATGGCGGGGCGGAGAGGGTGTTGGAAACTTTTTTGGAAATTTGGCCGGATGCCGATATTTACACAACTGTTTTCCTACCCGAATTTGCCGGGCCACACAAAGGCCGTGTTGAAAAATGGAACGTAAAGACTTCATTTTTACAGTACGTACCATTTAAAGCGAAATTGATTAGCATGTTCAGGTTTGTTGCCCCGTGTGTTTTCAAAAGTTTTGATCTTTCTAAATATGATTTAGTAATAACTTCGACAGCCGGAACTTACACCAGTCCGAATTTTGTCAAAGTAGATAAGAAGGCTTTGTTTATAAATTACTGCCACACCCCCCCAAGATATCTTTATGGGTATCCTGTTGCCAACGATTGGAGAAGCAACTGGTTTAGAAGAATACTTTTATTTTTGGGTAAATTGCCGATGTATTTTTTGCGAAAGTTGGATTATGAATCGGCTCAACTTCCCGATTATATTATTGCCAACTCCAGGGAAGTGGCCGGAAGGATAAAAAGATTCTACCGCAGGGAATCGACTGTAATTTACCCTCCGGTTGAAATTCCAAAACCGGACGGATTGCCACAAAAAGGTGACTATTATTTGATTGGAGGCAGGGTTTCGAGGCACAAAGGACACGATATTGCTATAAAAGCGTTTACTGAATTGGGATTTTCCCTTAAAGTTTTTGGTGGAACTTTTGCCTCGTATGGACTTGATCAGTTTAAAAAATTTGCCGGAAAAAATATTGAATTTCTGGGTGAGGTGAGTGAGAGCGATAAATGGAAACTAATGAAAAGTGCAAAGGCTTTTATTTTTCCATCAGAACAGGAAGACTTTGGAATTATTCCAGTTGAAGCAATGGCAGCGGGAACCCCGGTTATTGCTCTAAACCAGGGTGGGGTAAAAGAAACTGTGATAGATGGTAAAACAGGTCTGTTTTTCAATGAAAGAACACCGGAGGCATTATCGGAAGCAGTCAGAAAGTTTGAAAAAATGAATATCAAAAGTGAAGACTGTATAAATCAAGCCAAGAAGTTTTCAAAAGAACGTTTCAAAAAGGAAATGGTAGAGTTTGTAAATAATTATGCCTGAATTGCCTGAAGTTGAGACAATGCGGTTGCAGTTAAAAAGGTTCCTTGTGGGACATGACATTGCATCTGTCGAAGTTAAAAACCGTAAGACTTTCCAAGGAGATGAAAACAAAATTCTAAACTCCAAAGTAATGGGTGTTAGACGTTTTGGAAAGGTATTAGTAATTGATCTTGCAAACGGATATTCAATCCTGACACATGTAAAGCTCACGGGGCAGTTTATTTATAGAGGTCCCAATCTTCCCAAACCCCAAGAGCTTTCCAAAAAAGTTACGGGTGGGGTTCCCGGTCCCCACACTTTGGTTATTTTTAACTTAGATAGAAACGGAACACTCTATTACAATGATGTCAGACGTTTCGGTTGGATTAGAATAGAAAAAACAGAAGACGTTGAGAAGGAAAAGTTTATTATTAAACTAGGGCCGGAACCTCACGTCGCTGAAAGCTCTGCAGGGCAGGCCCTTCTTACATTAGATTTATTTAAGGAAATTCTTTCCAAAACTTCGAGAGCGGTTAAGGTGGTTTTGATGGATCAGGAAAAGATGGGTGGGGTGGGGAACATTTATGCAAATGATGCGCTTTGGCTTTCTAAAGTTAATCCCAAAACTCCGGCAAAAAGTTTGGACCCCAAATCCGTAAAAAAACTATATGAAGCAATTATCACAGTTCTTAAGGCAGGAATAAAATACGGCGGGGCAAGTGAACTTGCTTTTGTAACTCCTGACGGAACGGAAGGTAATTATCAGAACCACACTTTAGTTTATGGACATGAGGGAGAACCATGTGAGAGGTGCCATAAAGCAAGGATTAATAAATTCTTTTTAAGTGGACGGGGGACATACTCCTGTCCTTTCTGCCAAAAGTGACATAATTAATTTATGGACCAAAAACTTAGTGATGAAAATTATAAGACAATAGAGGCGTTTGCACTCTCCAAAATGTCAGATTTAAAATCCGTCAGCCATAATGATTACCATGTCATTAGGGTGCGCGATAATGCTTTTAAGATTGCAAAGCTTTTGGGGGTAGAAGAAAGAATTGATAAGAATTTATTGGCTACAATTTGTATGCTTCACGATTTTACATATTCGGTGAGAAAGCCGAATATTTACACATATATTTTTGAGGGCAGAATTGAACGAAGAATGATACGCTCACTTTTAAAAAGGTTTGACATACCCGATGAAACTAAAGAAATAATTATAGACGCTGTTTTTAGACATGCTCACAGCTTTCCCTTTAAAAAACTCAACAAAAAACACGGTCTTTATACCAAGATCCTTCAGGATGCAGACACTTTGGATTTTTTTGACGTATCGAGAGTTAATTATTTTTTGACTAACCAAAACAAAAGCTTTTTTAAATCCTTGAGAAAAGCTATGGCAAACGCGTTGTTAAGATATGGAAAAAATAATTTAGGACTCTTTCTTAATTATCCGGTTCTGGCAAAAACTTTTTTTGAAAACCCGTCGATGAAGCAAAAGGATCGTTTTCATTATTATGAATACGGTATCAATAATTCTGAAACTTTGCTTTTTCTACCAGGTTATGCCGATAGCGGTCTGATGTACCAGAAATTAGGCAGAAGTCTTTCTAAAGATTACCGGGTACTTGCTCTTGATTTTCCCATGATCCACGATCCAGAAAAGATATACGATCTTACTTCTCTTACAAATTTTGTTGACGATTTTGTTAAAGAGTTAAGGTTAACAAATTTTACAATCGTCGGTTTTTCATCATGTGGTTTAGTAGCCATTAGTTACACTTATAATCGCTCCGATAAAGTTAAAGAGTTGATTCTTTTGAATTCCGTACCCCGGTTTATATTGTCAAAAGTAAACCGTAAAATTTATCAATTTGTTAAACCCTTCATTTTGCTTAGACCGATACTTTTTATCTATTCTAGAATTAACACAAATAAAACTTTCAGGAAAATTATGAAACTTCCACATACGTCAACGTTTACCAGAGAAAGAATGAGAACTTATTATTATTCTGCCACAGGTACTGCAGTAAACCTCATAGGGGAGTCGATTTTTGCCAGATTTAAGAAAATAAAAGTGCCTAAGAAAATAATTTTCTTCAAAGACGATACAATTATTCCCTGGGAACGTTATCAGCGTTTTGTTGAAAAACTTGATTGCGAAGTTGTAGTTTTCTCGGAAGGACTACATGCCGACAAAAGGATTTATTGGGAAAAATTAAAAACTTTGTGGCTAAAGACCCCGAAGATAGAATTTCAGGATGTTAGTATTGAAAAAAGCAAATAAATTGTCTTTGTTATGATTAAAAAGATTGAACTTCAGAATTTTAGAAATTTTAAGAAGATAATTTTTGAATTTTCGCCAAAAATAACCGTTATAGTTGGTCCCAACGCGTCGGGGAAAACGAACGTTCTTGAAAGCCTTTATCTTCTTTCGACAGGCAAGAGTTTTAAGGCAAAAGTGGAGGAGGAAATGATCGGGTATGACGAAGATATATGTAGGGTTGATGGGGAGGCGTCTGGAGCAGAATCTGAAATTACCAATCTGGGGGCAGTTGTCACCAGGGGAAAAATCGATATTGGAGCGGAGCGTCCCGAAAGAGTTCCCAGAAAAAAACTGCTTGTGAATGGGGTCCCGAGGAGGATGGTAGATTTTGCGGGAAACTTCAGAACTGTACTTTTTGGTCCCTGGGATTTGGATTTGGTTACCGAGTCTCCTTCTGTCCGCAGAAGATTTCTGGATACCGTTCTGAGCCAGGCGGATAGGGAATACAGAAGGTCGACTTTGTCATACGAAAAAGGGCTAAGGCAAAGAAACCGCGTGCTTTGGGATATGAGGGAGGGAAATATCGGACCCGACAGGCTTCTTTTTTGGAATCAGCTGATTATTAAAAACGGCAATTATATTACGGAAAAGAGAGAGGAATTCATCGATTTTGTAAATAGTTTGGAATTTGAAATTAATGGTCTGAAACTTAATGTTTCTTATGATAAAAGCGTGATTTCCGAAAGCAGACTTGAACAATATAAAGAGGAAGAGGTTAGTGCCGCAACAACTCTGGTAGGCCCCCATAGAGATGATTTTGTCTTTAATAAAGGTGAAAGAAGCCTGTCCAGCTACGGATCAAGGGGAGAGCAGAGAATGGGCGTTCTCTGGTTGAAGATAGCGGAGCTTTCTTTTATTGAGGAAAAAACCTCCGCCCGGCCCACGCTCCTTTTGGACGACATTTTTTCAGAACTGGATGAAGAACATAAGAAAGTTGTGATGGACATTGCCATGAAACAGCAAACAATTATCACATCGGTTGACGATGAATTCGCAAAAGAATTGAGAAAAGTGGAGAGAATTGAGTTGATGGGTTAAAATACACATATGGATAGTCAAGGCGAAAGATTGAACGAGGGAATCCAAAATGAGCAAACAGCAAAAAAAGAATTTGCGTTGAAGTTGGGTCGTTCTCCACAGGACGTAGTATATAGATATTCCGGAATTTTATTAGGGGAACAGTTAAAGCTGGCACAAAAGAACAAGGGTAGACCGGTAGATATTCCTGTCGAGGAAAGAGAACGTTTTTTGAGATTAGCAGCCTCAGGGTATGACAGAGATTCTGTTGAAAAGATGGAAAAAATGGAGAAAGACTGGAATTCTGCAACTTCAAAAGACGGACGCCCTCCAATCGGCGGAGCTCAGAACGATTAACCTTTCTTTATCAGTTTGGATAGATTATAAGTTACAACCACTGCCAACAATGTGACAACTACCGCATAAACCAAAAGTGAAATAATTCCGGAAGCCTCTCCCATAAGCGGCTTAATATATTGGCTTACAAGTTCCTGAATAAATGCGTTCCAGGCCAGGGCTGCCACAAGTCCGAGGCCGCTTGTTGAAAGAATCAACATCTGTTTTAAGACCTCCTTTTTTATTTCAGACGCGTTTTTACTGAGTCTGTGAATCTTTTTTGGCATATACTTAAGTTATTATATCTCATGGACATATTCAGTTCAAAAACATTGGAGAGCCTGGTGATGCCGCAGGCTGATTCTTCAAAGGGACAAAACGGGCAGATTACAGTTATTGGCGGATCAAAGCTTTTCCATGGCGCCCCGCTTTTGGCACTTACCACAGCCTCAAGACTTGCCGATATGACGTTTTTTGCCTCACCCGAACCCTCTGTCGGAAGCATTGCCGAAAAGGTAAAATCGGAACTTTTTTCCTTTATCTGGATCCCTTGGGAAGAAAAGGAAAACTATATTGAAAAATCAGACGCCATCCTGATCGGCTCCGGAATGATGCGCTATAAAAAAGAGTGGAATGACGGAGGAGGGGATGAAACAAGAGAAATAACCCGCGACATCCTTTTAAAATATCCCAACAAAAAATGGGTGATTGATGCCGGAAGTCTGCAAATGATTGAACCCCAGTGGATTCCGGCCGGTTCGGTTTTGACTCCCAACCAAAAAGAGTATCAAAGACTTTTTGGGAACATGGACCCCTCGGCTGTCGCCAAAAAGTTCAATTGCGTTATTGTCTACAAGCTGCCTTTAACTACGGTTTGCTCACCGGATAGGTGCATTGAGATCAAAGGTGGAAATGCCGGTCTTACTAAAGGGGGAACCGGAGATGTACAAGCAGGGCTTACCGTCGGGCTTTTGGCAAAAAACGATCCTTTTTTGGCGGCATCAGCGGCATCGTTTGTTGTTAAAAAAGCTGCCGATGAGCTTTATAAAAGGGTTGGCACTGTTTACAACGCAGACGATCTCGCGATAGAAATTCCAAAGGTTTTTTCCGGAATATAAATCCTATTGTATTTTCCGCAATTTTTGCGTTAATATAGACATAATATGTACTCTCCCAAATATGTGGTTTCGAATAGAGTTCTTAAAAATATCGGCTCTATCGAAGCAAGCAAAGAAGTTATTGAGAACGCTCCTTTAGTCCCTTCTTTTGCAAAGCAATTTCAATCGGATGCTGTTATCCGCACCATTCATCACGGCACCCACATAGAGGGGAATGACCTAACCCTTTATCAAACTAAAAAGATTCTGGAAGGAGCCGAGGTTTATGCCAGGGCACGCGATATTCAAGAAGTAATAAACTACAGGAATGTTATGCAGCTTCTGGATGAGCTTGCTGTCAAGCGTGGAGGGTACGAGACCGACATGCTTAAAGATATCCATAGAGCAACGGTTGATAGGATCATTGTGCCGGAAAAAATCGGAGTTTTCAGAACAACTGAGGTTGTAATAAAAGAAGAAGGAACCGGTAAAGTTATTTTTCAACCGCCTCCATCACACGAAGTTCCGTATCTGCTCGATGATTTCTTTGAATGGCTGAATGATCCAATAGCCCGGGATATTCACCCGATAATCAGATCCGGCATCGCGCACTACATTTTGGTTGCAATCCATCCTTTTGTTGAAGGAAACGGCAGAACGGTCAGGGCCTTTTCGAATCTGGTTTTGATGAGAGAGGGGTACAACATCAAAAAGTTTTTCTCCATTGAGGAGCGTTTTGACGCAGACCCCAGAGCCTATTATGAAGCTTTGGGCGAGGTTGATAAGGGGTCTCCCAATTTGGGCACAAGAGATGTAACCGCCTGGCTGGAATATTTTACCGGAGTGGTTGCGGCGGAGCTAGAGAAGGTTAAAGATAAGGTTAGAAAGCTTTCCGTTGACTCACGTCTCAAGGTAAAGTTTGGAGAACAAGTTGCGCTGACCGAGAGGCAAATGCGTCTTATTGAATACATTTCCGACCAGGGTTCGGGTGGAATGGCTGAACTGAAAAAAGTACTATCGATGGTTTCTGAAGATACGATTTTGAGAGAGCTCAAGGATCTTTTGAGTAAGGGAATAATCAAAAAGCAAGGCAGTACAAAGGCCAGTAAGTATGTGATAGCCAATAAATAATTAATTACCAAAATGTTAGCAAATGATCCGCAGATTTTGTACATGATTTTGGTTGTCCCGTGTCTTTTCGGACTTACATTGGTAGGGGAAGGCATCAGCAAGCTTGTGCACGAGGAGTCAAACGGTTTAGTCTCCATTATTTTCGGATTCTTGTTTATCGGACTTGTTATTTTTGCCTACGTTTTCTTCTCAAGCTATCTGGTTTTAGGTAAAGGATAATTACCATTTTTCCCCCAAACGCAATATAATCTGAATTGATATGCAGTTAAACAAATTCGCAGGCTATCTGGAAAAACTGGAAAAGACTCCTTCCAGGCTTGAAATTACACGGATTTTGTCGAACTTGTTAAAGGAAACCCCCACTTCTGAAATTGATAAAGTGGTGTTTTTGTCATTGGGAATTTTAGCCCCGAATTATGAAGGAACGATTCTGAACCTGGCGGAAAAGATGATGATAAGAGTTTTAATGCTGGGTTTCGGAAAAAGTGAGAATGAGGTCAAAGTTTTATACAAAGCAAGCGGGGATTTGGGAAATGTGGCCGAGGAGCTGGGCAAAAGGCAAGGGGTAAAAGATAAAAGTTTAACTGTAGCGGAAGTGTACGATAAACTTTTGGAAATCGCCGAAGACGGCGGTGGTGGGTCACAGGATCGGAAAATTGAAAAAATGGCTAAAATCCTGACCGAAATAGATCCGCTCTCTGCCCGCTACATTGCCAGAATTCCTGTTGGCAGGCTTAGGCTTGGGTTTTCCGAAAAAACGGTAATTGACGCACTTTCCTCTGAAAGCGGAATTCCGGAAAGAGAAATTGAAAATGCATTCAATATAAGGCCAAATATTGGCTATATTGCACGCTTGGTTAAAGAAAAAAACATTAAAGATGCCAAGCCCGAAATCGGAGTACCTGTTGTACCAATGCTTGCCCAGAGACTTAACTCAACGGACGCCATGATAAAAAAAATGGGAAAGGTTTCTGTCGAGCCAAAATTTGACGGTTTAAGGATATTTATACATTACAGGAAAAAGGATAATCTGGTGAAGATATTCACCCGCAACATGAATGCGATTAATCTTGATACCTTTCCGGAGCTGAAAGATGTGGGAAAATACATTAAGGCTTCGGAGGCGATTCTGGACTCTGAAGCTATCGGGGTTGACCCGAAACGGGCAATGTTTTTGGATTTCCAAAAAACAATTCAAAGAAGGAGAAAGCACGAGATTGAGAAAAACGCTTCTGAGATTCCTCTGCAGTTTCAGGTCTTTGACATACTTCTTTTTGACGGGAAAAGCCTCATAGGCGTTCCCTACACGGAAAGAAGGGGAATTCTTGAAAAAGTAGCCGTAAACGGGAGTCTTCTACGGGTTGATGAAAATACGATTACAAATGATCCTGAAGTAATCAAAAATATGCATGAGAAATATCTGAAAATGGGACTTGAGGGGGTAGTTGTCAAAAAAGCCAACGGGACTTATGTTTCGGGAAGAACCGGCTGGAATTGGGTCAAAATGAAGGAGGTTGAAGGTAAACGGGGAAAACTTTCCGATACGATCGATTGCGTAATAATGGGTTATACGTCCGGGAAGGGGAAAAGAACCGGCTTTGGGATGGGCCAGTTTTTGGCTGGGATTAGAGATGGCGACACGTTTAAAAGTGTTACAAAGGTCGGAACGGGACTATCTGATGAACAGTTTAGGGAATTAAAAGCTCGTTTAACCAAAATTCAGGTGAAAGAAAAACCAAAGGAATATATCGTAAATAAAGACCTGTATCCCGATTTTTGGGTCACCCCCTCGGTTGTAATTGAACTTGCGGCAGACGAAATAACGGTAAGCCCAAAACATACGGCCGGCCTTGCCCTCAGGTTTCCACGGCTAATTCGATTCCGTGACGATAGAAGTGTCATAGATGTAACAACTGTAAACGAACTTCACGATCTTTTGAAGCTACAGTAACTTACCAGTTGCCTAAAAACTTCATCTGTGAAAAAATGAATTGATAAGAGAAAGGTGGTGAATATTTATGGCGGAAAAAGAAAAAGGTTTCAAAAAAGAAACGGCAGGAGCATTTACTTATGTATTGGGTCCGATTACGGGAATATTCTTTTTGGTGACGAGTAAAGACCCCTTTGTCAGATTCCATGCAATGCAGTCAATAGTTGTATTCATCGCCCTTTTTGTAGTGCAATGGATACTCGGAATAACAATCATACTTTTCCCATTGTCGGCACTTATCGGTCTTGTTACTTTTGCCCTTTGGTTAATTTTGATTTATAAAGCCTGGCAGGGAGAAGAGTGGGAAGTACCTGTTCTTGGAAAAGTTGCCAGAGACTTTCTGAAAAAAGTAAAGTAAGACAAATTTACTGTCTTTGAAGATAGAGCCGATGCGGGGAGGATGTTGGTTGGGAAGCTATCTTCTTTCAAAGGTGACTTTGAGGTAGTTGTGGCGATTCCGCGTGGTGGGGTAGTTGTAGGCTCCGAAATATCCGGATTACTGAGACTTCCTTTGGCACCTCTGGTGGTCAAAAAAACTCCGACTTTTTGTGAACCCGAACTTGCTGCCGGAGCAGTCGGACCTAATGGGTTCTCTATTGGCAAAAGAAGCAGAAAAATTGAAAGAATTGTGGAAAAAAGAATAAAAATGTATGGCCGTCCAGGTAATTTTGAGGGCAAGAAGATCCTCCTGGTTGATGACGGGGTTGCAACGGGTGCAACAATCGAAACGGCAATTTACTTTTTGCAAAAAAGGAACGTCTCCGGTATTACAGTAGCAGTTCCGGTTGTGTCGAAAAGTGAATTTGAGAGACTTCAGAGGCTAGTCAGGAGAGTTGTGGCATTAAAAACACCGGATGAGTTTCGGGCAATAGATGAGTTTTATCGAAATTTTTCTCAAATAACCGATGATGAGGTGATACAATTGCTTCATAGGCAAAATGAAACTAATAATAGGTTTAGGTAATCCCGGCATTGATTATACTGAAACACGCCACAATGTTGGCTACAAAGTCATCAATGAGCTTCTTAAGAACAAGTTCACGAAAAATATTTTGGCCAGAAAAACCAATGTATTTATGAATCAGTCGGGAAAATTTGTTGAATCTCAAACTTCCAAATATCAGGCAAAAGAAGAAGACCTGTATATTGTTCATGATGACCTGGATATCCCACTGGGTGACTACAAAATTCAATTCGGCAAGGGTCCCAAGGATCACAATGGCCTGAAGTCAATTGACGATGCTCTGGGAACAGATGAGTATTGGCATGTGAGAATCGGAATAGACAATAGACAGGGCGACTCCCGTCCGATGGGAGAAGAATATGTTCTACAGAACTTTTCCGATGAGGAGAAAGTGATAATTGAAAAAACAATCAAAGAAGTATGCAAAAAATTGGAGACATTGTAGGGAAATATAAATTAGAGGATAGGGACAAGTATGTAAGCCGTGAGTTCCAAAAATATGCCTACGACCTTGCGGTTGAACTCGGGGACTTGCCTCACAAGTCGCTTTATATGAAGCTTGCCAAGGTAACTCCCAGGATTTTTCTTGAAAAAGCCAGAAGTTTTGTTAAAGATGCAACGAATGCGAAATCAAAAGGAAGGCTATTCATGTGGAAGCTGAAGCAGCTTAAAGATGAAGCAGAACTCAAAAAGACAAAATAAAGGGTTTTTTGAACAGGTTTATAAAGTTGTAAAAGAAATCCCTATCGGGAAAGTTATGACTTATGGGCAGATTGCCGAAATTTTAGGATCAAAAGACGCAAGAAAGGTTGGGTGGGCGCTTCATGCCAATAAAGATATAAATTGTCCATGCCATAGGGTTGTAAATAAGGAAGGCAGGGTCTCTCGTTCGTATGCATTTGGGGGCTATATGGAACAGAAAGATAAACTTTTGGGAGAGGGAGTTACCTTTTTGGACGAGCTAGGAGTCGATTTGGGCAAATGCAAATACACGGATTAATGCTAGAATAATCTGAGGTACTGCCATGAAGCGCGAACTTTTTGTCCATTTTGCATTTTGGTTGTCATTTTTTGTCTTGATCTCCATTTTAAGAAACTATTTGTCCTTTGCCTATTGGCCTTTTTGGGTTGGGGGACTAATCGGTACGGCTCTGCCGGATATAGACCACCTTATTTATGTTTTCTTTCTAAATCCGCAGGAACTGACATCTCAAAGAGTGAACTTTCTTCTTAAAAAGAGGGGAATTCTCAGAATAATAGCGCTTTTATACGAAACCAGGGGAGAAAGAAAAAACTTGGTCTTTCATACATTTTTCTTCCAGATAATTTTCTTAATTCTAACGTTTTTTATAGTAAGCTCTTCAGCGTCGCTTCTGGTTCGAGGAATAGTGCTGGCATTCTCCCTTCACCTATCAACTGACCAGCTTGCGGACATACTTGATCTTAAAAATCTGAACGGTTGGGGATTGCTTTTGTCTTCTGAATTGGACTACCGTAAATCGATTCTTTATTTTTCCGTTTTGTTATTTTTGTTGCTTTTAATGGGGTTTTTGATGTAACCGGACATCATTCCTTGCAGCAATCGATGGCGTTCTGGACTATTGACCCAAATCTTGAAAAAACAGATTCTGAAGTTGTTTTGCCACCTCCGTCATCGGTAAATTGAACTTTACTTGTATTTTGGTTTTTAGCGTTTGGGATTTTGCTTAAATTAAGCGCCCAAAACAGGGTATAAAGCTTATAAGATTTTGCAAAGAGTTCATCGGCCTTTTTCTTGTCACCTTTTTTTAGTTCCTTGGTTCCAACCTCCATCATTCTCATTGATGAGGAAAGTAAGTGCTTACTGATACACCAGACCTCACCCTTTGGATCCTTTACGATGTTTTTCATCAGATCCGTTCTCATCAAACGAACTTCGTTAAGAAGGTCCAGGTATCTTTTATCGCCGGTTTTTTGAGATGTAAAAAATAGATGCTCTTCGATGGAGATCAGGTTCATTATCCCAATCGACAAGTCCTCACCCGAGGAAAGATCAACGTTTTTATCAATCTCAAATTCTTTAACTTTATTTATAAGATCTTTGTAAGTTTTAACCATGTTAATTTTTTGTCAGAAAGAAAAAGGCAACACTTGTTATTATAAGGGACAAAACCGGAAATACAACCTTTTGATACGGAAAAAGCTGTTTGTCGCTGACTTTTCTGACTTTTTTATCTGCCCAGATACCTATCAAGAAGAATATCGAGCCCACGGCGGTGCCCAACACCACTTTATCTATTCCCCAAAGCCGGTTACCCACGATCCCGATTGAATTATTAATTTTCAGGGGGATAAGAACCAGGAGATACATTAGGGCGATGATGGGTAACCTGTATCTTTGTACTTTCAGTCTGGGCCATTTTTTATCGATCCAGTTAATTGTTATGAAAGAGAAAGACAAAATAAATCCGCCGATCCAGAGCGATGTCACAGCATCATCTATCCCTAGGAACCTTGAAATTCCTAGTCCTGCAATCACAGTTACTGTACAAACCGGGCACATATTAGTTATCTAGTACTGTATCCTGATTTTTTAATTGTTTCAATGACTTTTTGTGGTAATCAATTAGACTATTGACGTAAAGTCTTGTGAAAAGGTATATTGGTTTCTAGTTACAACAAAGATAAATATGGCAAGCATTGATATTGCAGATCAAAATTTTGAGGCCCAGGTTTTACAGAGTAAGCTTCCGGTGTTGGTTGATTTTTGGGCAGAATGGTGCGGACCGTGCAAAATGGCGGGACCGGTTTTGGATGAACTTTCGGAGGTTTATAAGGACAAACTACTGATAGTAAAGCTGAATGTTGACCAAAACCCGGTCAATTCACAGAAATATGGAATAATGTCGATTCCGACCACGATTCTCTTTAAGGATGGTAAAGAAATAGATCGTCAGGTTGGTTTTTCAGGAAAAGAAGTATACGAGACATTAATGAAAAAAGGTCTCTGAGTATAGGGAAGGGGGTGACTAATTTATGGATCCAAATCAAGTAAATCAAAATCCAACACCAGCAGGCGATGTTGGTATGGGAACGCCTGTCGTTGATCCTAATGCAGGAGTACAGGTACCACCAGTAGAGCCGACGATGCCAACACCTCCTCCGGCAATGCCGGTTGAGCCAGTTGCACCGGTTGCACCGACCGTTGAAGAACAACCGGCAGCTCCGGAAGTACCGGTTGCGCCTCAGGGTGGAGATATGGGTGGAGGACAAATGCCTCCGACGATGCCTCCGGCAGCCGTATAAGATCGAATTTCGAAATGAGTAACCAAATCGAAGTCGGTTTGTCTAAATCCGAAACAAAGCTTTTATGTTTTGTCTTTCGGATTTAGCACTTCGAGATTAATTATGGATAAAGATGTTTTTGCACCAAAACCCGAGAGTCCAATGGGTCCCTGGGATGTCGTTGTTATCGGCTCCGGTCCTTCGGGGCTTACTGCCGCTATTTATACAACCCGCGGAGCAGCCTCAACCCTGATTTTCGGGGGAGAAGTTTGGGGAGGCCAGCTGATGCTGACCACGATGGTTGATAATTTTCCGGGATTCCCGGAAGGAATTCTCGGTCCCGAGTTGATGGAAAAGATGAAGAAACAGGCAGAAAGGTTTGGAGCTGAATTTGTCGGAGTAAATGTAGACTCGATAGATGTCACGAAAAAACCGTTTGAGATCAAATCCGGCGGAAAAACCTATCTGGCTAGGTCTGTTATAGTTGCGACTGGTGCGGAAACTGTCTGGTTGGACGCGCCCGGGATTAAAAAATTAATCGGAAAGGGTATTTCTTCATGTGCTCCATGCGACGCCCCGTTTTTTAGAGGTAAAAAAGTAGCAGTTGTGGGTGGGGGAGATAGCGCAATGGAGGAGGCTTCGGTTTTAACAAAATACGCATCTGAAGTAACCCTGATCCATAGGCGTGATGAGTTTAAGGCTTCCGCCGCAATGCAGGAAAAAGTGAAAAATGACCCCAAAGTAAAAATAATGTGGAACTCCGAGGTTATAGAGGCTATTGGAGAGACAAAATTGGAAAAATTAGTCATTAAAAACAACGAAACAGGAGAGACCGCAGAGGTTCCTTTTGACGGTCTTTTTATAGCGATAGGTCATAAGCCAACCAGCGACATTTTTGCCAGGCAGATTGAAAGAGACGAAAGAGGGTATATTTTGAAAAAAACATGGCATAGCGGTACCTCCACCAGAGGGATTTTTGTCGCGGGGGACGTGACGGATAAACATTTCAGGCAAGCTGTGGTTTCAACGGGAATGGGATGTATGGCAGCCATGGAAGCCCTGGAATATTTGGAAGAAGATAAATAATTCCCGCTTGTCGAAAGAATGAATCAAGAAAAGACGGCCCCGGATAAAATCAAAATAAGTTCCAAACTCTTTCCCAAAAATCTTTCCATAAAAACCCTCATATTTTCGGCAGCCGTTTGGTTTTTGTGTATTGTTGTTTTTGGTATTTCACTTATTGTTGCCACAGGTGGCTTCAGAGGACAGGTAGATTCAACAAATTTTGGCAACTCCAATCTCTTTACAGATATCCTTATTGGCTCGATTGGAATAGGTGTCCTATCGTTTATTGTGGCAGTACTGTCAATGGCTGCCGCCCTCCTTTCGTTTTTTAAACTTATAACTTTTCATAAAAGTTTGTTGGGAATAATATTTTTTGTGCCTAAGTTTTTTTTGGTCATGGCGACATTGCCGCTTATTTTAATTTGGCGGATATTCAGGCAATCTAAGACAAGATTTGGGAAAAAATTCCTATTGGCAGCGGTTGTAGGAGCAACTCTTTTACCGGTGTGGGTAGGGGTTTATATTATCGTAGGAAAACTTGGGGCGTATCAATTAGGATATATTCCTGAAGATACAACCATTGTCGGAACAGGTTCGATGTATCCGACCTGGCCAAAGGGCGATGCAGGAAAAACTCCGGCAGAGTTAACAAAACAAATAGTTGGTACTGCCGGTTTTTTGCGGTATCCCAATGGCTTGGTGGTGTTTGAAAAACGAATCTTCGGTCACGATATTGGAAGGGGTGACATAATAACCTTTCGCAACTTAGCTACAGAAGAACTGACCGAGAAAACTTCCGGCGATCCTGCAGGTTTATTAAAAAGAGTTATTGCTCTTGCCGGGGACACAATAGAACTTCGTGATGGTCTGGTTTATCTAAATAGTACTCCGATTAAGGAACAATACGTTGCAAAACCCCATACAACTTTTGGAGAGGCATTTTTAAAAGAGTGTCAAAAGGTTACAGTTCCCGAAAATAATGTTTTTGCAATGGGAGATAACAGAATGGGGAGTGCAGATTCAAGAGAGATAGGATTTGTGCCAATCTCAGATATTGATTACATATTGCCTTACAGAGACCAAAAGGGAAAATTAGATAAAAATTGGCATGATACAACAAATGACCTGGATGATTCTTCAAAGCCAAAAATTGACAGAAATCAATTTGTAGAACTGCTTAACGCCAAAAGAAAAGAAAATGGTGCCGGCAAAATTGAATATGATACCAAACTTGAGAAATCTGCGGAGTTAAGAGGAAAGGCAATACTGAAATTTGACGATTATACGTATGAGGCAACAATAAGTGGTTACCCAATGGAAAAATCTATGGCGGATGCAGGATATTGGAATTCTTATTGGTGGGAGGTGATAATCCCCGGATATTACGATGCAGACGGACTAATCGAGGATTATTTAGATCGTGATACAAGCGATGCCAAGAAAAACTGGTTTGACAAAAAGTTTCAGGATATTGGAATTGCGGAAGTGGAAGGAACGGTAAATGGCTGTCCGACACAGGTAATCATTGTTCAAGTTGCAGGGTATATACCGGCTACATATGACCCTGATGTTGTACAGAGTTGGAGGGATTCATTAAACAATTTAAACGATATCATTCCTTCATGGGAGAAGGCTAAGGGGTGGGATTATATAAACCAACAGGATCTGGCACGCCTTCTAGACCTCCTTTACAGAGAAAGAACAATTGCATCTAACATTTTGTCAAAAGAAGAGGCACGTCAATGGTTGAGTAAAGCTGACAATGATTCTATTGATGAATATGAAAAATTGGCAAAAGAGAGTTTCTCCCTGGCAAATAAACTAAACGGAAAATAATGCTTCCATAGTTTACCCGGGTTGACTTTTTTGCCGTTAAAGTGGAGAATGGACACATGTCAGAGAAAGTAAAATCCTCAAAAAGCCTCCAGCAATTCCTAGTTCCGGCACTGGTAATCGTAGCTATTGGCCTGGCTTTCCTGTCAGGAACGCTTCTCCAAAAAGTAAAAAATTATGAAAAAGACGGAAATGTCGGTATAGCTACAAAAGACACCACTGAAGCACAGCCATCGGTATCACTGGATACAATCAAGAATCTTTTCGGTAAGGATTTAATTAAATTTGGAGATGTCGATCGCAAAATTCTATTTGTCGAAATGGCGGATCCAAGCTGTCCTTACTGCGCTGCGGCTGACGGAAAAAATCACTCGATATACACAAGTATTGGGGAAAATTTTCGACTTACCGCGGATGGGGGACAATATGTAGCACCCGGACCCGAGATGAAAAAACTGGTTGATTCGGGACAGGCATCTTACGCTTACATTTACTATCCCGGACACGGCAATGGGGAAATGGGAATGAAAGCCCTTTATTGTGCCAATGAAAAAGGTAAATTCTGGGAAGCACACGACCTTATTATGAGTGACGCCGGCTATACTTTGGTAAATACTACGGTTAAAAATGATAAAACAAAATCGGGCACAGTTGCTGATTTTTTGGGAAGCGTAATCGATCCAAGTTTTATAAAATCATGTCTGGACAGCGGTAAATATGACGCAAGACTGCAGAGTGACCAGGAATTGGCGGTAAGCCTGGGATTTAAAGGAACCCCCACATTTTATATAAACGCAACCAGTTTTCCCGGTGCGTATAATTATACCGATATGAAATCCGCAATTGACTCCGCTTTGAAATAAATCATTATAAATGTCATGAGGAAACAAGGAAGTAAAATCAGCGAAGCTTCGATCTCACAAATAAAAATTAATATTCCCGTAAAAGGAAATGCCATCTTGGAAAAAATTCTTGATATGGTGAATTCAAATAGGGAAATAAAGACTCTTTGGAGAATAATGAATGTAAACGCAATTGAACGGCTTGGATATACGGATCACGGGCCGATGCATTTTAATTTTGTTGCCAATTACGCTTTACAGATTGCACGGATTTTTGAAAACAAGGGGATCCCGTTTTCAATCGTAAAAGACTTTGGCCTGACGAATGACCATGCCGAGGTGGTAATTTTTTTGGCCTCCCTAATGCACGATCTTGGAATGAGCATCCATAGAGTCAACCATGAAATTTTCAGCCTTTTCATTGCCCGCGATTTTTTGAAGGAAATACTGGATTTTATGCCAGTCGAAGAAAAAACAGTTGTCCTGAGCGAAACACTGCACGCGATTATTAGCCATAGCCATGGAAGTGCCGGCAAGACTTCGACTGTCGAAGGAGGAATTGTCAGAATCGCGGATGCCCTTGATATGAGTAAAGGTAGAAGCAGAATTCCGTACCAGATGGGAAAAATCGATATTCACTCGGTATCCGCCAACGCCATTGAAAGCGTCAAAGTTACCGAGGGCAAAGACAAACCGGTTGAGGTTAGGATTGTTATGACAACGGAAGCTGGAGTTTTTCAGGTAGATGACTTTATTGAGGAAAAACTAGAGGTTTCAGGACTTACCAAATACATCGACGTAAAGTCTTTCTTAAAGGAACATGGCACAGAGAAGCTTTATAAGCATTATTCTTCCTGAATTGATTCCAGAACCTTGTAGACTATAACAGCCGCAGATCCCCAGACGTTGAGCGACTTATTTACACCAAACATGGGAAGCTCAACTATTACATCTGCCAAGTCCAGTACTTCTTTTGAAATCCCGTCAGTTTCGTTGCCAACGACTATCGCGACAGGAAGCCCCACCTTGGCACCCAGTACAGAGTAGGGAGTACTTAGTGAGGACTGTTCTACGGCAATGATTTGCATCCCTTTCTGTTTTAACTCTTTCACCAAATCTATCGTATTTTCCTTTTTTTCCCAAGGAACCCATTCTTCGGTTCCAACAGCCGCCTTGTGGATCCGGCTGTTTGGGGGGTACTCGGTATCACCGCAGATGTATATTTTTTCAGCGGCGATTGCGTCGGCAAGACGGAATAAAGAGCCAATATTGTAGGTATCTATTACTCGATCTAAAACCAAGTAAATTGGTTTTCTTTTTATTGTTGAATACGTTTCCGGAATAGGGCGGGTACGCCTCAAATCTTTTGCACCAAGCTTAAACATAAGTGAGCCATACGGGTCTGGAACCCTTTAGTCCCATAACTAGTAACTTTCGTAGTGTATCATATCAAGGCTAAATGAGACAAATGAGACACCATATAAAGGGATTGATGGAAACTCTTCTCTGGCAAGTTCACGTCATAGACTTATCTGAATAAAAGAGCCATAATGAAAATATATGGCAACTGATGAGGACTGGGATAGCTTTGAAAAGTTCAAGAAATATTACGTAGGCATTGCTTTTGGTATGGGTAGTGGCTTTATGTTGGGTTTATCTCGGACAACTAACGAACCCTCTCAATATATTATGGTTTCTGTTATTGCTGGATTATTGGGTGTTGGTACTTCTCCATTTTATACATCGGGAAAATTAGTCGATAAAGTTAAAAAGGCTTTTGTGGGCACTGTAATTGGATTTATTGTTGGATTAATACTAGCTTTTGTTTTGCTTCAAAATATTTCTTCAAACTAGCTATCTGGCATAGTCCTCTATTTTCTAAACGGGCAGGTTATTTTACATTCTGTCTTTTTGTCACAATTGTAAACAAGGACGGTCATAAGAACCCCGTATACGAAAGGCCTTTTTACTACAATCATGCTGATAATTCCGGTGAGCCAAACAAGTCTAAAACCTAGATAAGTGGTAATTATTTTCAAAACAGAGCTAGAACTCCAAGACTGATCACTAAAGACATTATTGCCAGAACAAAATTATCGATCTGACCAGGATTTAATACATCTATCTTGCCGTCCTCTTGCCGGACGTTTTCATTATATTGATTTAAGTTAATTATTTTTTTACCAATCTTTATTGATACCTGATCAACTTTTAGTTGTGTTGCGTCAATCCCAGGCCACAGTTGGTGTTTTGTAGGCAAATTTTCGATCCAAAGCTTCTTATTATTAGCTTTGTTTAACTCGAAAACAAAAACCTTATCAGAACCTTTGTATTGACCAAGAAAATAATCCTCATTTAGTTTATCAATTGGATACTTTTTCAAAAAGAGTGATTTTTGGAACTCCAAAGGAGCTTTATTTAATGCTCTAAAAATCAACGAATAAAATCCCAAATAAAAAGCTAGATTAAATATGCCCTCTTTAGTAATTAACCATAGAGAATCGTTTAGTTTTAAACTACCACCGGCAATAAGAAGTATTACTAAAAAAATACTTAAAGAAAACAAAGGTCTAACTATGTTGGGAAGTTCATCGTAAAGAAGTTTAAACCAATTTTTTATTTCGTTATTATCCATATATTACAGGCCTCAAAAACGACATTCCAAGCAATTTGATCAATAATTAGCAAGCCTTATCGGGCTTTTCGGCGCAGGCCAACGGGTCGCGCTGAACCTTGCGATATATGTGACCCCATTGGGATTCGGACCCAAGATTTCTGGGATGAAAACCCAGCGTCCTAGACCACTAGACGATGGGGCCATGTTGATATGTGAGCCCTCTGGGACTCGAACCCAGAACCGCTTCCTTAAAAGGGAATTGCTCTACCATTGAGCTAAGGGCCCTCATGGGGCACCTTGGATAAATGGCAAGATATTCTTACCATTGAGCTAAGGGCCCGCGTAAGCTCATATTTTACTCGTTTAGGGGTAATTCCTCAAGCTGGAGGTTAGACTCTTTCTTTTGATAGCCGTGTGGAAGTTTCTAATTCGATCTCAGGAATGGTTTTTTCAGCATTAACTACTATCAATCTGTCCTCGATTGCCAGCCTTTCTATTAGTGGTTTGGTTAATTCATGGAAGGTTCTCAACTTTTTTTCGACCGATTCCGGCCTATCATCATCCCTGAGGGGTAAGCCACTGACTTTGGCAATATAATTTCTCATTTTAGATCTTTCTCTGGTAGTTTCATCGGAAACCGGATAATAAATATAGTTGGTGAATATTTCAAAATCCTTGGACATTTCGATAAACATATCATCCACCAGATTTAACTGCGTAACGGTCCTGGGAAATCCTGTAAACAGGAAAGTGGCAATGCCGTTTTCGGTCTTTTCCAGAAGTACCTCTTTTACTATTTTGACGATTGGTTCATCCGGAATATAGCCCCCGGAATCTACATTGGCAATATATGGTTCCAAAATGCTGTGATATTTGACAAACTCTCCGACACAATCTCTTGCCCCTCTATAAATCTCCCCCGTGGAGAGTTTCACAGAGTCTTGCAACTTTTCAAGCAGAAGATTTGCCTGAGTGTCTTTGCCAGACCCACCCTTGCCGATAAAAAAGATAAATTGAAGGGATTCCTTTTCCATATGCGAAATATAACGGGGATCTTTGGAATAATCAAGATGAAACAAGCTCGCGGTTTTCGGGAAACTGGTATAAAATACACTTGCTGCAAAATATTTGTAGCGGTTTCTTTGGGGAGTCGTCTAATGGTAGGACAGCAGCCTTTGAAGCTGTTTATTCTAGGTTCGAATCCTAGCTCCCCAGCCAAGATCGACAAATCTGCTATAATTTACGCCATGAGTTACGATTTACATTTATACAACGAGCCAAAAGGCAACCTATTAAGTCAGGAGGATTTAAAAAAACTAGATAGTGAATTTCGATACAGGATTAGTAAAATTAATCAAAATGGAAAAATTATCGGTTTTTATGTGGATTATAAAGACCGATTTAGGGAGAGTAGTTCAGAGCCTGGTTTTGAAGTTTATCATCAAGATGAGGAAGGT
>Ga0209000_1000117_pt1 | contig 105527 bp, 97 predicted proteins | sample RifGroD2_FD_183998 | JGI IMG/M metagenome (GOLD analysis project Ga0209000, IMG submission 183998) | Groundwater microbial communities from Rifle, Colorado, USA - Groundwater D2 (SPAdes) (version 2) | ecosystem: Environmental > Aquatic > Deep subsurface > Groundwater | place: Rifle, Colorado...
AGACAGATTTAACATTTTCCATAAAAAATACGACTTTGAAATTTCAAAATTGAAATTCAAGTCGTATTTTTTGTTATTCTTACGAGAGGTTTTGAAAAAGTATAAGTTTTTCAGTGGCCTCGATTCACATTAGCCTTTTTTGTTAGAATGTTATATTCTTGTTTGGTAGATGCCGACTTTATAGATACAGAGACATATATGTCAGATATAGTAAAGCCACGTGGATGTAATATGGATATTTTAGAGTTAAGGAATGTGATGAACACATTTTTATCTAATTTAGTAGGCAATTCAACTAAAATAAATGATAAACGTAAAGATATCCTGAGACAGTGTCTAAGTAAGGCGAAAAGTGAGACTGGTCTATATACACTTACAGTTCCAACTGGTGGAGGCAAAACTTATTCCTCCTTAGCATTTGCACTGAATCATGCGGTTATAAATGGTTTGGAAAAAATTATTTATGTCATTCCTTATACGAGTATTATCGAGCAAAACGCAAAGGTATTTAAAGATATTTTAGGTGAAGAAAATATCCTAGAACATCATAGCAATTTTCAGTATGAAAAGGCAGAGAATGAGCAAATTCAGAATATTGAGGAAAAATTAAAGCTTGCATCCGAAAATTGGGATATTCCTATTGTAGTAACTACTAATGTACAATTTTTTGAATCGTTATTTGCAAATAAAAGTTCAAAATGTAGAAAAATACATAATATAGCTAAAAGTGTTATTATATTTGATGAAGCACAGATGCTACCTATAGAATATTTGAAACCATGTCTTTTGGCAGTATCGGAGCTTGTTAAAAATTATGGATCCACTGCAGTACTTTGCACAGCGACACAACCATCTATAAATGAGCTATTGCCAGTGTCTGTTATACCAATAGAAATAATGGATAATCCAAGACAGTTATATGATGAATTTAAAAAAGTAAGAGTCATAGTAAAAGGTGATTTGGATGATGATACATTATCAGATGAACTAAACCAACTTGAACAGGTGCTTTGCATAGTGAGTACCCGAAAGCATGCCAAAGAGATTTTTAGTAGACTAGATGGAGAAAAATTTCATTTGAGTACACTTATGTGTCCGATTCATAGACAAAGCACCTTATCAGAAATAAGACAAAGACTTAAAGATAAAAAGCCTTGTAAAGTCGTATCAACACAACTTATTGAAGCAGGTGTTGATGTGGATTTTCCTGTGGTTTATCGGTCTATTGCGGGTATTGATTCTATAGTACAATCGGCTGGCAGGTGCAATCGTGAAGGAAGGCTAGAGGAAGGAAAAGTTTTTGTATTTAAGCCCATTTCAGAGTATTCAAAAGTAAAAGGTTATCTAGAGAGAACAACGAAGGTTGCAGAAATGGTACTTAGAAAGTATCCAGATGATCCAATATCCTTGAATGCAATAGAATACTATTTTAAAATGCTTTATGATATAGAGGGTGAGGAAAATTTAGATAAAAAAAGTGTTATAGGTTGTTTTGAAGAGCGAAGAAGCGAGTTAGCATTCAATTTTCGAACAGCTGCGGAAAGATTTAAACTAATAGAAAGTAACACTTACTCTATTGTAATACCATATAACAATATTGCAGAAAAGCTATTAAACGAAGCACAATTTAGTCCTTATCCATTGAGTGTAGCAAGAAGATTGCAACCATATACAGTATCAATATATGAATATGAATACAAAGCTTTACTTAAAAATGCTACAGTAAAAATAATCAATGACAGTTTTATCGTTTTAGAAAATACAGACAAAAATTATGATCAAAGTACAGGTATTATTATACCAAAAGATACCTATGGCGAAGCAATATTCTTGTAGGGGAAGGAGGGTGAAAAATGGGATATGGAATTAAGCTAAAAGTCTTTGGGGATTACGCTTGTTTTACAAGACCTGAAATGAAGGTCGAACGTGTTAGCTATGATGTGATAACGCCATCGGCAGCACGAGGGATAATAGAAGCCATTTACTGGAAACCAGCGATAAGATGGGTTATAGATAAGATTCATGTTATCAATGAAGTAAAGTTCACAAATATAAGGCGAAATGAAGTTAGTCAAAAGGTTTCTGACAGTGCTGTAAAGAAAGTAATGAAGAATGGTAAAGGTGAATTATATTTATTAGCATCAGATATAAAAGGGAAGATTAGGCAACAAAGAGCATCCATGATACTCAAGGATGTTTGCTATATCATTGAAGCACATTTTGAAATGACTGAAAGAGCAGGAGATGAAGACACGGTACAAAAGCATTATAATATTGCGTTAAGACGTATGAGACAAGGTCAATGTTACCACCAGCCATGCCTTGGTACTAGGGAGTTTGTAGCAAATTTTGAAATAGTTGAAAATGAAGTGGCCAAAAGTTTTTATGAGGAAAAATTAGATTTAGGCTGGATGTTATGGGATATTGATTTTAAAAACGATATGACGCCTATGTTCTTTAGGGCAAGTATGAAAAGTGGAATTATTGATGTTGAAGATTTATTGAAAGTGAGGTGAGAGATAAGTGATTATAAATGCATTGAGTAGATATTATGAGATATTAAAGAGCGACGAGAGGTGCAATATTTCTGTTGATGGATATGGTGTAGAAAAAATTATTGCAGAACTTATAATTTCAAAAAGTGGTGAGCTTATAGATGTTATGCCGTTGAAAGATGTACAAGGTAAAAAGTCTTTTCCAAAACGATTAATTGTTCCATATCACAAAGGGCGCAGTGGAAAATATCCACCTGCATATTTTATGTGCGATAATAGTAAGTATGCATTAGGAATCGATAAAGATAAAGGGAATTATGAATTTCAGTTTAATAATTTCAAGGAATATCATAATATAATTCTTAAAAATTCAAATGATATTGTTTCAAAAGCTGTATTAGCCTTTGTGAATAATTGGGATATTGAAAAAGCTATGAGCAATGCAATTATAAATAAAAACTTTGATACTGTTACTGATGATGGTTGTTTAATTTTCAGATTAGAAGGAGAAACTGGATATTTACATAATAATAAAGAAATACAGAAATTATGGAGAGAATATAATTCAGAAGAAGTTGGCAACCAAATTGGTCAATGTATGGTAACGGGTGAGAACGTTTGTATTGCAAAACTACATACTGGTATAAAAAATGTTAAGAATGCTCAATCAAGTGGCGCACCATTAGTTTCATTTAATGATAACGTATATGAGTCATATAATAAAGAAAACGGTTATATTGCTCCAGTCGGGAAAAAAACTGTATTTGCATATACAACAGTACTAAATTACATGCTAGCAAGTCAAAAGCAAAAAATTCAGATAGGTGATGCAACTATGGTATTTTGGGCAGAGAGCTCAGAAGAAATATATACTGATTTAGCTGCTGAACTTTTTGGTATCTCTAGTATAAAAGATGGAAAAGAAAGTAAACCTGATACGAGAATTGAAGCATTAGTAGGCGATGTGCTGTATAAAACAAAGAATGGTATTAAAATGAATGTGTTTGATGAAAAAATAGATGAAAGAACAAAATTTTACATACTAGGTTTGTCTCCAAATGCAGGTAGAATTTCAGTTAGATTTTTTCATGAAAGTAGTTTTGGAGGATTTGTAGAAAAGATATCACAGCACTATAAAGATATGGAAATCATAAAAACAAAAAAGATTGAAATTGAATCTAATAATATAACTATTAAGAAGATAATAGAAGAAACAATCTCACCCAAAAGTAGTTCGAAAGATGTAAATCCGCTCATGTCTGGGAGTTTAATGCGTGCAATAATAAGTGGAGGTATGTACCCAGCAATAGTTTATAATCTGATTATGTCTAGGGTAAAGAAAGATACGGATGAAAGAGAAAAGGGATTTTATAGTGTTAATTATAATAGGGTTTCTATGATAAAAGCATATTTGATGAGAAAGGCAAGGATTACGAAAAATAAAAAATTAGAGGAGGTTTTAACAGTGGAATTAAATGAACAATCAACGAATAATGAGTATCTTTTAGGACGATTATTTGCAGTATTAGAAAAAGCGCAGCAAGATTCAAGAAATGATACAATGCAAGATTCAAAAAATAGTACAATAAGGTCAAAGTACTTTGCATCTGCGATGACAACACCTAAGACAGTATTCCCTATTTTGCTAAGGCTTGCGCAGCACCATATAGCAAAAGCAGAATTTGGTTTTTTAAATGATAAAAGAATAGAAAGCATTGTAAATGGAATAAGTGATTTCCCAGCACATTTAACATTAGATAAACAAGGAGTATTTATATTAGGGTACTATCAACAAAGAGTAAAACTATGGGAGAAACAACCAAAACAAATTGAAAATTTAAAGGAGGAAGAATAAGATGAGCGAAATTATAAAAAATCGTTATGAATTTGTAGTATTATTTGATGTAGAAAATGGAAACCCAAATGGTGATCCTGACGCAGGGAACATGCCAAGAATAGATGCCGAAACAGGTTATGGAATAGTTACTGATGTATGTATAAAAAGAAAAATAAGAAACTATATAGAAGTTGCAAAAGAAGATTGTGAGAAATATAAAATTTATGTAAAAGAAGGGGTTCCACTAGATGTAAATAGAAAGTGGGCATATGCTGAAACAAAGATAACTGTTCCCCAGAAAACAGATGAACCAAAGGAAAAAGCAGATTTTGATAAAATTAGAAATTTCATGTGTGATAATTTCTTTGATATTCGTACATTTGGTGCAGTTATGACATTAAAATACAACTGTGGACAAGTAAGAGGACCAGTGCAAATAAACTTCGCAAGGAGTGTCGATATAATTGCACCTCAGGAACTAACTATTACAAGCTGTACATATGCAAATGAAGGCGAAAAGAGCTCTACAATGGGTAGAAAGCACATAGTACCTTATGCGCTGTATAAAACAGAAGGATATGTATCAGCAAATATAGCAAAAAGCACAACTGGATTTACAGAGGACGACTTAGAACTGCTGTGGGAAGCAGTAATAAATATGTTTGAACATGACCATGCAGCGGCAAGAGGCAAAATGGCAGTTCGTAAATTGATAATATTTAAACATGAAAGTGAACTTGGAAATACACAATCACATAAATTATTTGAAAGAATAAATATTGTAAAAAATGATTGTGAATTGCCAGCACGGAAATATAGTGATTATACAGTTGAAATAGATAAAACAAATGTACCAGTAGGTGTATCTATTATAGAAAAGCTATGATTTGTAAATACACAGATGACGACCTCTTAGCCTTATCAGGCATCCAACATTTTGCTTTTTGTAAAAGGCAATGGGCACTCATACATATAGAAAAGCAATGGAGCGAAAATCTGCGAACAGTAGAGGGAAAGCAACTACACGAGCGTGTGGATAATACTGATTTCTTCGAGGCGAGAGGTGGAATTTTGACATCACGCTCTGTGCCACTCTCGTCGTATGTCCTTGGCTTCTACGGGATATCAGATATCGTTGAATTATATGCAGTAGAAGAGGGTGGCATAATACTTAATGGGCGTAAAGGCAAGTGGAGTCCAGTACCGGTAGAATATAAAAGGGGTAGTCCTAAAATAGATATTATAGATGAAGTTCAGTTATGTGCTCAAGCAATGTGCATAGAAGAAATGCTCAATACAAATATTGACTATGGATATATCTTTTACGGAGAAACAAAACATAGAACAAAAGTAATGTTTAATGAGGATTTAAGAAGTCAAGTATTAGACTTCTCAATGCAAATGCACGAAATGTATGAAAAACAATATACACCCAAAGCCATGAAAGGCGGTAAAAGATGTAATGCTTGTTCTCTTGTAAATATATGCCTTCCAAAGATGGGAACAAAGAATCTAAATGTGAGTGATTATATTAAAAATTATATAGGGTAGGGGTGAATATGAGAAAACTTTTAAATGTTTTATATGTCACCACGCCCGAGTCATACTTGTCTTTGGATGGTGAAAATATTGTAATTTTAGTAGATGGAAGTGAAAAGTTTCGAATACCAATGCACAATATAGAAAGTATAGTGTCTTTTGCGTACCTAGGTGCGAGCCCTGCACTTATGGGCTTTTGTGCAGAAAATGGTGTGGGATTATGTTTTTTGAGCCCATATGGTAAGTTTTTAGCTCGTGTATCTGGAAGTGTACACGGAAATGTTCTACTAAGGAAACAGCAGTTTATAGTATCTGAAGTTGAGAGTGAATGCGCAAGGGTAGCAATTAACTGTATCACAGGAAAATTGGTAAACTCTAGAGTTGTAATAGAAAGAGGTATTCGTGATCATGGTGAAACAGTAGATGTTAAGTCACTAGAAAATGCATCAGAATATATAAAAAATAGTATTTTAAGGTTACAAAATTGCAAAACATTGGACGAAATAAGGGGCGTAGAAGGCGATTGTGCAAAAACATATTTTGGAGTTTTTGATGAACTTATTTTACAACAAAAAAGCACATTTTTTATGAAAGGAAGAAACAAAAGACCACCAACAGATAATGTAAATGCAATGATTTCATTTCTTTATACATTACTTGCACATGATATACAATCAGCTCTAGAAACTGTGGGACTTGATCCTTATGTTGGGTTTTTACATAGGGATCGACCAGGAAGGGCATCTCTTGCACTAGATATTATGGAAGAATTTCGAGCATTCATGGTGGATAGATTGGTACTTTCAATGATAAATAGAAAACAAATAAGTGCCAAAGGATTTACAAAGAAAGAGAGTGGCGGAGTAATCATGGATAATGATACGAGAAAAGAGGTTTTAACAGCGTGGCAAAAGAGAAAGCAAGAGGAAATAAACCACCCATTTTTAAATGAAAAAGTAACTATTGGATTACTTCCTTATATTCAGGCATTGCTGTTAGCTCGTTATTTAAGAGGAGATTTAGACGGTTATCCGCCATTTTTGTGGAAGTAGGTGAGATATAATGATGGTACTGATTACATATGATGTTGATACTAATACTAAAGAAGGAGTAACGAGATTAAGGAAGATTGCAAAAATTTGTGTTAATAATGGTCAAAGAGTTCAAAATTCTGTTTTTGAATGTCTAGTAGACCCTACGCAATTTTCTATACTAAGGAATAAACTTGAAAAAGTAGCTAATTCACAGACTGATAGTTTGAGGTATTATTTTCTTGGTAGCAAGTGGAAAAATCGTGTAGAACATTTTGGAGCTAAAACAGCATATGATCCAGAAGGAATATTAATTATGTAATTTTTAAGATTTGCGAACCTATTGCTCACATGATTATTCTAGGATATTCGCAACTATTGAGTTTAGAGTAATATCTAATTATATATTTAAATTTAAGTAGCTATATGTAATTAATATAGTTAGGTTCGCAAAATAGATATATTAAAGCCTTTATGCCATAGGTATGCAAATATATAGTGTCGCACCCCGTGCGGGTGCGTGGATTGAAACTCTATAGGTATTAATCCCATATCTGTAGTTATAAGGTCGCACCCCGTGCGGGTGCGTGGATTGAAACAGATGAGGAAGACCAGCTACCAGAAGACATTAAGTCGCACCCCGTGCGGGTGCGTGGATTGAAACATCTGACTCGTCCTCCGTTGGCTTGGATACTAGGTCGCACCCCGTGCGGGTGCGTGGATTGAAACTAACATCTTTTCAAATTCTTCAATTGGCATATTTTGTCGCACCCCGTGCGGGTGCGTGGATTGAAACAAACCGTGTCGATAATAACGGATACAATTCATCAGGTCGCACCCCGTGCGGGTGCGTGGATTGAAACTGAAATCCGTGTTTTTTTCGAGTGACGCATTATAAGTCGCACCCCGTGCGGGTGCGTGGATTGAAACCGCTTTCTTCATTGCCGCAAGCTCACCCATTTCCGTCGCACCCCGTGCGGGTGCGTGGATTGAAACCTGCTGATATAGACTCTTTAAAAGCCACTCTTGAGTCGCACCCCGTGCGGGTGCGTGGATTGAAACCCATCCGTAGTTGTTCTTAAGGTTAAATATCGCAGTCGCACCCCGTGCGGGTGCGTGGATTGAAACCTTCTATCTATATATGCATTTTATTTCATCTCGTGTCGCACCCCGTGCGGGTGCGTGGATTGAAACTCCTGCTGTGTTTACAAGTAATGATTTGTTTTCGTCGCACCCCGTGCGGGTGCGTGGATTGAAACCTTGAAATTGAATGGTGACATTTCTTCATTGGGCGTCGCACCCCGTGCGGGTGCGTGGATTGAAACTTGTGCTATCATATCGCTAAATAATAAGTCATCATGGTCGCACCCCGTGCGGGTGCGTGGATTGAAACACCCTCTTTTTAAACTCAATTATAATCTCATAATATGTCGCACCCCGTGCGGGTGCGTGGATTGAAACCTGCCCTGGTCTGTGTAATCTTGCATTTGCTTGGTCGCACCCCGTGCGGGTGCGTGGATTGAAACTCTGGCTTAACATTACCCAGTAGCACTTCATTAGGTCGCACCCCGTGCGGGTGCGTGGATTGAAACTATATTGGCAGGTAGATTGATGTTGATGGTTGTTAGTCGCACCCCGTGCGGGTGCGTGGATTGAAACAAAGGAGGACGAGCTATTTAAAACGGGAGACAAAGTCGCACCCCGTGCGGGTGCGTGGATTGAAACTCCCCTTATGTTGAAAATCTAATATTTGATGGTGAGTCGCACCCCGTGCGGGTGCGTGGATTGAAACGTGCCTGTTAAAATGTCAACATATAGTATGTTTTTGTCGCACCCCGTGCGGGTGCGTGGATTGAAACAAGGCTTGTAAGCTGGTTGGTGTTATTATTGCTTATGTCGCACCCCGTGCAGGTAGTGTAATGTAAATATATGTTGCGACAGCTGTATACGAAACGAGTCTTTCATTACAAATATTAACGGACACATAGGTACCGCTCCTACATTTTAGCCTTCGGCTTTCCAAAATCTAATCACCTATTATAATTCAAACACAAATCCATAAACACAAAAAAATCTACCTATGTAGGTTTTTATTTTCGCTAAAAATTAAAAATATTTAAATCCTCGACTTCTTTTGGCAAAATATGTAAAACATGTATGGTATATCTATATGTATACAAGTTGAAAAATTATATTTTATGTGCCGGTGATTTGTGGATAGTGGTTAGTAAATCATTTTATTAGTAGCTAGTAACAAGCAACGGTAACTAAACAGGAGGTGTTTTATTTGTTGGAATTCGGAGAAAAGTTTGAAATCCCTAAGAATGTAAAACAAATAGGAGGTGTTGATAATTTTCTTAAAATCTATATGGAGGATTATGTATATAATTATCTAAAGCAATATTCAAAAAGTGAAGGTCCTAAAAATAAATATTGTGCTTTAGTAGGTAAGGTACATAAGAACCAATTAGAAAAGGTAATAATGATCAAGGGGGTGATTAGGTGCAATATCAAAAGTTCTTTTGATGATACGAGTGTTATGCCTGACAGGATAAAGCTGTTCATGGAAGAAGAACAAAAGAACTATTATCCAGACCTAGAGATGGTCGGATGGATGCATGCAACTGACGAAGATATAAAAAGAGTTATTGAGTATGATAAGCTGTTTCATAGGATAAATTTTAATGGTAGTAATAAGATTTTGTTTTTAACTAATTATGAGGATGATATTGAAGAGATGTATTTCTTTAGGGACAATATGCTAGCAAAGCTACAAGGATTTTATGTATATTATGAAAAAAATAAGGAAATGCAAACATATTCATCGGAAAACAAAATAGAAGTGGAGTTATTGACTAAAAAGGTGGCAGACTATAAGAGTAAGACGATAATTACCACAAAGCCAAATAATACAAAGAATGAAAGAAATCCAAATGCATCAAGAATGATGGCGAGCCTTGGATTTGCTATGCTTATTATGTGTGTGATTATGGGGTTTGGAATGATTAAAAGTCTAGAAAAAATAAATGATGTTGAATCAAAGGTAACTTTCTTAAATGAAGGTTATGTGATGTTACAAGAGAAGGTTAATAATCAAGATAGCATCCCAGTAACTGCTAATTTAGCTGATGAAGAGAAACAAATAGCAAATGGAAATGAGGAAATAATATCGGTTGTTAAAGAAAAATATACAAAATATATTGTAAAAGAAGGAGATAACTTGAATAAAATAAGTTTTTTGCATTATAATACTATAGATAAATCTGAAAAAATTATGGAGGCAAATAAGCTTTCAAGCGTTAATAAAATATATGTTGGACAAGAATTAATAATACCCATGGATTAGGATATACTAATAATATACATTAAGTTTAACATAGCTAGTGGTTAGCAAAAACAAAAAGGGAGGATGGTTAATTTGAATATTCAAGCAAAACAATTTAATTTTAATGGTGTTGATGTTTTATCGGACAAGCAGTTAGGTGAGCATTACAAAATTTATACTAATTATGTAAACAAGACAAACGAGACTATGAACGCACTAAGTACACAGGCTGACTTGGGAATGCCAGATCACACATACAGTAAAATAAGGGGACTAAAGGTTGGAGAGGCTTATGCATTTGATGCTGTAAAACTTCATGAGTATTATTTTGGAAATTTAAATAAGCAGAATAGTAAGTGTGAAGGAAAAATTATGGATATGATAAATAAAGAATATGGCAACTATTCAACTTTTGAAAAAAGGTTTAAAGATGTGGCTCAAAGTGTTCATGGATGGGCGGTTTTATCATATGACAAAACTCTTCAGAAACTTCACATATGTGGATTAGATGCACATGATAAAGGAGTTATAGTTGACTCGTCACCTATTATGGTAGTAGATGTATATGAACATGCATATTTTATGGATTATGGTACAGATAGAGCATCATATATAAATAATGTAATGATGAATGTAGACTGGAAAGTAGCGAATGATAGATTATCAAAGGTAGTTTCTGCAGAAGTATCATTCGTGTAGATAGAAGGATACTAGATAAAAGAACACAAAAAAGGTTCACATATAATATGTCGAACCTTTTTTGTGTTCTTTTATCTAACCCCTCGAGCAGAGAAGTAATACTATAGGATTTAAAAGTAGTTTTTAAAGAATTATAAAATAAGATGTAGAAAAATGTAAAAACGGATTGACAAATGTAAAAATATGGTATATAATAATAAAAAAACTTATGGGAGATGATTAAGAGATGAGGGAAGCACCAACATTTAATATACAAGAACTTTGTGAAAATCAAGCACTCAAAGTTACTGAAACGCATGATACACCAGATGAATCAGGAATCAGTAATGAAACCTCAGGAAAGAGCACAACAGAATTAATTATTGATATAGGTAATTCTATTACATATAAAGAAGAAAATCAACATGAAACTTCTAGAATGTGGCTAGACGCTAGCGAATTTATAACTGTGGAGTATAAAGAAAGAGATAAGGGTGAAGAAGGAAAAAGGCATAAGCTTCATTGTGATAAAGGAAGAGTATGGAAAACGGGACAAGTGGAAAAAACAGATGAAGAAATAAGAGAAATAATACTAGATAAGTTAGATGTAACGGTTACTCTTTTAGAAAAAGCTGAAAAATATAATAAAAAGGGATTAGTGGAATATAAAAAGTTCTTAGAAGAAGTAGTTAATAAAAATGCAAAAGCAATGTATGAAATAGTTTGTGGTAATATTAATGCTGATGGTATTGACCCAAATGTAATTTTACAAGGAGAACCCAGTTCAGGAACACAATTGTAGAAAATTGAGTAATATATATGAATGAATTATAATACAAAATAAACACTAGTAAAAGTCCATACCCAACATGAGTATGGACTTTTGTATGTCTGCACCATCCAGGGTTCAAACCGGAGACCTCCAGATTAAGAGTAGTTTATATGTTACACTAGTGGTAGGAATACAGCTTGTATGGGAGTGTAGGGATTTATTTTGATAATATTAGAACCATTACTAAATATTTTAACAAATATTGATATGAAAAATGTAGTATTAATTACTGTTTTTGATATAATAAATGTTGACTTAACATTTTTGGTTGTGCTATAATTATGAATATAATTATAAGGATGGTGATTTTATGAAGAGAAAAATTATAAAGGATTTGGAAAAATGGAAAGATGAGGGGGCAAAATTGCCTTATATGCTTGTAGGGGCAAGACAAGTAGGTAAGACATATATACTAGATAATTTTTGCAAAAACAATTTTAAAGAGTATCTCTATATAAACCTTGAAAAAGAAAGAGGGATAAAAGATGTATTTGAAAAAACCATAGACCCTGAGGAAATCATATATCAATTAGGGTTGATGAAGGGCAAAAAGATAAACTTTGAACAGACGGTAATATTTTTGGACGAAATACAAGTATCTGAGAGTGCTATAACATCTTTAAAATATTTCTGCGAATCAGAAAAGCCTTATAATATTGTTACCGCTGGGAGTTTACTAGGTGTAGCCCTAAATAGATTTGAAAAGTCGTTTCCTGTAGGAAAAGTTAGAAAAAACTATTTATATCCAATGGATTTTGAAGAGTTTTTATGGGCAAGCGGAGATGATATGCTTGCAAGTGAGATTAGAAAGTGCTTTATTTCTGATAAAATGATATTTGATACGGTACATGAAAAATTATTAAAGTTATATAAAGATTATTTGTTTGTGGGAGGGATGCCTGCTTCAGTAATAGAGTATGTAAAAAATAGTAGGAGTTTGTTAGATTATGATAGAATAATAAAGCAAAATATTATAGAGGATTATATTTCGGATATGAGTAAGTATACTACTACATCTGAAAATATGAAGATTAAGAAAATATATAATTCAATACCAAAACAGTTAGGTAGAGATAGTAATAAATTTAGTTATAAACTTGTTGAAGAAGGGGCACGAAAGCTTTATTATGAAACATCTATAGAGTGGTTGATAAATAGTAATTTGGTAAATAAATGCACCTTAGTGGAAGAACCGAGAATACCCCTCAAGGCATATGAAAATGAAGGGCATTTTAAGGTTTATTTAAATGATGTAGGTTTATTATCTGAACTTTCCAATATGTCTGCATACGATATATATAATGAAGATGGTAATATATTTAAAGGTATGCTGACTGAAAACTATGTAGCACAAGCACTCGCGTCAAAGGATTATAATCTTAATTACTGGCGTTCATCAAACACATCGGAAATAGATTTTTTAATGAGTATAAAGGGAGAAATAATACCTATAGAAGTTAAATCGGCTACTAATACAAAATCAAAATCACTAAATGTATATATAGATAAATACAGTCCAAAGTATTCTATAAGAATATCGGCTAAAAATTTTGGATTTGTAAACAATATAAAATCAGTTCCGCTTTATGCAGCACATTTGATAAAGGAAATAATGTAACCGATAAATTATTGGCATACGGGGATAGCTAATTTGTTCCTGTTTCAGGGCATAAAAATAAGGTATTCAATGTACTTGAACACCTTATTTTACACGGTATTGCGCCTCAAGGGACTCGAACCCTCATGTCCTTGCGGACACAGGATCCTTAGTCCTGTGCGTCTGCCAGTTCCGCCAAAGGCGCTCATAAATAGTGTTAAGTTGAAAATTAAAAATGTAAAGTTAAGGAACTTTACATTTAGTATGCACCATCCGGGGGTCGAACCCGGGACCATCAGATTAAGAGTCTGCTGCTCTACCAACTGAGCTAATAGTACTAAATTGTAATTCTGTATTCGATTTTATTACTCCACTAAATTTATCCATGGACTAAGCGATTCACTCAAAATCTGAAGTGCATAGATTTTGGTTCACTGCTTATACCAACTGAGCTAATAGTACATGTAATTAATTATATTTTTTAAAGGTACATGTTACATTATAAATTAATTTTTTAATTTTGTCAAATACTTATTGCAATTTGTTTATAAATCTTATAAAATAGATAATAGAAATAAAAATGGAGGTTTTTACTTATGAAGAGATTTTTAAAGTCGGAGTATGCAATATTTGCTATATATGCTGCGTTAGTGGTTTGTGTTGCAATATTATTTGAAAAAGTAATAGGACATATAGATATTATATATAATTTTTTTATGTCAATGTTGTTTTTTATAATAAATATTTTAACTCCTCTTATATATGCTTTTGCGATAGCCTTCGTGTTAAAGCCTTCCGTAAACTGGTTTGAGAAAAAAATTTATTATAAAATTTTCAGTAAAAAGATAGATGGACAAGAGCAAAATGCTAAATTTATAAGATGCACATCGGTTTTCACAGTGATAATAATAATAGGTATGTTTTTACTTATTGTACTAAATTACATAATACCACAAATTATTATTAGTAGTAAAGAGTTTATTTCTAGTATGCCAAATCAGATTGCTAGTTTTAATGATAGCACATTGAAAAACTATAATATTGATTTAGGTTTAGACTATGAAAAAATAAAAAAGTTTTTTGAGGATAAGGTACATAAAATAACTGGAAGTCCAAGTGAAATTAAAAATATTTCGCTAAATATTTGGGAAAAAGCAAAAGATATAGTTCTAATATTTATTGGCATTATACTAGCTATTTACATATTAATAGATAAAGAAGATATTTTAAAAAACATAAAAAAAATAATAATAACATTTAGTAGTAGAAGTATAGCTAAAAAATTAATAAACTTTATAAATCTTGCGGATAATATCTTTGAGAAGTTTATAATGGGCAAGGCAATAGATTCAACAATAGTTGGGACACTTGCTTTTCTAGGATTTCTTGCTTTTGACCTTGAATATGCTCTTCTTGGTGGATTTGTGATGGGTGTTTCAAATATGATACCTTTCTTTGGACCCATAATAGGTGCTGTACCTGTAGTTATTTTATGTTTGCTTCAAGATGGTTTTGTAAAAGCTATATGGGTAGGAGTATTTATTTTGATTTTGCAACAGCTAGATGGTAACATATTTGAACCAATGGTTCTTGGTGATACTTTAGGACTTAAACCTATAAATGTAATACTTGCAACAGTTATAGGTGGAGCGATGTTTGGAATTTTGGGTATATTTTTAGGAGTTCCTACATTTGCACTTATAAAAACAATATTTGATAAACAAATGGAGAAAAAATATAAAGAAAAATTTACTGAGCATGTAATAATATTAGATAAAGAATGAAATACAAATTACAAATTACAAAGAACAAAGAACAAAGAACAAAGTAAGGAAAACAAGTAATATATAATAAATAATAAAAATACAAAACTATTGTTTTTAAATTTGTACTTTGTTCATTGATCCGGGGGGGATAAAAATGTCGGAAGAAAAAGGTAATGTGGAAGATGATTTGGTTCTTGATAGTAGTATAAGCACTTTAATTTTGCATATATTTAAACCAAGTGGTGAGGAATTAAATTTATCTAATAAATTAGAAGTTGATATTGACAAAATGTCTAAACATGGAATTGAGTTTAGATCATTCTTTTGTCTTCAAAAGAAAATGTCTTTTTGCTTTAACTTGGAATTTGATGAGGAACATAAAATGGTGTTGGTTGCAGAAATTGAGGATGTTATAGAAGAAAAGGACGATTATATTTACAAATGTAATTATGTGCATCTTTCTAGCATGGAAGAAGCAAGAATCAGGGAGTATTTAGGGAAACATATGGTGCGAAAGGAAGGTTAGTTTTATGAAGGGTGTAAGAGAAATTTATTTAGATAATGCGGCTACAACAAAAACATCAGATAAAGTAATGAAAAAAATAATAGATATGTGCACTGAGTTTTATGGAAATCCATCTTCGATGCATAATAAAGGTCTAGAATCAGACAATATGATTAGAGAGGCAGCACAAATAGTATCAAAGGCAATTTTGTGTTCTGAGGATGATATATATTTTACATCAGGTGGGACAGAGGCAAATAACATGGCTATAAGAGGTGTGAGCAAAGCAAATAAAAAAAGAGGAAACCATATTATAACTACAGAAATAGAGCATTCATCTGTGCGTAATGTGTATAGAAGTCTAGAAGAAGAAGGGTTTAGAGTTACATATCTAAATGTAGATAAAGAGGGATATGTAAATGAAGATGAACTTAAAAATGCAGTGAATGATGATACAATACTTGTGAGTATAATGTACGTAAATAATGAAATAGGAACTAAGCAAAATATAGAAAAACTAGGAAATATAATAAAGAATAAAAATTCTAAAACATATTTTCATGTTGATGCAATTCAGGCATTTGGTAAGTATGTTATAAATGTGGATAGAGAAAAAATTGATTTGATGAGTATAAGTGGACATAAAATTCACGCACCAAAAGGTATAGGAGCGCTATATGTACGTAAAGGTGTTAAGATAACTCCGATAATTTATGGTGGGGGACAAGAGGGAGGAATGCGCTCAGGTACTGAAAACACCTCTGGCATTGTTGCACTAGGTGAAACAACTAAGGAAACATACAAAAACTTGAAAGTCAATACTGAGAAAATGGTGGAGTTTAAAACAAAGCTTGTGAGTGAGCTGTTTAAAAAAGTGAGCGATGTATATGTAAATGGACCAGACATAGAAAAGTCTGCACCACATATTTTAAGTTTGAGGTTTAAAGATATAAAAGGTGAAGCTTTATTACATTCCTTGTCAGATGTGGGTATTTATATATCTATGGGTTCTGCATGTGCAGCTAAAAAGCATGATTTAAGCAAAACACTGAGTTCGATAGGATTGACAGAAAATGAAATATATGGTACTGTAAGGTTGAGTTTCTCACCTGATAATTATGTAGATGATATACCATATATTGTTGACAATATTGCAACGGCTGTTGAAAAGATAAGAAAGGTTTTAAAGGGATAAAGATGTAGAGAAGCTGACATAGTATTGAAGTTATAGGGGTAAGAGGTTTAGGTGAAATATGTAAAAACTCTACCCCATATACATGTTTTAAGTAATAGTATTATCGAAAGGACTGACAATAATGGACAATATTTATCTAGTTAAGTATGGTGAAATATGGGTAAAGGGAAGAAATAAATATATTTTTGAAGATAAATTAGTTGATAATATAAAAAACAATATAAAAGATTTAGGGAATTTTAAAGTAAAAAAGAACCTTAGTCAAATTTTAGTCGAGCCTATTTTATTTGATACACATTATGATGAAGCGCTAATAGAAAGGATTAGTAATACTTTTGGCGTGGTAGGAGTTGCAAAGGTATATAGAACAAAAGATAATTCGATAGAAAACATAAAAGAAATTGCCTTGATGCATGCAAAAGAAGCGACTGAGGGTAAAAATCAGAGATTTAAGATAGTTGCCAAAAGAGCTGATAAAAATTACCCCATTTTATCACAACAGATTGCTAGTGAAGTCGGAGGGTATATACTTAACAATACTGATAATCTTACTGTTGATGTGAATACTCCAGAATTTATACTGAGGATTGAGGTAAGAGATGAAGTGTACATATACTCGAATCTGGTAGCAGGTGTAGGTGGTATGCCGGTTGGTACTAATGATAAAGCACTTGTGATGTTATCTGGTGGAATAGATAGTCCAGTGGCAGCGTGGATGATAGGGAAAAGAGGCGTTGTAATAGACGCAATATATTTCCACAGCTCACCATATACTAGTGAGAGAGCAAAGCAAAAGGTTATAGATTTATCAAAAAAGATATCACAATATACAGGAAGTATGAAGCTTTATGTTGTTCCTTTTACTGACTTACAGTTACATATGCGTGAAAAATGCAAACACGAAGCATTAACAATTGTTATGAGAAGGGTTATGTTCAAAATATCAGAAATAGTAGCAAAAAGAGATGGTTCGTATGCCATAATAACGGGTGAAAGCGTTGGGCAGGTAGCGAGTCAAACTATGCAAAGTATATATGCCACAAATGATGCCGCAAGTATGCCTATATTTAGACCATTAATAGGTTTTGATAAGGAAGAAATAACGAAAGTAGCTAAGAAAATTGATACATATGATACATCTATTTTACCATATGAAGATTGCTGTACCATATTTGTGGCACGACATCCACAAACAAAGCCAAGATTAGATATTATAATAAAGGAAGAACAAAAGATGGACAAACTAGAAGAATTAATAAATGAGGCAGTGGAAAATATAGAAGTTATAGATATAGGTTAGCGTTAAATATGATAAATATGTAAAAAACATCAATGACTTTTGATACTAACACCAGAAAGAAGGAGGAAATGTAATGAAACCGATAGTTGCGATAGTTGGACGTCCTAATGTTGGAAAATCTACATTATTTAATAGGCTCGTAGGAGATATGACAGCTATAGTAGATGACACACCAGGAGTAACAAGAGATAGAATATACGGAGAATCAGAATGGCTAGGAAATAAATTTATAGTAATAGATACCGGAGGTATAGAACCTGTATCAGATGATATTATTTTAAAGCAAATGAAAAGACAGGCGCAGATAGCAATAGAAACGGCAGATGTAATTATATTTGTAGTTGATGTTAAGCAAGGTATCGTTGATGCTGATTTTGGTGTAGCTACAATACTTAGAAAATCTAAAAAACCAGTTGTGCTTGTTGTGAATAAGATGGATGATATGTCTAACACAACAGAATTATTTGAATTTTTCAACTTGGGCTTAGGGGATCCTATGCCTGTATCAGCAGGGCAAAAATTAGGACTAGGGGATATGTTAGAAAGAGTAGCCGAATACTTTCCAAAGGACACAGATGAAGATATTGATGAAGATGTAATGAAAGTAGCTGTAATTGGTAAACCAAATGTAGGTAAATCTTCACTTATAAATAAAATATTAAAAGAAGATAGGCTAATAGTAAGTGAAATCGCAGGTACAACTAGAGATGCAATAGATACTTATGCCAATATAGGCGAAGATAAGTATTTGTTTATCGACACGGCGGGGATAAGAAGAAAAAGCAAAGTTACAGAAGCGATAGAAAGGTATAGTGTAATAAGGGCTATGGCAGCTATAGAAAGAGCGGATATAGCAATACTTCTTATAGATGCAACAGAAGGCGTGAGCGAGCAAGATACTAAGATTATTGGTGTGGCACACGATAAAGGTAAAGGAATCATCATAGCTGTTAATAAGTGGGATGCAGTAGAAAAAGATGATAAGACTATGAATAAATTCTTAAAAGAAATTGATAGGGAATTTGCATTCATGGCATATTCTAAAAAAGTTTTTATTTCTGCGCTTACAGGTCAAAGAATAGATAAACTTTTTGAAACAATAAAAGAAATTCATAAAAATCAAACAAAAAGGATAAGCACAGGTATGTTAAATGAGGTTCTAGTTGAAGCATTGGCTATGAATGAACCACCAAATGACAAGGGACGCAGACTTAAGATTTATTATGGAACACAAGCAACAATTAAGCCGCCTACTTTTGTGCTTTTTGTAAATGATAAGGAATTAGCGCACTTTTCTTATGTAAGATATATAGAAAATAGATTTAGAGATTCATTTGGATTTGACGGGACACCAGTACATTTTATTATTAGACAAAGAGGGGAACAAGATTAATTACTTAGGGAGGAAAATAAATGATGTTTAACTACTTTAGCAGTTTGCTTATTGGATATTTATTCGGTTGTTTTGTTACAGGATATGTGGTTGGAAAATGTATTGATAAAAGGGATATAAGGGATTTTGGTAGTGGCAATGCAGGAATGACAAATACTCTAAGAGTACTAGGCTGGAAGGCAGGGGCTATCACTCTTTTTGGAGACTTTTTCAAAAGTGTATTAGCGATACTACTTGCAAAATATCTTTTTGCAAACGCTGTTGATGATAGAATAATAGTCGTTCTTACTGCAACAGGAATTATACTTGGACACAATTGGCCAGTATTCTTAAACTTTAGAGGTGGTAAAGGTGTTGCTTCAACATTTGGATTACTAGCAGTAATGAATTTTTGGATAGCACTTATAGCAGCTGTATTTATACTAACGGTTATGGCAACCACTAGGTATGTATCTCTTGGATCAATTCTAACATCAATATTAATACCAATTTTATTTTTGGTATTAGATAAAAATCAACCGTACATTATATTTACAGTGTTATTAGCAATCTTGACTATTTACAAACATAAAGACAATGTAAAAAGATTATTTGCGGGAACAGAATCGAAGATAGGTAGAAAAGTATAATTTAAACGGGGGTAGTATATGAAAAAGATAGCTATTATTGGGGCAGGGACTTGGGGAACTGCACTTGGACTAATGTTACATAGCAATGGACATAAGGTGTCTATTTGGACATGGAGAGAAGAAGAAGCGTCAGAAATGAATAGAACTCGTCAAAATAAAAACTTGAAAGATACCATAATACCTATGGACATTGAAATAAGTAGTGATTTAGGACAGATTATAAAGGAAAAAGATATATTAGTTATAGCTGTTCCTTCAGTAGTAATGCGAGAAAATCTAAAAGATATCGCAAGATATATCACTAAAGAGCAGATAATAATTATAGCCTCAAAGGGTATAGAAGAAAGTACATTTATGACGATGACCGATATAGCAAGTGAATACATGCCAGAAAATGAAGTGGCAGCGCTATCAGGACCAAGTCATGCAGAGGAAGTATCAAAAGGTATACCAACGACATGTGTAATAACAACTAAAAAGAAGAGCGTAGCAAAGCTTTTGCAAGATACATTTATGTGCGAAACTTTTAGAGTGTATATAAATCCGGATATGGTTGGAGTTGAGCTTGGAGGTGCACTTAAGAACATTATTGCACTTGCTGCTGGTATGGCAGACGGTCTGGATCTAGGAGATAACACGAAAGCAGCACTTATGACGAGAGGGTTACTCGAAATAACTAAGATAGGGATAGCCATGGGAGGCGACCAAAGAACATTCTATGGTCTCACAGGATTTGGTGATTTGATAGTTACATGCAACAGTATGCATAGTAGGAACAGAAGAATGGGCATATTGCTTGGAAAAGGATATAGCATGAAAGAAGCACTCGCTGAAGTTAAGATGGTAGTTGAAGGCGTGTATTCAGCAAAGGCTGCATATGATTTAGCACAAAAATTCAATTTGGATGTACCCATAATAGAAGCAGTTAATAAAGTGCTTTTTGAAAATGTAGGAGCAAAAGAAATGGTAAATATGCTTATGCAAAGACGAAAGAAAGAAGAATTAACAGATGATATTGAAAATATAAATCATGTAGACTGGAAATAAAAAGCTAAAACGGGTAAATTTGTAATAATTTACCCGTTTTTATTGACTTTTCATCAATTTATTAGTAAAATGGTATTATGTTATAAAATGATAGTATGGTAAAGATGGAAATATTCACCAATCAATTATGAAATGCACTACATTCACGCATTTGAGTATAGTACATATTACAATCAACGGAGTCGGTTATATGAGAGTTATTTCAGGAAGTGCTCGAAGACTTAGTCTAAAAACAATCGAAGGACAAGAAACTAGGCCCACATTAGATAGGATAAAAGAGACGCTATTTAATATCATGCCTATGGATCTAATAGATATAGATTTCCTTGATTTGTTTAGTGGGTCTGGTGCAATAGGTATAGAGGCACTTAGCAGATATGCGAACTCAGCAGTATTTGTGGATAGCAATCCAAAATGCACAGAGATTATAAAAGAAAATTTAATTCATACAAAACTGATAGACAGAGCAAATATATATACATTAAGAACAGAAGACGCTATCAAAAAGATAGCTATTGGAGAACAAAAATTTGATATTATATTTTTAGATCCACCATATGATAAAGGTTTCATAAATTTTTCCTTGAAAAAAATAACAGAATGTGATATATTAAAAAAAGAAGGTTTTATAATAATAGAATCATCAAAAGAAGAAACATGGGATAATTATGAAAACCTAGAGGTTTATAAAACCAAAGACTTTAAAATAACAAAGATAACGATATTACAAAGTACAAATAACAAATAGCAAAGAATAAACAGCAAAAGCAAATAACGAATAACAAGGTCTTAAACTTCTACTTTGTACTTTGTAATTTGTACTTTGCACTGGGGGTATTAAAATGGAATTTGAAAACATTAGAGAATCTTTAGAAATATTGGAGGATATACTTGACGAAAGCAGTCCTGTGCCATTCACTACAAAGGTTATGGTTGATAAGAAGAGGCTTTGCGATATAGTTGTTGACATTCGTCTAAAGATGCCTAATTCTATAAAGCAAGCAGAGTGGGTTGTACAAGAAAGAAGCAAAATACGAAGTGATGCAATAAAAGAAGCACAAGATATAGCTAAAGAAGCTGAAGCTTATGCGAACAAACTTGTAAATGAAAATGAAATTATTAAAAAAGCAAATATGCAAGCTAAAAAGATAATAGATAATGCAAAAATAGCAAGCCAAGAAATAAAACAAGGGGCATGTGAATATGCAGATAATATATTATACAACTTAGAGCGAAGCCTAAGAGGGGCTATAGATGTATTCCATCAACAATGTGTAGATATTGAAGATACATATGCTAATGCAATACAAATTGTAGCGGACAATAGGACTGAACTAAGAGGAGCGACTAATCAGGGCTCAGATGATTCAGAAGAGACAGAATAATATGGTGTATAGTATACAAAATACAGTTTGCAATAGTTTACCTAGTATATAAGGCTTAAAAGAAATGTTGGATTTTTGAAGAATGTTGCTTGTTTGGCTGTGTACTGAAAAACTACCCCAGTTTATTATTATGTTTATTAGTAATAGTTTGTGCAAAATGGTTCCTGAGCTAATGGCTACATTGTTGACACCGGTTGATATTTCTATTAAACCCATTGCAAGTTTACCTCTAAGTGACGGCTCAATATGTAGAAGATTTTCAATTGGAATGAAAAACATATTTAGAATAGTAGAAATATTTGAAATATGCAAAACTTCTAAAAGAACTGAGTAAAAAATAATAAAGCTTCCTATATTTATTACGGTATAAGCAGAATTAATTATGTTTTCATTTAATATCGTACTTATAGATTTTGGTGTGTTAGTATTAATTAGCGAATCTGATTGTTGAGAATGTTTTACATTTTTTTTATAATTTCTAAAAACTATGCCTACAGAAAAAGCGGATAAAATCTGAACAATAATTATAAAAGAAGCATATTGTATATTATCTAGCAATTGCAAACAAACAACGCTAATTATAAAGATAGGGCCACAATTATTGCAGAAACTTATAAGTCTTTCTGCTTCAACATTAGAAATCAGTCGCTTATCGTATAAATCAGCTGTGATCTTAGCTCCTACAGGAAAACCGCAAAACATTCCTAGTATAACAGGCAATGATCCTACACCAGAAACCCTGAATAGGATACCCATCACTCTAGAGAAGGTAATCCTAATTAGTTTGATTAGCAGGCTGCTTTCAAGTATAAGTCCTGTGATAATCATAAATGGGAATAAAGAAGGTAAAATGTTATTATACCAAAATGTTAACCCAAACTTACATGCATTAAAAACATTTGTAGGATAAGAAAATAGTATAATAGCAAATAAAACCACGAAAATCGTATATACTACATTTAGATATTTATTCATATAAGACTCCTAAGTATTAGAGTATCTGAGTTTAGGTATTAATATAAGATATGCAAAAAGTAGTGTGAAATATGACAATATAATTAGGAGTTCAAAAACATACATTATATTTTAAGGGGGGATTTTATATGGTTAATCAAGAAAGAATTATGGTTTTAAAGATGTTAGAAGATGGAAAAATAAATGCGGAGGAAGCATTGAAACTACTCGATGCATTAAATGCAAATAGTGTAGACAACTTTATAGGAGAAAATGCTGTAAAGATGAAAGAATTATTTGAGGAAGTAAAAGTAAAAGCAGATGAATTTGCAAAAAGAGTTGGGCCACATGTTAATGTAGCAAGGGAAAAAATAGAAGAAACTTATAAAAAACTAGAACCAACAATAATGGATGTAGGTTCAAAAGCTAAAAAGGTAGCAAACGATGTAGCAGATCAAATAAATAAATCTATAAAAAAGAATTGTAAATCTGATAATGATTGCAATTGTGATTGTAAAGAAAATAAAGAAAACAAAGAAAATAAAGAGCATGACGATTTTAAATAATCAACTAAAAATCCTTGTATGTCTACTAAGACATACAAGGATTTTTAGTTGATTAAGTCAATTGAATCTAAATTTATTTTATAGATGACATCTTTGCGTTCTATAATAATATTGATTTTTTCCATTAAAGCACTATCAGATTTAATGGAAGAAATAAGCCCTTTTGTAGGATTAATACATGTTGGGTAACCTGCTTGAGCAAACATAGACAAATCGCCAAGTGTATCTCCATAAGCGTAACATCGTTGCAAGTCAAGATCGTATTTTTTGACTATCTCATTAAGTGCAAGTTGTTTGTGCTCACTGTCCCACAAAGGGGTAAGTTCTCCTGTATACTCATCATTAATATCAGTAAAATATTTAGTGCCTCTAAAGTCATCAAATTCGTACCTCTGAGAGATTAGACCGACAAGCTCTATTGGACTACCTGATATAGTTATGACCTTATGACCCTGTTCTTTATGCCAAAGTATTCTATTTCTGGTATAAGTATAAACTCGTCCACCTTTTTCGTCTATTACTTGTTGAGCTATATACTCTAAAACACTTCTCTTTAATCCTTTTATGGATCTACAGTATATAAGACTCATCTTTTCAAGATAGTCATCATACTGTCCTACTCTATTATCCCACCTTTTGTAATAAGGTTCAAGACCATTATGCCAATCGGAAGGATCAATTATCCCATATTTTATAAGTCGTTTAAATAACTCCGTTTGTAAATTATCTCTATATAAAGTACCGTCTATATCAAAAAATGCTGCAATCTGCGACATAAAAACACCTCCGAGAATCAATTTGAGTGAAAAATAATAAATATATAACTTTATTATAATTATAATAATCCGAAATGTCAAATAAAAATATTTAAATTATAAAAAATAGTGAAAAAAACGTAGAATGGTGGTATAATTGTAGTACTAAAGTAGAAGGCGAGGTATACTATGGAAGAGGAATTTAAAAAAAGAAATAGATTATTGTTATATTTAGAAGGGTTCTTTATAATGCTTGGTGGGGGTATGGTACAAATAGGAACCACACTAACATATATATTGACATATCTTATTCCCAAACAACCAGTAGTAGTGGGTCTTATGCATTCAATTTCAGCACTGTTTATTATACTGCCTAAGTTTTTTACATCAAGGTTAATATTATCAAAGGAAAAGGATAGTCCGATAATGGCCAGAATAGAGCTAATCAAAGGACTTTTGTGGATAATTCTAGGCATAGTTATATACAAAGTTGATAATAAAAATATTGCGGCAATACTTATGTTATTTATTCTAGCTATCATATTTATGACGATAGGTGCTAATACTACTATTAGGACAGATATAATAGGAAAGGTAGTATCAAATAAAAGTAGGGGTAGGTTTCTGGGCAATAAAGAATTTATAAGTCGTATGGGTGGAATCATAGCAGTTGTTATTGGCGGTTTTATATTGGGGGCGTTTCCAAAGCCATTGAACTTTGCTGTTTTATTCTGGTTTGTGGGGTTTATACAAATGTTTTCATATTTTGTTTTAATTAATATAAGGGAAAAGGGAATTATTAGAGAAAAGAAACAACAATCAATGAAAAAATTCATGTCAAGTGCTATGAAAATATTAAGTAAAGATAAAAATCTTATATATCTTATCGTACAAGATAATTTTAAGATTTTGGGTATAACAATTACAGGTATGTATGTAATTTATCTTAAAGATAAAATAAATATAGATGTTACAGATATGATGATATTTAGTGGATGTATTATGTTAGGAATTGGTATATTTTCACCTATAGTTGGGAAAATTAGTGACAAAAAAGGCTGTAAATATGTACTTAAAATATCATATATACTTTATATAATTGGTTATATTTCTATGTTTTTTGTAGTTAGCAAGTGGCTGGTATACTTGAATTATTTTATTATAGGGGTAGCAAATACTAGTGATATAGTAACTAAGGATAATATCGCAATAATGCTAGGAAAAGAAAATAATAGATCGTTGTATGAAAGTATGAGGAGCGCTTTTATATTACCAATGAGCGTTATAGCCCCAATTCTGATTGGACTATTAATAACATTGTTTGGATTTGAGGTTGTACTTGTGTTTGAAATAGTATTTATGTCTTTAGCAATATTCACACTAAACAATAAAGTTAATTTAGAAGAAGACAGCGAATTTGAATGTAATAATAATGTAACTGTTTATTAACCATTTTGTATTTGCAAATTTTAAAATATATGTTATAATAAATACAGAAAAGAAAAATAAACTATAATATAATATTTCCTAGGGTGCACGAATACTCAACATTTTGAACCTACAAAGTATATAAGGGAGTTTGTTGATTTAAAGCAGATGTCAGGCCTCAAGCTAATTCCTATAGTAATATAGGCAGTGGAAGGCAGAAACTTTAATACAGACACCCACCTGGCATAGGCTAGGGTCAAAATCAAGAGAACGACATTTTGGGATTTATTATTTTTTTATAAGATGCATGAGGCATCTTTTTTTTCGTCCACATACAGTCCCCTAGATTATGTCATTATCAAATAGATAAAGACAATGAGGCAAACCAAATATAAATACTAATTAGTTTGAATCACTCTACATAAGTTATATGACTTACAGGTACGTCCCGGCGTTCAGTACTTTGAACGGAAAGGGCAAACCGTCAACAGCCCCTAAATAAAAATAAATTAATCCCTTTTCCTCATCCGCAAACTGTTTGAGTAGAGTGCAGCGAACGCGAAACTAACGAGTTCTTGTGGCTATCACCCAAGGATGGGGGTTAGGGGGTTGAGTTTTTTTGTTACTTTTTTTTGAAAAAAAGTATATATATTATATCTTTAATTACAATAATAATATATTCACTGTAGTAAGTGTTATAAACATCAACGGGCTGGTCCCTACGTGGTTACCTTCGAGTTTTTCCGAAAAAAAATAAACAATACTAATTAGTATTGTTTATTTTTTTTCTCTATGCTTTTATTTTTGTTGTATATTTCTTTTGATCAAAGTATGAATTTTTATTTGCGGTGACTATATTTTTATTATGTGCAATGATTAAAACCTTCTCGTCTGGTAGTCGTCTTATTTCATCTGGAGTAAGTAACTCACGACGTTGATCTGAAACAGTTTTACTATCATTTTTCTTACCGTCCATACCTTTTTGTGAAGAAATACTTTCTGTTTGCATAGTAGTGTATCCAGCTAACTGAGATACATAATCAGCTGATGCTCCAGTGAGTCCTGAGTAGAACATTTTTGTTTTCATGTTATTTAATATATTATATGCAGTGTCTTGTCCATAGTTTTGTTTAAGCTGTTCCATACCTTGGATACCTATTGAGATACCTATTTGTCTACTACGCGCAGTAGATACAATATTCGCAAAGTTTGGAAGAGTACCTATATTTGCAAACTCATCTAGCATGAATAGTACAGGTACTGAATTGTAGCTATTGTAGTCCATACATTTATTAAGTAACTGTGAGTAGAAAACTGACATAAGTGGCATTACAAATGTTGATTTACGCTCAGGTACACATATAAACAATACGGTTGGTATATCTCTAAGCATTTTAGGGTGGAAGAGAAGTTGTACTTGAGGTACTAATTTTGTTACACCGTCTTCATCCACTTTTTTATAAGGGGTTTCTACAAAAGTTTGTATTTTCTTATCATTAAAGAGTTTTAAAGCATTTGCGAGAGTTACCTTAATACCTGACATTGTTTTTTCAGCACCTTTAGACTGAGCAAACATCATGAATTCCTGCATAGCTTCTGGAACTTCAGAAAATATTTTAACCATTTCATTAAAGTCTTTTTGTATAACAAGATCTTTTACCTCTTTCATATCTTTTCTTTTACCATTTCTTTTTACATATATCATAGCTGCCGCAAGTAAAGGTTCGGCCATTGATAACCATTCAGTATTTCCGCTTGAGCCACCGGTACCCATTTCGTAACTTTTATTACCATTTATCATTATTAGCTGTGCAATTTCTTTGAGTTCAGTATCGTCTTCAGCAATTAATATAGGATTATAACGCATAATAGCTTCAAATGGTTCTAGTTTTATAGTATTGTATCCCAGACTTTCTAGATATGGTCTTGTTTGTTCGTAAAGCTCACCTTTTGGATCACTAACTACGACAGATACTTCGCCAGTTAAATCTAATAAATTTGGAATGAAAAAACTTGAAGATTTACCACATCCTGTTGGACCTATTATAGCGACGTGTTCATAGCTAGTTTCGAGAGATAACCGAATATCTTTAGCTATCACAAAACCATCATCACCCATTAAAGATTTTAATTCTTCCATTTCTGCCATAAAAGAAGAACCTTGCTTTACTTTTTTTTCATCTTTATGGTCAAGAAGTTTTATAAGCAGAAACAATCCGAGTATTACAAGCCCCATTGCAACTAATAGCTGTAATGGATCAGTAAAAGCAGAACTCAATTGAGTTGGATTGGAATCTTTAGTCTGACTAGCTAAAAAAGGAATAATCATATGATTAATTATATTAGGTGTGTTTAACACTAAAAGTAATGAAAGAAATATGTATGAAAGTGACAAAATTATCTTTTTCTTCATTAATGACGACTCCTTTCGAACTACGATGTAACAACTTCTATCTTACATCAACTAAGTACATTCCTGCAATGTCGGCTTTAACCATTTTTTTAACTGGGATTTTATCAAATATCCTATCGTCTGCAATAAGAGTGACAATTTGAGGACCTACTTTGGCTTTAACTAGAGGAAATTTTCTGCCTCTATATAGCTTAGGTATTTGATCAATTACACTTTTGGGTATATTCTCATCTGTTAATTTCCCTTTAGATTTACTAATAATAAATATTGACATGGTTGTTTTATGCTCTTTCATCATATCATCATATTTCTTCATTTTAGGAACTACAAATTTTTTATACAATAAAAAAAGAATACCAGCTGTAATGAGCAAGACAAGTAAAATAATTCCCAGTATACTCCAAATATCCAATTTAATTCCCCCTTTCAAATAAGTTTCTTAGTATTTATATACTTATTTTAATATAAAATCGAATAAAATTCAAGTGTAAATGTAAAAATAATCAATTTCTCTTGATTTTTTATTTTTATTAGAGTAAAATGGGGATAGTATTAATAATTATATTGGAGGTTTTCTATGAATATTTTATTTGTATGTACAGGCAATACATGCAGAAGTCCAATGGCAGAAGCATTTGCAAAAGATATATTTGTAAAGAATGATATGGATGCTTACATATTTTCAAGAGGGATAAATGTAAATTACTCTAAACCTATTACAGGAGAAGTGGCAGTAACTATGCTTGAATACGGACTTGATACTATAACACACAGATCAATACAAGTAACAAAAGATGATATAAAGAAATCAGATATAGTTCTTGCTATGAGCATAGAACATAAACGCTATATCTTAAGTATATTTCCAGAAGCAAATAATAAGGTGTATACATTAAAGGAATATGCAAAAAATGATAAAAACGATTTAGATGTTGTCGACCCGTATGGGTATGGAATATCTGTATATAAGGAATGTGCTGTAGAAATAAAGAAGTATGTTGAAATCGTAGTAGATAAATTAACTAAATAGGGGGTGCTTATATGATTGCAATAGGAAGTGATCATGCGGGGTTTGAAATGAAAGAGGAGATTATAACATATTTGAAAGAAAAAGGCATAGATATTTGTGATTGTGGAGCATATGAATATAAATCAGATGATGATTATCCGGATCTTGCATATATAGTTGCAAAAAAGGTATCAACGAGTGAATGTGATTTAGGTATACTTATATGTGGTACAGGCATAGGAGTATCTATAGTGGCCAATAAAGTTCGTGGGGTACATGCAGGGGCTTGTTCGGAGCCTATTAGTGCGAAACTAGCGCGTGAACATAATGGTGCTAATGTAATAGCATTTGGATCTAGAATAGTTGGATTGGAAATGGCAAAAGCTATAGTAGATAGCTTTTTAGGAGCGGATTTTGAAAAAATGCATAGGCAAAGAGATGAAGTAAGAATGAAAAAAATAGAGAAAATAGAAAATGAGTAAAATGTGATGATAAAATATAGAGGAAGGCATTTATAACAGTAATAGTATAACGAGTTGAGGTTCTCTCCCTAAGGTAGGGAAGGAACCCAAAAACATAATTGTTTCTTGGGGGTTTTTAGACATGGATTTAAAATTATATTTATTAGCGCTGTTTACAGCGTTTATAGTAACATATATGAGTACACCTGTTAGTAAGTGGATTTCTATAAAGATTGGAGCGGTAGCATATCCAAGGGCAAGAGACATGCATACGAAACCTATGCCAAGGATGGGTGGTATTGCTATAGTTATGGGATTTATGGTGACTATACTAATATTCATGCCTATGCTTGAAGAATTTGATTTAAAAAAATCTATAGGAATAGTTATCGGTGGATTAATAATATTTTTGTTAGGTTTTTTTGATGATATTCTAACACTTAAGGCAAAACAAAAGTTGTTTTTCCAGATACTAGCAGCTACAATCGTTGTAGCGTGTGGGGTGAGAATTGATATCTTATCATGGCCGTTCATCGGAGATGGTATGATCAAAATAGATAGTAATCTTATAAGTATGGTAATATCTATTTTGTGGATAGTAGGAGTAACAAACGCAGTAAACCTTATAGATGGACTAGATGGACTGGCTGCAGGGGTTTCTAGTATAGCAGCAATATGTCTTATGATACTAGCAATTCTTGCAGGTAATGACATAGCAGTTGTAATGACTATTGCACTTGTGGGCTCGTGCTTAGGATTTTTACCATATAATTTTAATCCAGCAAAGATATTTATGGGTGATACAGGAGCCATGTTTCTGGGATTTATTTTAAGCATATCTTCAATGCTCGGATTATTCAAAGGATACATGGTAGCGGCGCTTATAGTACCTATTATAGTACTTGGACTACCTATTTTTGACACTATGTTTGCAATATTCAGAAGAATACTGACTGGTAAACCAATCATGACACCTGATCGCGGACATATACATCACAAGCTGATAGATAAAGGGCTAAGCCATAAAAATGCAGTTTTAACACTTTATGGGATAAGTATAGCTTTTGGTATACTCGGGATATTAGTATCACAGAAAGGTATATATTATGGATTAGGTGTGTTTGTATTACTTATGATAATATTATATATTGTATCAAGTGGCGGTATAAAGGAAGAATGAAATTGTAGGCGCGCTACGTAAGATGAAGAATTTAACATGAAAGAACATAAAAAAACATAAAAAATGATATTTGCAAGAACTTAAGGATTATTCCCCTCTCCCTTTGTTGTAGGGGGAGGGAAAAACTCATTACGGAGGTAATTATATGCAAAAATATAAAGTTATGACTATCTTTGGTACTCGTCCTGAGGCGATAAAAATGATGCCAGTTATAAAGGAATTAGAAAAAATTGAGGATATAGAGAGCATAGTCTGTGTTACAGCACAACATAGAGAGATGCTTGATCAAGTGCTAGAAATATTTGATATAAAACCTAAATATGATTTGGATGTTATGAAAGATAGACAAACTCTTACTGGTGTAAGTGTGAGAATACTCGAGAAAATGGACTTGATATTAAATCAGGAAAAACCTGATTTAGTTTTAGTGCAGGGGGACACGGCCACTGTTTTAATGACCTCGATAGCGGCATTTTATAATAAAATAAAAGTAGGACATATAGAGGCAGGGCTTAGAACCTATAATAAATATGAACCGTTTCCAGAAGAAATGAATAGGAAATTAACTGGCTGCATAGCTGATATACATTTTGCACCGACCGAAAATGCAAAGCAAAATTTACTTAAAGAAAATATAAATGAAGATATCATATATGTTACGGGAAATACATCAATAGATGTACTGGCTTACACTATAAGGGACGAATATACATTTAAAGAGGAAGTTCTGAATAAGATAGATTATAAAAACAAAAAAGTTATTGTTATGACAGCTCATAGGCGTGAAAATCTTGGAGAGCCACTTGTAAACATATGTGAAGCGGCACTACAACTTGCAAATGATAATAGTGATGTAGTAATAGTTTATGCAGTACATAAAAATCCAGCAGTTCAGGAAGTGGCTCTAAAAGTACTTGGAGGTCACCCACAAATACATCTCATAGAGCCCCTCGATATAGAAGACATGCATAATCTAATGGCAAAGTGTTTTCTGGTAATGACTGATTCTGGTGGTATTCAAGAAGAAGTACCGTCACTTGGAAAACCTGTTTTAGTCCTCAGAAATGTGACAGAAAGACCAGAAGGAGTAGAGGCAGGTACACTTAAGCTTGTAGGAACAGATAAAGAAGTAATAATAAATGCGGCACAGATACTGATAAGTGATAAATTAGAATACGAAAAAATGGCGCAGGCTAATAATCCATTTGGAGACGGAACTGCAGGGAAGCAGATAGTGGAGATAATAAGGAGATATAAGGTATGAGAGTTAAAATTTTAATAGAAGGTTACGCTAAAATATAGATGAAGAAGAATTTGCAAATTCGACGGTAACCTTAATACAAGGTGAAGATAAAAATATCGTTGTGGATCCTAGGATTAACAGAAAAGAATTGTTGGATGCATTATCTAAAGAGGGGTTAACAGCAAAAGATATAAATTATGTAATATTAACGCATAATCATTTAGATCATTAGTCTATGAAGAGGACAGATATAGTTTGAAATATAAAGCACCTTGCACTTGTAAAAGCTGCAAATACCAAAAAGAATGCAAAGCTAAGACAGGAATAAGAATAAAGCGAGAAATAGATAAAAGAATATTTACACAAGTAGCGAGAGAAAGTAAAAAATATATAAGACTATACAATAAAAGAACAAGCGTAGAAAGAGTAAATGGAAGAATAGACAGAGATTTATGTTTTAAAAATCATACAATACGGGGATTAAAAAATGAATGTATTTGTAGGGATAGGGCTGATAATGATGCTTGAAAATGCAAAAGGTAAAGTATTGCCAGGCAAGGCAGGAGACATTAGAAAGCTAGTAGCATAAATAAAAAGAGATTCTCACATTAAGAAGAACACTCTCCTTAGAATAACGAGGCGGGGTTTATTAGTGATACAAAAAATAGATAAAATAAAAAAATTACGGAAGATTTGCGATTACATGTACTAAATTTTTGTAGAGATTTCAAAAAAGTATGTATTTCGCAAAAATTCTTGTTCAGGACAAACGCATGAAAAATTTCTAGTTTTGTCATTTCGAGGAATGAAGCAATCTTGTACTTTTTATCATTAAATGTAATATAAAACTAATACATCTGTTACATATATTCACATGAAAATAGTTTGAAATATAACAAAAACTATTTTGTGGGAGTATATACCAATGGATGAATTTATAGAAAAACTAAAAAATATAGAAGATATAAGACAACAAGTAAAAGTAAAACATTTACTTTCAGATATAGTGGCGATAGCTATATTTGCAACCATTTTTTATTAAAACATTAAAAATAGATGTTGGAAGTTTTTACATCCCAACATCTATTATAGAACCCCCAATAATTAGAGTATAAACATGCAATAAGGGGAATGAAAAATTCGTGCGTTTCTCGTGACTCTTGTTCGAAAGACATTGACAATGAATCTATAATTCGATATAATATTACATTATATGAATTAAAGGGAGTCTGATGAAATGATGATATTATCTAAGGAAAGTAGAAAAACAAGAAGACGAGGTTTAAGGCGTAAAGGTTTTACTTTGCTTGAACTTTTAGCAGTCTTAGTAATACTAGCAGTGCTCTCAATAATAGCGATACCAATATTTATAAACAAAAGTAATGAGGCAAAGCAAGTAGCACACAATGAAAATATGAGAACACTGCAAAACCAGGCACAGATGTACATGCTGAGTCATGAATCAGTAGCTGATCAGGATGACATAATAGATGCAATGGTGGCAGAAGGGTTAATAAAAGAAAGACCAGAATACCCAATAAATTCACTGAGTACATACGCAGTACAAGTAGTGGCAGGTATACCGATAGTAAAACTAAACGGACCAGTAGCACCAACACTGGTTATAACAGCCAGTACACCTAATATGACAAATGCAACAAGTATAACATACACATTTACATTTAGCGTACTAGTAACAGGTTTTGAAGATGCTGACATCATAGTAGAAAACGGAGCACCAGAAGCATTAGAAGGTAGTGGAGCAGTTTATACAATGGTTGTTACGAACACAGGTGTAGGACAAACGCAAAGCATAAGTGTACCAGAGGGAGCGGCAATATCCACTCTAGGTGTAGCGAGTATAGGAGAAAGTATAGATATAGTATTAGCTAATACTGGAGAAACGATAGTAGTGGGAGATTATATACAGTTTGGGAAATATCTAACAAAACCGATAATATGGAGGGTAATAGGAAAAGAGGATATAAACAGTGATGGAACGCAGGAATTAATGTTGTTTAGTGATAGAATAATATGTTTAAAATCGTTTGATGCAGCAGATGATGCAGAAGTAGATGAAGGTAGAAAGACATATGGAAACAATAACTGGGATAAGAGTAACTTGCGTGAATGGCTAAATAGTACGTTAGCCACGGTAGAATACAGTACACAAAAACCAGATAGCTTACATGTAGCATCTAATTTGAACTCATATGATACAGAAGCAGGATTCCTATCAGACAGTAACTTCACACAGGTACAGAGAGATAAGATAATATCAGTAACGCATAAATCAATGTTAGCATCAGTAGATGACAGTATCAAGACAATTGGGAGTAGCAGTACGAATCACACATATAATCAAACTAATCCAATTACAGCAGTAGAAAACTACGATACAGCAAGATATAAAGACACATCAACACCAGATAGTATATTTATTTTAAATATTAAAGAACTAAACGAGTATGTATATAGCAACAATTCACTATCAGATAAAACAACATATTATAAGTCATATGTAACAACAGATGTAATAGAAAATGATACAGCTGGACCGGTAAATGATACAACAACATGGTACTACTGGCTGAGAGATGCATATGCAGACTACTCTCGTCATGTTCGTAAGGTTAGTCAAGATGGGTTGGTATTCAATGATGTTGCCTATAACGGGATACAAGGAGTTCGCCCAGCGTTATATTTAAGCTCGTCAAATATAATATTGGGGACAGAAAATGGAACTACAGCAGCCACGGCATATACTATAACGAATATAAATTAGAAAAAGCATATACAAAAACCAAGTCTTAGGATGTCGCAATGACAGATAGAGGTGATTGATTGAACCCAATAATTAGAGTGTAAACATGCAATAAGGGAAATGAAAAATTCGTGCGTTTCTCGTGATTCTTGTTAAGTTGTATTGTAAATTTTAAAAAAGTATATTATAATATAAGAATGTTGGTAGATTATATGGAATGTGAACTCAAAAGGATTATAATGACCTTAATGAACTGTTAAATATTGTAGAAAATGTAGAGTTTGAGTGTAAGGAAACAGATAGCGAAAATAATAAACAATCACATAGAGGTGATGACTTTTGCAAGTAGTGTTAAATGAAATAAACAATCTTAAGGAGTATAAGAAAATAAACGAAAAAATAACTGAAAATAAATTCCCGATTACGATAAATGGTGTGCTTGGTTCTGCAAAAGCACATCTTATTTCTGCGCTCTATGAGCATACGAAAAAATCATGTGTAATACTTACGAGCAATGAGTTGAATGTAAAAAGAATATACGAAGACATTAAAAACTTTGGTATTGAAAATGTTAGAATGTATCCATGTAAGGATGTGTTTTTTTACAATGCAGAGGCGTATAGTTTTGACATAATAGATAAGAGAATAGAAGTTATGAATGTTTTGATGTCTGATAAGCCTTGCATAATTATAATGTCTGCTGATGCTTTACTTGATAAGATTGTTAGGAGAGAGAAATTTGAAAAATATGTAAAAAGTATAGCTGTAGGTGATAAAGTTGAGTTTGAGAAGTTTATAAGCGAACTTATATATATGGGATATGAAAGAGCGGAGATGGTTGAGAGTAAGGGCGAATTTGCAGTTCGTGGGGGCATAGTAGACATATACCCTGTGGCGGCAAATAATATGTTACGTATAGAATTTTGGGATGATGATATTGATTCTATACGCGAAGTAAACCCAGATACACAAAGGTCTTTAGAGAAACTAGATAAAGCGATAATAAACCCAGCAAAAGACATAGTGTTTGATAAGGAAAGACTGGATAAAGCGATAGAAAAGATAAAGCAAGAAAGAGATAGTAATACACCTACGAAAGATATTAATATTATGATTGATACCTTGAAAAATAGTTTTAGATTAACGCATTCGGAAAAGCTTGTTAATTATTTATATGATGACAGTGAACTAACAAATATTTTAAGTTATTTTTCGACATCTCCATTGGTGTTTTTAGATGAGCCTATGAAAGTAAAACAAAAGTGCGAAATAGAGTACAATAGCTTCACGGATATTATGAAAGAGAGGCTACTGCAAGGTGCTATTTTACCATCGCAACTCAATATCAGGTATAAATATGAGGACGCTATAGAAATTCTAAATAAATATAATTTGATAAACATGACATTACTTTATGGTGATGGACAACTAGCAGGGGGAGAACAAGAAGTAAACATGAAAGTAAAATCAATAGATTCATTTAGTAAAAATTTTAAAGTACTAGATGATAACCTCAAACATTATAAGGATATGAATTATTGTATTGTTTTGTATACTAGAAATGCGACAAGTATGAATAATATGAAAGAGGAATTAAGAGGACGAGGTTTTAATGTAAATGAAATTTTACAAGAAGATGAAAAGCTAGATGCTGGGGCTATTTACTTAGCTAAAGGTAATCTTAACACAGGTTTTGAATATCCAGAAATTAAATTTGTAGTACTTTCTGAGTATGATATCTTTGTGGAATCAAACAAGAAAAATAGAAAAACACGTAAGACAAAAGGTAAAAAGATAGAAAGTTTTACAGATTTGAAACTTGGAGATTATGTTGTACATGATCAGCATGGAATAGGAATATACAAGGGTATAGAGAAGATAACGGTTGAAGATACAGTAAAAGATTATATAAAGATAGAGTATAGAGATGGTGGTTCCTTATATATAAGCATAAGTCAAATGGATTATATACAAAAGTATATAGGTTCAGAAGGAAAAGGGCCTAAAGTTAATAAACTGGATACGGCAGAATGGAAGAATACAAAGCAAAAAGTTAAAAAATCTGTTGCAGACTTAGCAGAAAAGCTTGTGAAGCTTTATGCCGAGAGACAAAAAATACAAGGATATGCATTTAGCCAAGATAACGAGTGGCAAGTTCGATTTGAAGACGAATTTCCTTATATAGAAACCGATGATCAGCTGGTTGCAATCGAAGAAATCAAGAAAGACATGGAAAGTACTAGAGTTATGGATAGACTGCTTTGTGGGGATGTAGGATACGGAAAGACAGAAGTCGCAATTAGAGCCGCATTTAAGTCTCTTCAGGATGGTAAGCAAGTTGCAATACTCGCTCCTACTACTATATTAGTTGAACAACATTTCAAGACATTTACGGAAAGAATGAAAGATTTCCCTGTAAAGATAGAGCATTTGTCTAGATTTAGAAGTGCAAAAGAACAAAAAGAAGCAATAAAAAAGATGGAAAACGGTCTATCAGATTTATTAATAGGTACGCATAGAATATTGTCACAAGATATAAAATTTAAAGACCTTGGTCTAATAGTAATAGATGAAGAACAACGTTTTGGAGTATTGCAAAAGGAAAAGCTAAAGAACATACAAAAAAATGTAGATGTTCTTAGTCTGTCTGCTACTCCGATTCCGAGGACATTACATATGAGTCTTTCGGGTATAAGAGATATGAGTATACTCGAGGAGGCTCCACGTGAAAGGCAACCAATACAAACTTATGTAATAGAACACGAGGATACGCTAGTCAAAAACGCGATATATAAAGAAGTTGGGCGTGGCGGGCAAGTGTACTATTTGTATAACAGGGTGGGTAGTATTAATCAAGTAACTGAAAAATTGAGGGGGCTAATGCCTGAAATAAACATAGTGCATGCACATGGACAGATGAATAAGCGAGAACTAGAAGTGATAATGGAAGAATTTATATTAGGTAAGATTGATGTTCTTGTAGCCACATCAATAATAGAAACAGGACTCGATATACCAAATGTAAATACTATAATTATTCATGATGCGGATAAAATGGGCCTTGCACAGCTGTATCAATTGCGTGGACGTGTTGGTCGTTCAAGTAGAATAGCATATGCGTATCTTATGTATAAAAAAGAGAAGGTATTAAAAGACACCGCTGAAAAGAGGCTTAATGCAATAAAAGAGTTTACTGAGCTAGGATCAGGTTTTAAGATAGCTATGAGAGACCTCGAGATAAGAGGAGCCGGTAATCTGCTAGGTTCTGAACAACACGGGCACATGGAGACTGTAGGTTATGACATGTATTACAAAATACTAGATGAAGCAGTAAGAGAATTAAAAGGAGAGATAACATTCAGTAAGAAAGACATAAGCATAGATATTAATGTAAATGCATATATTCCAGATAATTTTATAAAAGTTGAAATGCAAAAGATAGAAATATACAAGAAAATAGCGAGCATAAGAAGTTTGGAAGATATGCGTGAAATAGAGGAAGAAATAGAAGACCGATATGGTAATATACCAGATTCTGTGTACAATCTACTGCATATAGCGCTAATGAAATCGCATGCGAGCATTGTAGGAATAAGATCAATCATACAAAAAGGAACAAACATAATAATAGATTTTTATGAAGATGCAAGTTTTGATATGGAGAAATTGCTTGAAATAATAAAAAAACATAGTAGAAAACTAAGCTATACAAACATGAAAAAAGCATACTTGACATATGTAATAGAAAAAGGCAAGGTAGAAAAAGAGATAATTAAAGAATTGACAGGGATAATGGAAAATATAGAGTAACAATACAACAGGGACGGTTATATTATAACCGTCCCTGTTGTATTGTTTAATTACTTTTTTTGTTCTGCACAAAGGTTCGTATTAATTCAGTCATAAGTTTTTTATCATTTTTAGATAATTTTCCATTGGCTTCACTTAATATTTGGAAGGCTTCACAAAGATCAGGTTCTAACTCCTTTACAAGGGAAGTTTTTATGTTTGTTCTGCCTAATATATAGTCAACGGATGTATTAAAATAGTCAGCTAATTTTTGCAATATATCTTGAGGAGGAACGCGTTGTTCGGTTTCATAATAACCAATAGACCTATCTGTAACACCGAGTATATTAGATAAATCTTTTTGAGACATATTGTTTTCTTTGCGAAGTGTTTTAATTCGATCTCCAAACATAATAATTCCTCCGATGTGAAATAAGCTAGTAGTTAGTATTTTCTTTATTTATCGAATTATAACATCAACCTTGTATTAAATATACATTACAGAACAAAATGTTCTTGACAACGCCCTAAAAATCAAATATTATATAATATGAAGAACTAAAAGTTCAAAAAAAGGAGCGATTACAGTGTCGATTAGAGGTTTGTGGGGAATATACATAAGTGGTGAAACAAAGTTTATTGAAATAGAGAAAAAAGCTGAACCTGAATATACAGGAAAAATTATTATTGAGGCAATAAAATTAATGAAAAGAATTTATGAGGAAGAATATGTACAACACTTGGAGAAAATTTTTTGTCAGATCGAATATAGCCAACAAATAACTGATAATAGCGATATTTTTATCATAATAAATGAGTATATAAAAAGGGGAATTAAGAAGATTTCAGTGAGAGAACCCATTCATAATATATATGATGATACATATTATGAATGGGTGTATGTAATAAACTTAGATGATGAAACATTTGAGATATACAGAGGATTAAATAATAAAGAAGATTTACAGGGAAGATATTTTTTAGAAGAACCGAGAGATGCATATTATGCACCGAGTTTATTTAGAAGAATACACTTAAAAGAGATGAAAATATAAAAAATGATACTTTAATAACACTAATGAGTAAATAAATTTTTGTAACCAAAACTTAACTTTAAATTCAAGCAAAACGCTTGAATTTTTTTTATAATTGTATATACTAGTAATAAGGAATAAAATAGAAATGGAAATGGGGGATTGGGATGATAAGAAGAGGAAATGTAATATATATATTAGTTATAAGTTTTATGGTAATGATACTTAATGCTTGTGGAAGTACTGATTATATTATTAAAATTAATAATGAAGCTGTTACAAAACAAGAGTTTGATTTATATCTGATGAAAGGTAAAGAATATTTCGAGAAGCAGGGCGGAGAAGATATTTGGGAAACTAAGATAGATGGAGAAGATGCAGCAATACTACTAAAAAACAGTATAGTTGATACAGTTACACGAACTAAAATACAAGCCAATATAGCAAAGCAAAAAAATATAAAATTAGATGAAAAAGAGGAAAAACAGTTAAATGAGGCGGTTAAACAGTACATAGGGCAAACTGAAAAAGAGGGAAAATATCCAAAGGAAGTTGTAGAAAAGTTTGTTTATGATAATATAATAGCAGTAAAGTTGTATAATAGCGAAATTGAGAATATACAAATAACAGACCAAATGTTTAGTGAATATTTGAAGGCAACTGGAATTACAGACACCAGTAATATCTCAGAAGATGAATTAAAACAGATGAAAGAAGAGTATTCAGTTAGTAAAAAAAGCGAGTTGTTTAACAAAAAGTATGATGAATGGAAAAAGGATTATAAGATAGAGATAAATAATGTAGAATTAAATAAAATTGACATAATCGGTAAATAATATAATAATAACCTGCGCTAAAGTGCAGGTTATTACATGCTTTTTACGCTAACCAAAGATAGGGGTGGATTTATGGGTGTATATTTAGAACGGGTAAATGATGTTAGTGAATTGAAGAACCTGAACAAGACAGAACTTGTGGGTTTAGCAGAGGAATTAAGAAAGCATATAATCGAATGTGTTAGTAAAACTGGTGGGCATTTAGCTTCAAATCTTGGAGTTGTGGATCTTACAATTGCGCTTCATTATGTATTTAATTCGCCGGTAGATAAACTCATATGGGATGTTGGTCATCAGACATATACTCATAAGATTTTAACTGAGCGGAAAGATAAATTCGATACATTAAGGCAATATAATGGGTTGAGTGGATTTCCTAAAAAGGCTGAAAGCTGTCACGATATATTTGAGACGGGGCATACATCGACATCGATATCTGCTGCTTCAGGTATGGCGGAGGCTAGGGATATACTAGGGGAAAAACATGAGGTGATAGCCATTATAGGCGATGGCGCGCTTACAGGCGGACAAGCATATGAAGCGCTTAATAATATTGGCAGTAAAGATACAAATGTTATAGTAATACTAAATGATAATCAAATGTCGATATCACCAAACACCGGTGGAATATCTAATTATTTAAATAAAATAAGGACAAGTATATTAACATCAGATTTTAAGTTGAATGTTGAGAAATGGATAGAGAGCATTCCTAAGGTAGGAAAGTACATGAAAAAAACTGTGGAGCTCGCACAAGGCAGCTTGGAAAGTTTAATAATACCAGGAAAACTTTTTGAGGATATGGGGGTAACTTATTTAGGTCCTGTTGATGGTCATAATATACAAGAAATGATTGATATATTTGAAAAGGTAAAGAAACTAAAAGGTCCTAAGCTTATACATGTTAAGACTATAAAAGGAAAAGGGTACGGAATAGCAGAAGAAGCACCCTGTAAATTTCATGGTGTAGGTGCGTTTGATATAGATACAGGAAAAGCTACTGCGAGTTCAAGTGGTACCACTTATTCGCAAGTTTTTGGAAGCAAGCTACTAGAACTAGCAGAAAAAAATGATAAAATTGTGGCTATTACAGCTGCAATGCCAGAAGGTACAAAATTAGAGAAGTTTGCCGAAAAATATCCAAACAGATTTTTTGATGTGGGTATAGCAGAACAACATGCTGTTACTTTTGCAGCAGGTATTGCAACTGCTGGTCTAAAACCGTTTTTTGCGGTATATTCTACTTTCTTGCAAAGAGGATACGACCAAATGATTCATGATGTGTGCATGCAAAAGTTACCTGTGGTATTTTGTATTGATAGAGCAGGCATAGTTGGTGAAGATGGGGAAACTCATCAAGGTGTATTCGATTTGTCATATTTATCAACGATACCAAATATGACGATAATGGTACCTAAAGATAAAAATGAGTTTGAAGAAATGCTTGAGTTTGCTGCAGACTTTAATGGACCAATTGCGATAAGATATCCAAGGGGACAGGCAGGTATTTCATCAAACATCAGCCCTAAAATAGAATACGGCAAATGGGAAACAATGATTAAAGGAGAAAATATTGTAATAATAGCTACAGGTAAAATGGTAAGTAAAGCAGTAGATATAGCTGAAAAATTGAAGGAAAATAATGTACAAGCAGAGCTAGTAAATGCTAGATTTGTAAGCCCTATTGACCATGAAATGCTTTTAGAGTTAGGAAATAAGTTTAAGAAAGTTTATGTAATAGAGGATAACATAGAACATGGAGGATTAGGTACAAAAGTTATAGATTTTTATAATGAAAATAAATTACTAAAAGATATAGAGGTAACAAAACTAGCCTTTCCAGTAACATTTATTGAGCATGGAAAACCAGAGGAACTTTATAATAAATACGGTTTGGATGTAGAAACAATAGCAGGAAAGATAATCAATGACAGAACTGGGATTTTAAGTAATATTGTAAATGAGAAAAAATGAGGATGTGATGAATATTAAACGGATAGATGTACTACTAGTAGAAAGAGAGTTTGCAAAATCCAGAGCGCAGGCTCAGGTTTACATAAAGAATGGACAAGTTTATATAGATAATAAAAACATAGATAAGTCAAGTATACAAGTAGACGAATCAGCAGACATAAAGATACATGGAGAACTTCAAAAGTATGTAAGTCGTGGAGGTTATAAACTTGAAGATGCTTTAAACAAGTTCAAGATAGATTTAAAAGGAAAGGTTTGCATGGATGTTGGAGCATCTACAGGGGGATTTACAGATTGTATGTTGCAAAATGGTGCGAGTAAGGTGTACGCAATCGATGTAGGTCACAGTCAACTTGATTCTAAATTGATTGAAGATATAAGAGTGGTTAGTATGGAAAAAACTAATATAAAGGATGTAGAAAAGGAAAGCTTTGACCCAATAGATTTTATATGTATAGATGTTTCATTTACATCACTAACAAATATAATGGACCACATTAAAGACATGATAGGGCACTCAGGAGAAATGGTTGCATTAATTAAGCCACAGTTTGAAGTGGGTAGAGGAAATTTGAATAAAAAGGGTATTGTGAAGGATGAAAAAGTACGAAAAAAAACAGTTGACAAAATAATTAAATATATGGTAAAATCAAACATGTTTGTAAAAGATATAATAGAGTCACCAATAAAAGGAAACGACGGGAATATAGAGTACTTAATGTATATAAAAAAAGAGGGGGAGGATATTGGACGCTAGAATGGATAATTATCAGGGGTGGATTAGAGAGACTGATGCAGGCATGCTGAAAAGTGTTCTAGAAGAAATGTTGTTAATAAGCAAATTTGCAGTTTTAGGTTTTGATGAGGTTTTTCAACCTGATAGGTATATGGGCGCATGGATATTAGGAGAGAGTCATTTAGCAATACATGTATTTCCAAATGATAATAAGACATATGTAGAATTGACAAGTTGTATTAAAGAAAAATCTGATGAATTTAGAAAAATATTTGAATTGATGTTTGGAGCAATTTCTATAGATCAGGAAGAAGAAAGTAGAGAAACAGATGAGAAAACTTTAGGGAGTTATGATTCATGGATTAAAGTGACTGATCCAGATGTACTGAAAAATGATTTGGGATTAATACTTGAAGAAAGTAAATTTTCGACTTCAAAAGTTATTGGATATATGTTTCAACCAGAAGGATATACAGGTGTATGGATGTTAAAAGAAGGGCATTTAGCAATACACACATTTCCAGAGGGCGATAAAACATATGTCCAATTGACAAGTGAAAGTGAAGAACAGGTAATTGAATTTAGAGAAATGATGGAAGCAAATTTTGAACAGACTTATGAAGATCCACAATATGATATTAAGCATGTTATTGAAACAAATTATGCGTATCAAATATAATATTGTTAAACATATGAGGAAAAAAGTCAAATTTATTTAAATATAAATTTGACTTTTTTTTGTTTTTAGCCGATAATATATAATAATATAAACCAAAAATAGATAGTGTCAAAAGTTTTATGAAAATATATTGAATATAAAGGGATAGTGTAGTATGTAGTACTATGAATATTTTACACTACCAATAAATAAAGTGAGGTATAAATTATGGCAAAGTTTAATTTTAAACTACAGAACCTACTTAATATAAAAGAAAAACTAGAAAATCAGAAAAAAAATGAGCTTGCTCAGGTTATGGAAAGGCTAAATAAATATAAGAAGCAAAAAGAAAATGTAGAAACTGTACAGAAGGAAATTTATAATGATATGAAGGAAGAACTTGGTCGTAAAATATCAGCTGATATGATTAAAAAAAGTAATGATTATATCGCATATTTAAAAAAAGTTTTAGTTCAAGTGCAAAAAAACATAAATATTTATGAGAAAGAGGTCGATAAAAAGAGAGAAGAACTAATGAAAGTTCTTACTGAAAGAAAGATGTATGAAAAATTAAGAGAAAAAGAGTTAGAAAAGTTTGTTAAATCGGAGAATCAAAAAGAACAAAAAGCTCTAGATGAAGTGGCAGGATATAAGCATATGAAGAACAAAGAACAAAGTACAAATAACAAATAGCAGAGCCAAAGTATTTCTTTAATTTTGTACTTTGAACTTTGTTCTTTGTACTTTGACACCGGAGGTGATCAAAATGGCTGCAAATAAGAAAAAGGGTGGAGTAAACATAATAATGATTATAGTAGGGCTGCTAATATTTGGTGGAGGAGGTCTTGCTTTAACAATAGCATATAATCCAGGGAATATAAATGAGAATGTTTTTAAGAATATACCAGTGCTAAATAGTTTTTTGCCACCAGAAAAGGCAAAAGAAGAGGAGCAGACATTGGAAGAAAAGTATTATGATTATTCTAAACCAAGGCTGAAAGAAGCAGTGTTTACACTTGAAAAAGAGAAAACTTTGCTTAATGAACAAATAAAAAAGCTAACAGAGCAAAATGCTGAAAAAAATAAAGAAATAACAAGACTAAAAGAATACGAAAACACATATACAAGTTTAAAAAAAGAGAAAGAAACTTTTAGTAATATAGTAGCAAATCAAGATAAAAAAGCTTTTTCAGCATATTATGAAAAAGTAAGTCCTGAGGTTGCTAAACAAATATATACAGAAATAACAAAAGCACAAGTGGTAGATGAGCAAACTAAAAAGTATATATCAACGCTTGATACTATGAAGGTACCTTTGGTAGCAAGTATGATGGATGATATGATAAAAACTGATTTTGATCAGGTATTAAAGATACTTCAAAGTATGGATCAAGAAAGAACTGTAAAAATTCTAGAAAGTATGGACCCTAAAAACACAACAAAAATAACTAAAAAATTGACAGGGGGGATAAAATAATGCAAGCATTAGCATTGAAAACCGATTTGAATGTATTAAACTTAAAAGCTTCAACGAGTTTTAAAATTCAAAATAAGCGGGGAAATTTTGAAGAGATTTTAAGTAATAGCAGAGAAAGTTTAAAAACGAATAGGAATGTATCACCAAAACCAAAGAACATCAAAAGGGAACCAGAAAGAAAAGAAATTAAAGAAGATGATAAACCAATAGAAGATACAAAAAAAGATACAACAAAAACGGAAAATAAAGATAAGACAGAAAATAAGACGGAAAATAAGACTGAAGATACGAAAACGAGTGATTCTGAAGAAAAACTAAAGAAAATGGCTGAAAAACTTGGGATAACAGAGGAAAACCTGACAAACATATTGCAAAGTTTAAATATAAAGATAGATGAAATAAAAGATTTGGCACAGATAAAGAATATAGTAAAAGAAGTCTTCAAATTAGAAACAGACAATGACATTTTAAAAGACCCAAATGCATCTGATATACTGAAATCTATAAAAGATTTATTAGATATAAAAGACCTTAAAGAGCCTAAAGGTGACATAAGTGTAGAAGATATAAAAGCAGAAGATCAGGAGCTAACGAATGTTTCAGATGATAAACAGAGTAAAATTAATAAAAACAATAAATTAGAAGATGTAAACTCTGAAGATATAAATGACAATGATGTGAATAAGATAAGCGTTGAACAAACCCAAAAGAATGCGGGAGATGAAAAAAACAATAAAGAAAATGGTAAAGAAGAACTTCCAAAGATTCTAAGCAAAGATGGGAAAGAGAATAAAGAAAAGATAAATATGGAAATAAGAAATGAAAATAATAATAGTAATATTTTAGAAACTACTAAAAATACTATGATGAAATATGAAAAACTTGACGATATAAGTAATGGTGTGAAGCAAACTAAGACCGTTGACCCTCAGAATTTGATGAAACAAATACTTGAGAATGCAAAGATGACACTATCAGCAGAAAAGTCTGAGATAATAATAAAGCTAAAACCAGAGAATCTAGGAAAAATCACTATGTCTGTAGTTACAGAAGAGGGAATGCTGAAGGCAAAGTTTGTTGCAGAAACTCAAAAGGTCAAGGAAACAATAGAAGCAAATTTAGATGATCTTAAGCAAAGCTTAAAAGATAAAGGACTTAATCTTGATGCAGTAGAGGTTTCAGTAAGACAAGATAATTCAAATCAACAACAAAATTTATACAAAGAAGAACAAGCAAAAAGTAAAACATATAAAAAGAATTTAATAGACAAGTTGATGAATATAAATAGCGTTGATACAGAAAATTCTAGTTTGAAACCAAATCCATACATGGTTTCAGATAGTCAATTTGATTATATAGCATAGGAGATGATGTGATGTCTACAGCAACAGAAGGTATAGATTCAAAGTACTTATATAATGCAGGAAGTACAGAAAAAACTTCTAAAGGTTCAAATTTAGATAAAGATGCATTCTTAAATTTATTAGTAACGCAATTGCAATATCAGGATCCTTTAAATCCAACAGATGATAAGGAATTCATATCTCAAATGGCACAATTCTCATCACTTGAACAAATGCAAAATTTAAATACAAATACTTCAAAAATGCTAGGTTACTCACTTATGAATAAAGTTATACAAGCAGAAGTTCCAGATGAAAATACTGGTGAAACGAAAACGATTACAGGTGCAGTGGATGGAATTAAAATTGAAAATGGAGAATCTTACTTATCTGTAGAAGGTAGTGATGTCAAAATGAAGGATGTAACATTAGTTACTGATGTATCTAATGCTCAAATACTTCAGCAAATGGATACAATTAATCAAAGCATAAAAACTTTAAAAGATGAAGTTACTAAACTACAAACGCAAGGAAGTGCGACGGATACAGAAGGTGTATAATAGTTAATAGGTAGAAAATAGTTGTGCTTAAAGATTGTGCACTGGAAAAAAGGAGCGTGTTAATTTATGATGAGATCATTATACTCTGCAGTTTCAGGACTGAGAGTTCATCAAACAAAAATGGATGTAATAGGTAATAACATAGCGAATGTAAATACAACTGGATACAAGGCTAGTACTGTTAGTTTTCGTGATGTGTTTAATCAAACTTTACAAGGCGGTACAGGAGCTTCAGATAGTGGGCTTGGGGGAAGTAACCCTATGCAAATAGGCTTAGGAGTTGGCGTTTCATCGATAGATATTCAGATGACACCAGGAGCTTCTCAAAGAACGGATAATTCACTTGACTTACAAATTAGTAATGATGGATTCTTTATAGTAACAGACGGAGCAGGACAAAAATTTACGAGAGCAGGATCTTTTAGGCTTGACTCAGGCGGAAACCTTGTAAATGCAAGTGGATTTAAGGTTTGTGGATGGCCTGTAAATACAGATACAGGTGAAATAATAAAAGGTTCAGTTCAGCCACTTTCAATCATGGGACCAACTACATACTCAGTAGCACCAAACAAAACGACTAGCTTAGAATTTAGCGGAAATTTAAACATAGCTGATGGTGAGGCTCCTCCTACTGGAACTGGAATACCAATGACGATGAACTTTTATGACAGTCTAGGTAGTAAATATACTGCTCAGATGACTACTACATTTGATCCAACAGCTGGAGTAAATGGGTTATGGCAAATAACTAATTTTGATTATATAAAAGATTCAAAAGGTAATGATGTAGAGAGTGGAGGGGTTCCTGTCGCTGGATTGGTGCCTGCAACACCTATTGAACTTGAATTTGATACAGATGGAAATATAACAGGAACTAGTAGTTTCAACATTGATTTTAGCACTCTTCCATTTGATGGAGTAAACTCAGAAGTAGGAGATGCAACAGGATTGCTTGCATTAGATTTTAAAAACATGACTCAGTACAGTAGTACTACTTCTGTAATGTCTGATCATGATGGTAACGAAGCAGGAAATTTCTCAAGCTTTAGTGTTGGTGGAGATGGGATAGTAATAGCAAAATATAGTAATGGGGATACAAAGGTGCTTGGACAAATTGTACTTGCAAAATTTAAAAATCCAACCGGATTACTAAAAGCAGGTGACAACTTATTTGAAACATCTCCAAACTCAGGAGAGTTTGATGGGATAGGTGTTGACCCATCAACTACAGGTGGACTACAATCTGGGGTTCTTGAGATGTCAAATGTAGACTTGTCAAAAGAGTTCACAGAAATGATAACAACTCAAAGAGGTTTCCAAGCAAACTCAAAGGTTATAACAACCTCGGATGAAATGCTACAAGAATTAACGAATTTGAAAAGATAGATAAGTAAATATTAGTACAAAGAAAACCCAACAAAATTATTTGTTGGGTTTTGTTATGGAATCAAAATCTGTGAAGTCTTCATCACTACCACTTTCGTACATAAAAGGTTCTGAAAGCTTATGGTGGCGAGCGATATCTTCAAAAGATTGACCTGGAATATTTTGATTTGTATATTTTGATCCTGGACTAAAATGTTCTTGCTTTTTTGATTTTGAAAAACTAAATTTCATATTGGCTACACTCCTTTATACATTAAATTATGCACAAATTACAGATGTACCATCATGCATTATAGAAAGATATTTTCTTATTTTTATTATCTCACAGATAATGAAAAATATTTATCATAATTTCAAAAATCCTTGCAATAAGCGACTAAATTTGATAAAATATAGATAAAGTTAATGCACAAACGGGGGTTGAATTTATGAAAAAGAATATTGTGGCTGTTGTTATAGGGTTGTTCGTTATAAGTTTACTCATTTCTTTTGCAGAAGTTGATCCAAATTTAGAATTTAGTTGGGTTAGGGGTAAAAGTCTTGATAATTTCTTAAAGGAAACAACAGGGATAGCAGATGATGAAATTATGTTTTCATGGGATATATCGGAGATAAATACATATAAATTGATTTATAATATGGAAGATGGAGAACAAACAGAGATTACTATAGATAAAAGAAATCAAGACCTAGATTTCAAATATCAAGTGTTAGAGTGGCAAGGTGTAGCATGGAGTAATGATGTGACAAAAGCAAAATATATCGATGCTAATTTTGAAGAGTGGGATTTTAACAATCAAATATATACTATTCCACAAGTGCTTCCAGATCCTTATGTTAGTTATACTATTAATAAAACAGATGGAAAGACAGGGAAAATATTTATAATAAAAAATCAAACAATAAAGTTTTATTGGGATGCCTCAGAAAATAAAGCATATCTAGTAACAAATGGAATCAAGAGAGGTAATATACATACGTTTAAATTATTTGTTAACGCTGAAGTAGTAGAAAGAAAGAAAATAGATGTTCTTAAAACACTTAATATTGAGGTAACTCCTACACATTGGGTAGACGACGGAGGGCTAGTTGACAAAACTTCTATCGAAATGACAGACGATGAAACAGAACGCACAGGTATGCATCCTGGTATTAGAGTGAGCATAGGAAAACCAAAGATTTGGGATGATGCACCAACTGCAAAAAAATATGTGTTTATCTCTGCTACAGATCAAGAAAAGATAGACATGACTCTTAACATAAAAAGCAAACCAATACTTGGCGAAGAAACTAATCCACCTAATATACAGTATAATATGACATTAGCAGACATTGGTGAGTATGATTCTGGCAGCGAAAAATACATTTTAAATATTGTTAAAGACGACCTAACATTACTTAATCCTTCTTTTTTACAGTGGACTGATCTAGATTATAGCATGGTATATGAAACAGTAAGTATTGTATTAAAAAATTTAGATGACGCTACTTATGAATACAACACTGAGTATAAGCTATCACAAGATGTAACTTATGCATATACATATTTGAATTATAAAGTAGAGAGAAAGAATATAGATGACACTTATGTTGTAATAAATCCATATAAAACAAAAGGTATATATGAAGTATATTATGCCAATTCAGAAGTGACAGATCCAAAATCATCATCATTCAAGAAGTGGATAGCTCACACAAGTGATGGTGGAACGAATGCAATTTACATACCCGTAAATGTTACTAGGACTGAAATTGGAACACAGTATTATACGTTTAGAATAGATTATAAAATGTCAGAAGAATCACCTAGCGTTTCTTCACAACTTCTTTTATACGATGCTAATGCTGACACTAACTTTAATCCCACAGTGCCCGATTTAGCGCAGATAGAGGATCTAGTTGTTGTACCACCATTAAATGATGGGGACACAGAACCTGAAGAGGTATCTTTTAAACTAGCGTGGACAAATACTGACAAAATAGTTGATATGCTTGATGTAAATAATAAAATATGGTTTGAATTATATATAAATACGATGTTAAATGACTATACAGATGAGGGGAGCTCTAATCAAAGTCAATATTACCAGTTAGCTAAAGTAATATATATGCGTAAACTAGGGACAGATGTGCAAATAAGTTTAGATGATTTTAATTATACAAATGTAGATTTGGGAAAAGAAAACTTCGAAACAAAGATAACAATTAAGGACGATACAGGCTGGATCAAATTTATAGAGCCTGATTGGCAAGGTGAAGATGGAGATATAACAAAACCGATCACAGGCGAAAATGTTGGAGAATATGTTGAGGGTGATCAGCTACAATTTAAAAATAATTTTTTTAATAGTACGATAAATAAAGTTCCAGGTAATTACTTTATTACAATGAGAGCACTTTTTGATGCAGATACAGTAGATGATGAAAATATACTTAGTGTAAGCGACTATTCAGTTCCAATCAGTTTTTTCTTAGATATAAGGGAAGAATTATTAAATATCCCGACGAATTTAAGAAAGGAAAAAGTAACTGACAGTTATTTTGAGTTGAACTTTGATGCAGTTGATATACAAGATTATAAGAAATATATGCTTGATCCTATAGATATAACTGTTGAGGGGACTCAATATGAGGTATTAATATCTCAATCTATGCAAGACTTGAAATCGGTCATGAATAATACAATTCTCAAAAACAACAAAGATATTGAAACGGCTGTTATTCCTAAATTTAAGTATATAGGCGAAAATTATTTGCCAGCTCAAGGTGATTTAACTGGTATTGCTATGACAACACAAGATATAACTGATATTAGAGATAATCAAGTTTTAGCATTTAGAATTGATGAAAATGAATTAAAGGTGTCAAACTTGGAACCTAATGTTGTATATTATGTAGCATTAAGAACACGACTAAATATGTATAAAGGGTTGATAACTAATAAATTATATAGATTTTCAGGATTATCATATATAGAATCAATAACTATTCAAAAGGAGATACAACTACCTGATGAAAGTGAGAAAACACCTCCAACACCTGAAAATTTTAAGGTACTAGAACGTGGCTCAGATTACCTTAAGTCACAGTGGACTCAGCCTATCATTACTTCTAATGTAGATGAGACTATAGGTTTTGATATTATAAGATTAGAAAAGTATCCTATTAAAGATAAACACAAGGATTCAGGAACAAAGCTTGCGGATATGATAGATGACACTGATTATGATAATATTGTGTCATGGAAGGTTAGGGATGATGAGTTATATATATATGATGTAGTCTCTGACACATGGATACCTGACATAGATAATACTATACAAAATGCTGCCAATAGTTCTGATAAGGTATTTAATGATAATGATATTTCAGAAAATCAAATATATTATTATTATGTTAGAACTGTAAGAGTTATAAGTAGCGAAGATAAATCCAATTCCACATGGAATGAGATTTCTGTGACTACAGAACCTATGAATAGACCTATAAATCTTAGTTTGAATACAAAAGACTACACAATTGATGCATATAGCGAGGCAGTTATTGAGTTTGATGCACCAATAACAGACAGAGCGAGTATACCGAGTCAGTATGAGTTCGGTATAGCAGTAAAATCTCAAGATGATGATGCGTACATAGAAACAAAAGATGCAGGGGGTTATGGAGATGCCCAGTTAGCAGTACTAGATAATGCTAGTGAAGGATATAAAAAGTATGTCTACAAAATAAACAACCTCCTTTCTGGAAAAAAATACAGCATAAAGGTAAGAATTTATGACAAGACAGGAGGAGTACTAACTGATGGAAGATATCCTATGTCTGGGTATTGTGATATGATTGAGGTTAGAACACAATTTAACCAAGGCGATTATGATAATGAAAGTAAGTACATAGATTATGTGAATTACTATAATGTAAAAGCAGCAGATATACTAAAGAAAAGTTATTGGAATCTTAATAGCGGTGACGATCTTTCTATAAAATATAAAGAAGATATGTTAAATACTATGATAGAAATGCGCAATAGTAACATTTATGACCTAGAGGGTAAAGAGGTAGCAGATGAGTTTATATACTATATTCCTGAAAGTAGCATAGCAAAAATAAACAAAGAAAAGGTAAGTCTGAGGAAAACAAGAAATAATATTCAGGTTATAATACCACCAAATGTAATTGACAAGGTATATACAACAGAACTTGCAAACATAATTAAAGAGATTGATAATAGACAAAATGAAGATGTAGTAGATTATTACCTGAAACTAACGATAAAATATGTAAAGAATACAGGCAGCATAAATAGTAATAAAGCAATATCAGATGAGGTTACATTAAAGTTTGAAGTTGTATCTTTATCGCAGATTGATGAAGCGATAGAACAACTAATAAGTACAAAATATAATGATATTGTAACAGAGTATAAAGGAACCATAATAGAGGATATAAAAAATGAAATGGCTGATCAACTTAATGATGTAAAGTACTATGAACTTCTAGCTGAGAATCTAACAAGTCTTAATAAGGATTTGGCAGATGAACTAGAAAGTGTAATAAGTGACGCAGATACTAATACCAAAGTGATTGCAAGTGTATACAAGCCAATAATGGTCCAAATCACAAACCTCGCAGGAGGAACCAAAGGCTACAAGAAAGTCAGTTCTAAATGGGAAGAGGCTTTGCTTACAAAGTATATGTCACAAGCTTATATAAGCAGTACAGAACCAACAAGTTATATTTTTGCATCTGATGATAGTTTGATTTCTACTCAAATAGTATCAAGTAACCCGGGAGTAATATTAAATGTATATAATCGATTTAATCTTACAGGAGTTATAGAGATACAAAACATGAAGAACCCCGCGAACAATATAACAAGCGATGCATTAAAAACTATAATGATTAAAGTATTAAATGTAAGTGCAAAAGACGACTTTGAAAAAATAAAAAAGGAACAAGAATTAAATAATTCACTAGATTTAACAATACCTACACCTACAAAACAACAAACAGTGTATAATGTGCTAAAGTTATACGAGAAAATAACAGGAATCAAGACAAATAATATGTATATAAAAGATTATACGGTTTTAGATTATATTAAAAATGTAGATGATAAATACAAACAAAGTATAATAATAGCAAATGAGCTCGGAATAATTGATGTAAAGACATTTAAGCCTACTGAGGGTGCTACATATGAAGATTTGTTTATGTATTTGAATAATATAGGAAATTGATGAAGAATCCCTCGCATATGCGTGGGATTCTTGCATAAAAGACTTAAGTAAAGGATTTGAAAAGATTTGAAATATTACAATTTTAAATAATTTACACAGAGCCTGCGGGCTCATTTTTTTGAAATTTTTTTAAAATTAGAACTTTGTATTTTTGTTATTGCCGGAAATAGAAATAAAATATCAAAAAATGTAATAAAATGTCAAACTGTTGACACGAATTTATAGATAGGTTATAATATACCATAAAAACCATAGGAGGTTGTTTTTATGAGATTTATTTTTAAATTAGGTGTAAAAATGATGAATAGACTAAAAATATTATCGAAGTTTCTGTTTATCAGTTTTTTTATTTTCCTACTTTTAGGAATTGCACTATATCAATTTTTTTCTAATAACAGTGCTAGTGTCGACTTTAATCAAAAGGAGAGGTACGGTGTTGAATATTCTTTGCCTTCTAAGTCGTTGACTGTTGGAGTTGAAGAACATAGAGAATTGGTAAAACAATATCTTACAGGAGATGAAACAGAGAAAAAACAATTAGGAGTAAAAATATCAGAGGTTGAAGCTTCAGTAGAAAATTATTTTGGACAGATAAAGGAAATTGACAAAAAATACTCGTCTGTATTAGATAATGTAGCATCTAAGAAAGAAGTAAGTAAAGATATACAAAATAACCAACAATTATGGGCGTCACTAAAGGGTTCTTATGGCAGTTTTACTGTAGATGAGAGCAATAGTAAACATGATGAAATTGTAGCAGGACTTGCGGGTATGCACACTAATATATCAGATAATTCAAATCTTACATTAGACCCAGATCTTGATAGTTATTATTGTATGGATGTCACAATGTTTAGACAGATGTCCTTATCTGAGAATTTATATAAATTAAGAAGTTTAGGAAGAGATGTTGCTGAGAAAAAAAGCATTTCAACTAGCGAAAGAAAACAATTAATCATATTAGAGAATCAAATATCTACTTTATCTGGAACAATAAAGGGTGATATGGATACAGCATTCGCTTTTAATGATAGTAAAACAGAAAAAACACTTGCTCCTTTAAAAACACAAGTTTCAGAAACAATACAAAACCTTAATGATTTACTTAACCAAGTGGACTCTAAACTGATTGATGTGAATTCACCTCAAATTTCAGATAAGGAGTTCTACGATATTGTTACTGTATCAATAGATAAAAACGCAACTCTTTTTGACACTGTAGCTAAACAGTTAGACAAGTTATGTGAAATAAGAGTAGCGGGATATAGAGCACAAAGCACACAAGTTATCTTAGCAATTATTATAGCATTGCCTTTGATTGCCTATTTCTATATTGCATTCACACTTTCTATTATGGGATCTTTGGATGAACTTAAAAAAGCAATGTTAAAAGTTTCAAACGGGGATCTCGTGATAAAGGTAGATATTAATACGAATGATGAGTTTGGAGAAATAGCAGAAATCTTAAATAAAATGATAGAAGCATTTAAGGGAATCATTAATACGAACATCAATCTTGCAAATAATGTCGCTAGAAGCTCATCAGAGCTAATGTTCAGTATAGAGCAGACAGTAAAAGGCACGGAAGAAATTTCGGAATCAATTCAGAAGGTAGCGAGTAATAATGATGATAATCTAGAAGCTGTTAAAAAGAGTTCAAATTCAATAAGTGAAGTCATTAGTGATATCAAAAATATTCATCAAAATTTAAATGCATTATCAAATAGCTCTAAAAATACAGCTGAACAAGCAGTAAACGGAAACATTTTTTTAGAGGATGTTATCAAGACGATAGACTCAATACATAGTTCATTTGAAGAGCATTCTAATTTTATTAAAATTCTTCAAGATAGATTTTCAGCAATTGAAGAAACATTTTCGTCTATTAATGCTATTTCAGCACAAACAAATTTACTTTCATTAAATGCAGCAATCGAAGCTGCAAGAGCAGGAGAAAATGGAAAAGGTTTTGCGGTGGTAGCAGAAGAAGTAAGAAAGCTATCAGAGTTATCTGCAACATCCGTTACCAAAATTTCAGATGTACTTCTAAAAATACACGAAGGTGTTAGTAATTCTACAAGTTCAATGGAAAATAGCCTAGGAGAAATTACAAACGGAATGAATATAGTAAATAAGACAGAGCATGTGTTCAAGAATATCATAGAAGCTACACAAAAAACAGCAGAAGACATACAAAAGAACTATGATTTTTATGAGAAAATTTACTCACGATCAAATGAAATAACTTCTATGGTAGATAATATGGTAGGAATATCTGATTCATCGTCTAGAAACTCACAAAATATTTCAGCTACAACAGAAGAGCTAACTGCAACTATGCAAAACTTGTTGGAATTATCAAATGTTTTAAAACACACATCAGAAGAATTGAAAAAAGAAAGCTCGAAATTTAAGGTAGAATAATATTGATTATATAGAAAACATTCTAATAAATTAAACTTATAAAAAAGCATGAAAAAGTTGTGCATAAATAATATTGCGATTTTTATTTGCAATATTATTTATGCTTTATTATTGCTGAAAATAGGAATTAGTGGTAAAATAGCTTTAACAATCATTAGTAACTAATACGGAGGTTTATCATGAACAAAAGAGCGTTAAAGACATTGGAATATAATAAAATAATAGATAAATTGGTTGAATATGCTGTGTCACCTATGGCAAAGGAACAGCTTTCTATTCTTGCACCATATGATGAGATGGAAGTTGTAAAGACAAAGCAGAGGGAGACTACGGATGCGGTTTTTATGCTTGTCAAGAAGTCAAGCATTCCTTTGGGTGTGATGAAAGATATACGGCTGCATATAAAACGTATGGAGATGGGGTCTAGTCTAAATATTAGGGAACTATTAGAGGTCGCAGATACGCTTGATGTGTGTAGTAGATTGAGTAAGTATTATAATAGTGATAAGAGAAATGAAGAATATCCTAGCATTTCGAGTTTATTCGAAGATCTTGTGGAGTTTAAACAGGTGGTAAATGAGATTAATAGATGTATAAAATCGGAAGAAGAAATAGATGATAATGCCTCAACCGAACTTTCAAGTGTTCGTAAACAAATAAGCGCAGCCCAAAATAAAGTTAAAGAGAAATTGAGCTCTATCATTCAGTCTTCAAGTTATAAAACCATGCTTCAAGATGCTATTATTACAATGAGGGAAAATAGATACTGCGTGCCTATAAAACAAGAATTTAGGCATCAATTTAAGGGGATTGTACATGATCAATCATCGACAGGTGCGACTTTATTTATAGAGCCGCTTGTGGTGGTAGAGTTAAACAACAAAATAAGGGATTTAGAAATAAAAGAGAAAGAAGAAATAGACAAGATACTAAAGACACTGACTGATTTAGTTGCTGAGAATATAGACATTGTGAGGACAAATCTAGAATTACTGACGGAGATAGATGTTATATTCGCGCGTGCGAAACTGTCAAGAGATATGAAAGGGTCAGAACCGATTTATAACGATAGGTCATTTTTAAATCTAAAGATGGCTAGACATCCACTTATCAAAACAGAGGATGTTGTACCAGTAGATATATATTTGGGTAAGGATTTTGTGACGCTCATAATAACAGGACCTAATACAGGAGGAAAGACTGTAACACTAAAGACAGTAGGGCTTTTTGCCCTGATGGGTCAGTCTGGTCTACACATACCGGCTTTTGATAATTCTGAGCTATGTATGTTTGATGAAATATTCGCAGATATAGGTGATGAACAAAGCATTGAACAGTCACTTAGTACATTTTCTTCACATATGAAAAATATAGTCAGTATTCTTGAAAATGTTACAAGCAAATCTCTAGCACTATTTGACGAGCTTGGTGCTGGTACAGACCCAGTAGAGGGTGCTGCGCTTGCTATGGCTATACTAAAAAAACTACATGAAAGAAAGATACGAACAATAGCAACAACTCATTATAGTGAGCTGAAAGTGTATGCACTACGGGCAGAAGGAGTAGAAAACGCAAGCTGTGAGTTTGATGTCGCGACGCTAAGACCAACCTATAAGATATTAATAGGTGTCCCAGGAAAGAGTAATGCATTTCTAATATCAAAGAAACTTGGTCTAAAGGACGATGTAATAAACTCTGCACAGGAACTAATTTCACAAGAGAACATAAAGATGGAAGAAGTAATAACTAAACTCGAGATAGATAAAAAAGAAGCTGAGGCAGAGAAAAAGCTTGCTGAGGACTTGCGTAAAGAGATTGAGAAAATTAAAATAGAAATAGAATCGCAAAAAGATAAACTAGACAGCCAGAAGGAAAAAATAATACGAGAAGCAAAAGAAGAAGCACATAAAGTATATAGCAGAGCAAAAGTCGAAGCTGATGAGATGATGAAAGAACTAAATGAAGCAGCGAGAGAGGCTAAAAAAGTCTTAGATCAAAAGGATATACAAGAAATAAGACAGAAAATATCAAGTAACATAAAAAATATTCAAACTGAAATGACAAAAGATTTTCTGGATAATAAGAAAGTAAACCCAAATCCACCAACACACTTGAAGTTGGGAGAAACAGTGTTCGTATCTACATTTGATCAAAACGGAACAGTTGCAACACTGCCAGATAATAAGGGCGAATTATTTATACAAATAGGAATAATGAAGGTTAAGGTAAGTATTCAAAGTGTGTTTCTAGTAAAAGACAAGAATAGAGAAAACATTACGAAGAAATTTGAAAAAGGGAATGCAAGTACGATAAGAATGGAAAAGGTACAAAGCCTAATGCCGGAGATAAATTTAATAGGAAAGTATGTAGACGAAGCACTTTGTGAACTAGATAAATTTATAGATAATATGGGATTATCAAATGTAGAAAAAATAAGAGTCGTACACGGAAAAGGAACAGGAGCACTCAGACGAGGAGTACAAGATTATTTAAAGGATGATGCACGAGTAGAATCTTATAGACAAGGGGCATATGGTGAGGGAGATTTGGGAGTTACTATAGTTGAATTGAAATAGTATAAAGCTGCATGTCCTGTTTAGTTAAGAATACAACAATGTAGGGGACGGTTCCTTCTTTCTAGGAACCGTCCCCATGAGAAAAACAAATATAAAATAAGATATAAAAAATTTAAAAAGATAAAGCTTATAATACAAAAGTTTATTAATACCAAATTTAATCTCTCAGGGTCAATACCCCGCAGCTCTGCTGCGGGGAGGTTTAATAAAAGGGACGGTTCCTAGAAAGAAGGAACCGTCCCTAAAAGATATAAAAATCGTAAAAACTTCAAGCAAAACTGCTTGAAGTTTTTACGATTTTGGGATATAATGGACCAGTAGTATTATTTTGAATGGAGGTTAAAACATGTCATATAAGGCTTTATATAGAAAATATAGACCACAGAATTTTGATGAAGTAATAGGACAGGAGCATGTAACCGAGACTTTAAAGAATCAGATAAAATCTGAGCGTATTGGGCATGCTTATTTGTTTTGTGGGATAAGAGGGACAGGTAAAACATCTATTGCGAAGATATTTGCAAAGGCGGTTAATTGTCCAAATGGTATAGATGGTAATCCATGTCTTAACTGTGAAACTTGCGATGAAATAGGGACAGGCAGTAGTATGAATGCCATAGAAATAGATGCGGCTTCAAATAATGGGGTTGACAATGTACGAGAGATAAGAGAAGAAGTAAAGTATATGCCTACAAAAGGCAAGTATAAAGTTTATATAATAGATGAGGTACATATGCTATCTACAAGTGCCTTCAACGCCCTTTTAAAGACTCTAGAGGAGCCACCAAGCCATGTAATCTTCATATTAGCAACTACTGAAGTACAAAAGATACCAGCTACGATACTATCTAGATGTCAAAGATTTGATTTAAAAAGAATACCAATAAAACGCATTGCTAGCGCGCTTGCTGAAATAACTAAAAAAGAAGGCATTTGTGTAGAAGAAAAGGCATTAAATTATATTGCTTCTCTTTCTGATGGTTCTATGAGGGATGGCATAAGCTTGCTTGATCAGATTGTTGCGTTTGGCACTGACACAAAGGTAACACATAAAATGGTACTTGATATTATAGGAACGGTTGATAATAAGACATTTGTCGATATGGTTAAAAATATAAATGACAGAAATGTACAAGGGTGTATAGAACAAATAAACGAAATTTACCTAAACGGTAAAGATATGAAACAATTTGTTTCTCAAATGGTAGAATTCTTGAGAAATTTACTAATAGCATCATCAATACATGATTCGGAGGACATACTAGACATGTCTGTCGAAAGTGTTGAGGAGTTAAAACAGCTAACTCAAATTGTAAGTTGTGATAAGGTACTTGAATTTATAAATGAATTTGCAATGCTCGAAGCTAAGATTAAATATGATTCACAGTCTAAAATTACATTAGAGGTGGCTTTGATAAGGATGTGCCAGATTAAAGGTTTGAGCACAGCAAACTATCAAAATACTACCATGGTAATGGAAGAAGAAAAAAAAATAGTTTATAATAATAGTCAAAATAGTAAACAAGAGATGCAAAAACAACCAATAAAGAAAAATATAGAGCAAGCGATGCCAGATGATATAAAGAAGGGAATAAAATTATGGAAAGATATACGAGAAGCGTGTAATGGTCCATTAAAAGGCATGCTTATAGATACCGAGGCAAAGTACTATAATGATAAATCATATTGTATTGTATGCCCTGATAACATAATAAAAAACTATATAGATAAAAATATAAATGTAATAAAAGAAAAGATAGAAGACATACTAAATAAAGAATATAACATTAAGCTAATGACAAAAGAAGAGTATGAAAAAGAGACAAAAAGCACACCGAAAAAGATGGAAAATGAAGAAATTGATAAAGAAGATGACATGAAAAATGTAGAAGACTATTTTAGTAAATTTGGAGTTAAGGTAGAAAGAATGGAATAGTCAGTGAGGTTGGCGTACCAGAAGTTAAGCACAAATGGGGTGAAAATTATTTGGGTATTATAAATCTAGCTATTGCACCCATAGCAATAGTAGTTGTATATCTTTATATAAGGGACAAATATGAAAAAGAACCACTCAATCTTTTGTTTTTAGGGTTATTATTTGGAGGATTTATCGTAGCACCGATTATAGTTGTAGAAGAATATTTAAGTAGCTACGCTAGTCTTATTGGGAATAATCTATCATATTCGTTATATGTTGCATTTATTGTTGCGGCATTAACAGAAGAGTCTTTTAAATTTCTTATAGTGTATGCACTTATATTTGAAAATAGAAATTTTAATGAAAAGTTTGATGGAATAGTATATGCGGCATTTGTTTCTTTAGGTTTTGCGTTAGTAGAAAATATATTATATGTGGTAAATCCAGAGTTTGGAGGAGCATATACTGCAATGATGAGAAGTATATTTGCAGTGCCAGCCCATGCATTGTTTGGAGTAACTATGGGATACTATCTTGCATTAGCAAAGTTTGAGCCGGAAAGAAAAATGGAAATGTTACTTAAAGCTTTTTTTATACCGATATTCCTGCATGGATTGTACGATTTTATTCTCATATATCAAAATCCTCTTTTACTTTTAGGATTTGTACCATATGTACTTTTCATATGGGTAACAGGCTTTAGGAAGATGAAAGAGCACATTCAAGCATCACCGTTTAAAGACAAAGAGATAGAAAAAACGGAAAGTCAGGAGAAAATACAAAAGTAATGACAATAATATTGTAGAGCCGTGCATATGTGACGGCTCCAACAATTGTTGAATATATTATGAATATAAATACAGAAGAGAAAGGTGTTGATAGTAATGGTTAGTCCGGATATATACTTCCCAAATCTAGGTATAGAGATAGAAAAATTAAATAGAGTTGCAATTACTATATTTGATTTACCGATATACTGGTATGGGATTATTATAACAACAGGTATTATGATAGGAATATATTTAACTATGAGAGAAGCAAAAAAAACTGGACAAAATGTTGACATTTACTATGATTTTGCTATAATGGTAATATTGGTCGCTTTGATAGGAGCCAGAGCTTATTATGTGGCATTTGAATGGGAAAATTATAAAAATGATTTAGCGAAGATATTTGCAATAAGAGAAGGTGGTATAGCAATATATGGTGCAATAATAGCTTCAGTCATTACTGCAATACTGTATACAAGATGGAAGAAAATAAAATTTGGAATATTTGCGGATACTGTTATACCTAGTCTTATTATAGGACAAGCAATAGGTAGATGGGGCAATTTTTTTAACAAAGAAGCATTTGGTGGATTCACAAATAACCTGTTCGCAATGGCTATAAAAAAAGATGTTGCGAGTTATATACCAGATAGTTTAGTAGGCAAGGATGTTTTATACAAAGGTGCCTCTTACATACAAGTTCATCCTACATTTTTATATGAATCATTGTGGAATTTAGCAGTATTTTTGATATTGATTTTTTACCGCAAACATAAAAAATATGATGGAGAATTATTTGTATTATATTTAATAGGATATTCGCTAGGAAGGTTATGGATAGAGGGATTAAGAACAGATCAATTAATAATGTCAGGTCTCAATATGCCAGCATCTCAGCTATTATCAGCGATTTTACTAGTATGTGCAATAATGTATGAAATTTATAAATTATTATCTAAAAAACGATTGACAAATAATGTATGATGTTGTAAAATAATGGAATAGGAAAAATAAAAATTTACGAAGCAAAAGAACATTTTAAAAACCATTAGACTAGCTTTTAAAATTGTGGATTTTGAAATGATTTCAGGGGGGGATTAAATGAAAAAATTTGCACAACAAATTGACCAGTTAAGAATAAGATTAAATGAACTAATAAAAAATAATGCAGACTATAAAGAAATATATAAAGTAAGTGTGGAACTTGATGAACTCATAGCACAGTTCTACGATAGAGAAGCAAAAGCTGCATGTTAATTATATAAAAGCAATGAAGGGAAGAGTAAGTAATGGAAGCTTTTACAGAGAACTCCGTGTGTTGAGAAGGAGAAAGTGAAAACTACTGAATATGGTCCTTGAGCGAATGAAATTAAAGTGTAAATCATAATTGTTAATTATGATTTGAATTTGGGTGGTACCGCGGGTGAAAACTCGTCCCATGATTAAAATCCTGAGTTTAGGATTCTTCATGGGACGAGTTTTTTGAGTTAAATTGTATATGTCAAATAATGTGAAACTAGAAGTTTTAAAAAGAGATACAATATTACCAATCTTTTTAGTACTATAAATATTTTACACTACCACATAATCCAAGGGGGAATTAAAATGAATAAAAAAACTTACTACATAACAACACCAATATATTATCCAAGTGGTAAATTTCATATAGGTACAGCATATACAACTGTTGCTGGAGATGTAATGGCTAGATATAAAAGAATGAGGGGTTATGATGTTAGATATCTAACAGGGCTTGATGAGCATGGACAGAAAATAGAGAATGTTGCAAAAGATGCTGGACTTACACCTCAAAAGCATGTTGATAATATGGCAGATGAAACAAAAAAGTTATGGGCAATACTTGATATATCATATGATGATTTTATAAGGACTACAGAAAGAAGGCATGAAGAGGTTGTTGAAAAAATATTTGAAAAGTTTCTAGCACAAGGTGATATATACAAGGATAATTATGAAGGATTGTACTGTACACCTTGCGAATCATTTTTTACAGAAAAACAACTAGTTGATGGTAAATGTCCTGATTGTAATAGAGAAGTAAATAAAGTAAAAGAAGAATCATACTTTTTTAGAATGAGTAAATATGCAGATAGACTGATAAAATATTATGAAGAGAATCTAGATTTTATAGAACCTGAATCAAGAAAGAATGAAATGATAAATAATTTTATAAAACCAGGTCTTGAAGACTTATGTGTTTCAAGAACAACTTTTGATTGGGGTATAAAAGTACCGAGTGACCCTAAACATGTTATATATGTGTGGATAGATGCTCTTACAAATTATATTACAGCTCTTGGATATAAAGTAGACGGTAAATCAGACGCGCTATTTGATAAGTTTTGGCCAGCTGATTTGCACTTGGTAGGGAAAGACATTGTAAGGTTTCATGTAATATACTGGCCTATAATGTTAATGGCACTGGGCCTACCACTTCCTAAAAAAGTGTATGCACATGGTTTCTTTATGATGAAAGATGGTAAAATGAGTAAATCAAAAGGAAACACAATCTATCCTGATGTACTTGCAGAAAAGTATAGTGTAGATGCGGTTAGATATTACTTACTTCGCGAATTGCCTTTTGGGCAAGATGGAGTATTTACACCAGAGGACTTTATAAAAAGAGTAAATTACGATTTGGCAAATGATTTAGGAAATTTACTTAGCAGGACAGTGGCGATGATTGATAAATACTTTGACGGAAAAGTACCAGAATATAAAGGCGATGTAACAAAATATGATAATGAGATAAAGATTTTTAGTAAAGAAACAGTTGAAAAGGTAGAGGAGTCTATCGAAAAAATGCAATTTTCTATCGTACTTACTGACATATGGGCATTTGTTGCAAGAACGAATAAATATATAGATGAAACAGCACCATGGGTTTTAGCAAAAGATGAATCAAATACTGAGCAACTCGCATCAGTAATGTATCATCTAGCAGAAAGTCTGCGACATATAGGAATAATGTTAACACCATTTTTAACGAAGGCTTCACAAGAAATTTTCAAGCAATTAGGTATAGAAAAAAATCAAGAATGGGATAGTTTATATAATTTTGGTACAAATAAATTTGCAGGGAAAGTAAATAAAGCAGATGCATTATTTCCAAGACTTGATGCAGAAAAGGAATTAGAGACTATAAAAAATATGATGTGTGGTACAAAAAAAGTAGAAGAATTAAAAGAAGACTTGATAAAAATAGAAGATTTTGATAAAATAAACCTAAAGGTTGGTGAAATTTTATCTTGTGAGAAAGTAGAGGGTTCAGATAAACTATTAAAGTCTCAAATAAAGATAGCAGATGAGACACGACAAATAGTATCTGGTATAGCAAAGTTCTACACACCAGAAGAAATGATAGGCAAGAAAGTTATAGTCATAACGAACTTGCAACCAGTGAAAATTCGTGGAGTATTATCACAAGGCATGATACTAGCTGCAGGTGACGGAGTGAATGGGTTAGTTGTTGTCGAAGCAGACGGAGCAATCAGCGGAGATGAGGTAAGATAACAATTTCATTTTAGAGGTGACTTATGAAAGTAAAATCTATAAATTTTAAAAAGTTGGTGATACGGTTTATGCAAATATTGATTTGGACTTGCGTAATATTAATCATTGCATATTTGGGAGTGAATATTTATGTTAATAAAACTGCTGTGAAGTATATGGCAACTGTTGATGAGGTAAACTCTAAACAAGCTGTTATAGTACTTGGTGCGCGCGTTTTTAAAAGTGGAAGTTTGTCGGCAATGCTTCAAGATAGAGTAGATATAGCAGTAGAATTATATAAAAAAGGGAAAGTTAAGAAAATACTAATGAGTGGTGATCATGGACAGCGGAGTTATGATGAGGTAAATGCAATGAAGGAATATGCAATAAAGAAGGGTGTTCTTGCACGAGATATATTTTTGGATCATGCGGGGTTTAGTACATATGAGAGTATATATAGGGCGAAGTATATTTTTGGACTTAATGATATAATGATATCTACTCAAGAATATCATCTTAAGCGTGCCATATTTATTGCGAGGGTGTTTAAGCTAAACGTATCAGGGATATCAGCGGATAAAAGGCCATATATGAATATGGGGTATTATAAGTTTAGGGAGAGTCTTGCGGTGTGTAAGGATTTTGTTGGATCGATACTTAAGGTGAAACCTAAGTATTTGGGTGATAAGATAGATATAACTGGTGACGGGAAGGTCACTAAAGGGTGAAGTGGATGTTTTTAATTGAGGGGAATATTTTAGTGCGTTTATGTTAAAGATTAAAGAAGGAATCTCCCTGTGGCAAGCCGACGGGGTATCATGTTGTCATTGCGAGCGTTTTTTGCGAAGCAATCTCATCTTTCAGAAACGAGATTGCTTCGTCGAAAAAACCTCCTCGCAATGACAAGAACGCGGCAAGCCGACGGGGAATTAAATACAAAGAGATTAAAAGATTATAAGGGGGACATATATGATATTTGATACGCATGCGCATTATGATGATGGGAGATATAATGAGGATAGAGACCAGTTGCTTGGTAATCTGAAAGATTCGGGTGTGGAGCTTGTGGTAAATTGTGGGGTGGATATAAAGTCATCGACTAGGAGTATAAAATTGGCTGAGAAGTATAATTTTATATATGCATCGGTTGGTGTACATCCTCATGATGTAAAGAGTTTGAAAGATGAAGATATACAAGTATTGAAAGAACTTGCATATAATAAAAGAGTGGTTGCAATAGGTGAGATAGGACTTGATTATTATTATGAGCATTCGGAGAGAGAACTTCAAAAAGTGTGGTTTGATACGCAAATGAAGTTGGCAAGGGAACTGAACTTACCTGTTATAATTCACAGCAGGGATGCAAGTGAAGAAACTTTTGAAATAATTAAGCAAAATAATTATCAAGGTTTGAAGGGTGTAATACATGCGTATAGTCAAAGTTTAGAAATGGCGTATGAGTATATAAATATGGGATTTTATATTGGAATTGGTGGCGTTATTACATTTAAAAATGCAAAGAAATTAGTTGAGGTAGTAAGTAATATTTCTATTGATAATATAGTATTAGAAACCGACTGTCCTTATATGACCCCAGAGCCAAATCGTGGGAAGAGAAATGATTCAACTAATTTGAAATATGTGGTCAGTAAAATATCCAACATAAAAGGAATTTCAGAGGAAGAAGTAATAAAAATTACTACGGATAATGGGAAAAAACTTTTTTCGATTCACGATTAATACACACTTGGGAATTCGATGATACTGAGGTATCAATAAAAAGTACTGATTTGGAGGATGTATATGAAAAATATCTTAAAGAAGGAAATTAATTTCAATTTTATTATTATATTATTTATTGTATCAGCTACTTCGTTAATGGTGATGTTTTATGCTGATTTGTTGTCATATAAGCAAGTATATTTAATGGATGGCAACATCGAATCTTTTTATAAAACAAAAGCCAAAACTGTTGGAGAATTTTTGATTTCAATAAATGTTCCGGTAAGGGATGTTGACAAGATGAATCTAGATAAAACATCAGAGATACAAAAAGATATGAGCATAAAGATAGAAAGAGCGTTTCCTATAAAGCTTTGTTATAATAATGAAATAAGGAAGGTTTTTGCAACCCAGATACCTGTTTCGGCAGTACTCGCTACGAATAACATCGTATTAAGCAAAGAAGATTATATAAATGTGAAGACAGAAGAATCAGTAAAGCCTAATATGATAATCGAGGTTAAAGACTATAACACTGAGATTATAGAAAAGAAGATAGTAATACCATATACAGAAAAGATAATATATGCAAAAGACCTAGATAGTTCTGTAAAAACTGTAGTAAAAGAAGGTATAAATGGAGAAAAGATAGTCAAAAGTAAGGTTACTTATATGAATGGTGTAGAGGTAAAGAGAGAAAATATAGGAGAGAAAATAACTAAAAAACCACAAGAAAAGATCATAAAGAAGGGTACAGCGAATATATATAAAGCGGTAAGTGGGAAAGCATACAGCTACAAGAAAATGATAAGTATGACTGCTACAGCATATACATTATCAGAGCTAAAAGGTAGTACAGGTCGTACTTGCCTTGGGCTTAAAGTAAGAGAGGGTATAGTGGCTGTAGACCCTAAAGTTATACCACTGAGAACCAAACTCTATGTAGAAGGATATGGAGAAGCAATGGCAGGAGATACAGGCGGAGCCATAAAGGGAAATAAGATAGATTTATACATGGACACACTAGGGGAAGTAAATAATTATGGTAGAAGAAAAAATGTAAAAGTATATATTTTGAAATAATTAATGAAAAACTATTGCAAATAATGTAAAAATATGGTATAATTTCAAAATAGTTATTTTATAGTATGGAATTGTTTTAGATATTAATATAGTTTAGCTATTTGAAAATGATTAATTAACAAAGGGAGTGAAAAAATGGATTTTAAAAATTTGAAAAAAGTAGACCTCTTTTCTGAAAGAGATCTCGAGGGTTTGTTAAAAGTATCAGGTATAAAATTTAGTCGAGGCGGTAATAATTCTCTTATAATACATAACCCAGAAGAGGCAATATTAGCAAGACAAATATCTTTGGTTCTTGGAATGAATAATCTTCAAGTTGAGTGTAGTAATGTACCATATATAGTATTAGGAAGGGGAGCAGTTGGATTAGCAGAACCAATAGCAGAACCAATAGCAGAACCAACAGAACCAACAGAACCAACAGAACCAACAGAACCAACAGAACCAACAGAACCAACAGAACCAACAGAACCAACAGAACCAACAGAACCAACAGAACCAACAGAACCAACAAGTTGTGTTGAAGAATCTCCGTTTGAATTATAAAAAAATCAAGATACTATATTAAAGATATGGTATACTTAAGATAAGATATAAAACAAAAGGGGTGTGTTTGATGAGTAATGTAATTGGTGAAAATACCGATTCAGGAGATAAAGAACCATTTGAATGGACTGATGAGATTAAGTCAGAAGAATATGACAATCATGTATATAAATTGAAAGAGTTAATGACAGAAGAATCAGGCCATGATGTATATAATTTTGACGAAGTAGATATTGAACAACAAATATCGGGTTTCTCATTATAAAACACTTGACCTGTTGGCTGGTACATGATATAATTAGTTGAACCAACATAAAAGAGGTGTTTAATATGAGTGTACAGTATGATTTAGATAAAGAATTACATAAATATCCTAAAATTGCATTAAAGATTGGTCAAAATGACTGCCTTGTAAAAACATATGTAGATTTGGATGATAAAGAACATCATAGTAAAGTAAATCAAGCACTATGCATGAACGACACACAAACAAAAGTAGATCGATGGGTAATGCAATCTATAAACGAGCAAACAAATAATTTAAATTTAAAATAAAATTCAAAATAAAATTCAAAAAAACTCTTTTAAAGAGTTTTTTTGTGTTATAATGAAAATATATGTGGCTGATGGTTAGTAGATTTAGGAATATACTAATTGTTAACTTGAAAGGATGTGTAATTTTATGATGAAAAAACCAGAATTACTTGCTCCAGCAGGGAGTATGGAAGTTTTAGAGACAGCAATATTATATGGTGCAGATGCGGTTTATCTGGGCGGTCCAATGTATGGATTGAGAGCAAATGCAAAAAACTTTACGATGGATGAGATAGGAAAAGCTGTCGAGTTTGCTCATTCGAAAAATGTAAGAGTATATGTAACAGCAAATGTAATAGCTCACAATCAGGATTTAAGATACATTGATAAATATTTTTTGGATTTAGAGAAAATGGGGGTGGACGCTCTTATAATTGCTGATCCGGGAATACTTAGTATTGCTCGACAAACGGTGCCTAATATGGAAGTGCATCTAAGTACACAAGCAAACAGTACAAATTATAAAAGTATGGAGTTTTGGGTGAAGCAAGGGGTAAAGAGGGTAGTTGCAGCAAGAGAACTTTCTATAAAAGAAATAAAAGATATAAACACATATGTTCCAAATGTAAATATAGAAGCATTCGTACATGGAGCGATGTGTATTTCATACTCAGGAAGATGTTTGCTTAGCAACTATATGGCAGGACGCAATTCCAATCATGGTGATTGTGCACAGCCATGCAGATGGAAATATCACATTGTTGAAGAGAAAAGACCAGGTATATACATGCCAATTCATGAGGATGAGAAAGGCACTTACATATTTAACTCGAAAGACTTATGCATGCTTGAGCACATACCAGAGCTCATAGGTGCAGGTATAACTAGTTTTAAAATAGAGGGAAGAATGAAGAGTGTGTATTATGTAGCAACTGTAGTTAAGGCGTACAGAGATGCAATAGATGATTATTTTAAAGACCCTAAGGTATATGAAAAGAATAAAGAATATTATATAAGAGAAATATGCAAGTCAAGTTATAGAGACTATACAACAGGTTTTTATTTTGAAAAGCCGGGAGCAGATGAACAAATATATGACAAGGCAACATACATAAGAGAATATAACTTTTGTGGAGTAATACTCGATTATGACAAGGAAACAAAGATAGCAACAATCGAACAGAGAAATAAAATTTCTATAGGTGAGGAATTGGAGATATTCAAGAAAAAAGGTAAGTTCACAACTCAAATTATTGAATATATGACAGATAAAGATGGTAATGAACTACAAGAAGCGCCACACCCAAAACAGATATTAAAAGTTAAAATAAATACGCCAGTTGACAAATACGATATGATAAGAAAAAAATTGTAGTTAATTATTCTTATTTTAAAAATCACCTCATAAACTTCTATGAGGTGATTTTATGTTCTTTAAATGGCTACTAAAATTATTATGCTTTGTAAAATTCATTTCTACAAGCAATCTTCCCAAACCTCTTAATAAAGAAGAGGAGAAGATGTATTTAGAACAGTATAAAAACGAAAATGATGAAGATGCTAAAAGAATTCTTATAGAAAGGAACCTAAGGTTAGTTGCAAATGTAGCTAAAAAGTATGGCAATGGAAGGAGAGATATGGATGATTTGCTTTCTATAGGGACGATAGGCCTTATAAAAGGTATAACAAGCTTTAAAATAGAAAAAGAAAGTAAACTTTCAACATATGTTTCAAAATGCATAGAAAATGAGATATTAATGAGTATAAGAAGCGGAAAGAAAGGAAGTAAAGAGGTTTCACTTAATGAACAAGTCGGAGTTGATAAAGAAGGTAATGAAATCTCACTTATGGATATTCTTAGTATAGATGAGAAAGAAGTGTTTGAGAAGATAGATTTAAAGTCAAATACAGAAATGTTATATAATAAAATACAAAGTATACTTACAAAATTAGAAGAACAGGTTATAGTGAAAAGATATGGTTTGTATAATAAAAAAAGAAAGACGCAAGACCAAGTGGCGTGTGAATTAAATATATCACGCTCATATGTCTCAAGAATAGAAAAAAAAGCACTAGAAAAATTAAGATCAAGCTTTAAAGATTAGGAACTAAGCTAGTTGACTTTTATGATAAGAGAGTATATAATTAAGCGAAAATGGCACATGGTCAGAACAAGATCCCTCGGGTGATGGAGGGATTTTGTCTGCAACTTGATAACTAGAAAGGAATTGAATTATGGGAGAGATAAATGGAATAATAAATATATATAAGGAAAAGGGATATACTTCACATGATTTGGTGATGAAAGTCAGAAAGATTTTGTGGACTAAGAAAGTTGGACATGCAGGTACACTAGACCCTGATGCAGAGGGAGTAATGACCGTATGTATAGGGAAAGCTACAAAAGTAATAGAATATATGGTTGAAAAAGATAAAGAGTATGTAGCAACGGTGAAACTAGGTGTTACTACAGATACACAAGACATAACAGGTAAAGTAATTACAGAATGTGAGGTGCCACATCTTGATAAACCCCACTTATTAGAAGTTATGAATGCTTTTATGGGTGAGTACATGCAAATGCCTCCTATGTTTTCAGCTATAAAAATCAATGGAAAGAAATTATATGAATTAGCAAGAGAAGGAAAAGAAATTGAACGTGAGACAAGAAAAGTATATATAAGAGAAATAGAGTTGACAAAGATAGTAAGCTACGATGAATTTGAAATACGAGTTGTATGTTCAAAAGGTACATACATAAGAACACTTTGTCACGATATAGGACAAGTACTAAGCTGTGGGGCTTGTATGAAAACACTTTTAAGAAAAAGAGTTGGAAGGTTTTCTTTAGCTGATTGTATAAAACTAGAAGATTTATCAAATGATAAACTATTATCTGAAAAGTTGATTAATATAGAAGACATCTTTGAAAAATATGAAAAGATATATGTAGATGAATTAGGAGAAAAAACTTTATTAAATGGTGCCAAAATAAACTTGAAAAATATAAGAAATAATGCTATTATAGAAACATCTAATTTTTATAGGGTCTACGATACAACAGAAAAATTTATAGCATTGTATAAATGCATAGAAGAAGAGGACGAAAAGCTGTTGAAGGTGGAAAAGATGTTTATATAAGGAAACAAAGCGAAATCAAAGATAGTGTCAAAAGTATTTTACACTACCAAATCAAAAGAAGAGGTGTTAAATATGAAAAAAATAATATATATTTTCGTACTTATGTTTTTACTAACAGCTTGTGCTAATGATCAATCTGTGAAACAAAACACAAATAATGTTCCAAATACAGTAAATACGGAGAAAGAGGCATCCAGCGACTCAACTAAAAGTCTGATGACCAACGATGATTATGCTAGACTAAAAGTTAATGAATTGGGTGAAATACCAGTCGTTATGTATCATGCATTAGTAGACGAAAATCCGCCAACCTCATACCAAAGGACGAGGACTGCTTTCAAAAATGATTTACAGTATTTATATGATAATAAATATAGGCTTATATCAATGAATGACTTTGTAAATCATAATATTAAAGTAGAAGCAGGATATACACCTGTGGTTTTCACATTTGATGATGGAGAACCGTCTGACTTCTCTTTAGTGGAAAATGATGGGAAGTTAGTAGTAGCACCGGATTGTGCGGTAGATATATTAGAAAAATTTGCATTAAAGAATACTGACTTCGGGAAAAGTGCAACTTTCTTTATTAATGGTGGAGAAAGTCAGTTTAAAGGAGCAGGTACCTATAAGGAAAGACTTAAATATCTTGTTGATAATGGATTTGACATAGGAAATCATACTTACTCACATAGTGAGATGTCTAAACTTTCAGCAGGAAAGATACAAGAAGAAATAGGTAAAGTAGATGAAGCAATAAAGAAAGCAGTATCAGGGTATAATGTGAGTGCTTTAACATATCCATTTGGAATAAGACCTAAGACGGATGAGTTAAGACAATTAGTTCAGAATGGTGAGTATAATGGAGCTAAGTATCACAACGATATAGCATTTAGGGAAGGACCTAGTATGCCTAAATTATTACCTACAATACATGTGAAATATGACATGCTAAACGCACCTAGACTAAGAGGAAATGAAGATGAAAAAGATGGAAATGACATGGGCGGATACCTGAAAAAATATGAGAAAACTCCAGAAAGAAGATACATCTCGGACGGTGATGCCAGCACGATAGTGGTACCGGTAAATGAAGAAGTGAATATTAATAAAGAAAGAGTAGGAGATAAAAAAATAGTAACATATTGATCATAAAAAGATAATGCAAGTCTAATGTTACAGTTCTCCCCTACTCTAGGGGAGGAACTAAAAATTTAAAAAGGGAGAGATAACTTATGATAGATATTAATTTAATTAGAGAAAATGCAGAGGAAATAAAGGTGAAAATGCTCAAGAAGGTTGATAATATAGATTTTACAGACCTTTTAGAAAATGATAAAAAAAGAAGGGAACTTATTTTAGTAGTTGAAGAATTAAAGGCTGAAAAGAATAGAGTATCTAAGGAAATACCGGAGCTGAAAAAAGCTGGCAAAAATGTAGATAGTCTTATAAATGAAATGCAAGAAGTAGGAGAAAAAATAAAAAAACTAGACGAAGAATTAAATGAATATGATGCGAAGATACAATATTTTTTAGATAGATTACCCAATATACCAGATGACGATTTATTACCAGGTGGAAAAGAGAATAACAAGCATATTAGAGAATTTGGTAAAAAACCAGAGTTTGATTTTGAACCTAAAAACCATGTGGATTTGGCAACAAGTTTAGGACTTATTGACTACGAACGTGGAGCAAAACTTGCAGGTAATGGTTTTTGGATATACAAAGGTCTTGGAGCACATCTCGAGTGGGCATTACTAAATTATTTTGTAAGCGAACACACTAAGGATGGTTACGAGTTTATAATGCCACCACACATACTAACATATGAAAGTGGCTATACAGCTGGACAATTCCCTAAGTTTGAAGAAGAAGTTTTTGTACTTGAAAAGCAAGAAAATAAAAGTTACAGACAATTTTTGGCACCTACAGCAGAAACTGCACTTATAAATTTACACAGAGATGAAACACTAAAAGAAAGCGAATTACCTAAGAAATATTTTGGATATACACCTTGCTATAGAAGTGAAGCAGGAAGCTATAGAGCGGAAGAAAGAGGTATGATAAGGGGACATCAATTTAATAAAATTGAAATGTTCCAATACACAAAGCCAGAAGATAGTGATGCAGCATTTGAAGAGTTAGTAAGAAAGGCTGAAAAGCTAGTTGAGGGATTGGGATTACATTATAAAACAGCTAAACTCGCTGCTGGTGACTGCAGTCATGCTATGGCGAGGACTTATGACATAGAAGTTTGGATACCAAGCATGGAAATATATAAAGAAGTAAGTTCAGCTTCAAATGCTAGAGAATATCAAGCAAGACGCGGTAATATGAAGTTTAGAAGAGAAGATGCAAACAAAACAGAATATATACATACACTTAATGCATCAGGACTTGCAACAAGTAGAATAATACCTGCAATTCTAGAACAATTTCAACAAAAAGACGGTAGTGTAATAGTGCCTGAGGTGTTGAGAAAATTTATAGGTGTAGATGTTATAAAACCAGTATAATTTAATCTCTTTGGGTTCCTACCCCGTCGGCTTGCCACGGGGTAGCTTAATCTTCAGGGTCAATTACCCGCAGCTCTGTTGCGTGCGTCCTGTCATTGCGAGGTACGAAGCAATCTTGTACTTAAGCTAAAGGAGAGATTGCTTCGTACCTCGCAATGACAAATAGATACCCCGCAGCTTGCTGCGGTGAGGTTCATTAAAATAAAAGGAAAATACAGGAATATGGAGTAAATACGAGATAATGGCTGAAATCATAGTAAAACTGATGAAAATGAGTCCATACGAATCTTGCAAAAATGAGCCAAAGTTAGTAAAATGTAACATACTTAGCACTCTAAGTTAAAGAGTGCTAAAAATGCAGAAAAAAGGAGGAATATGTATGAAACTTAGACCATTAGGGGATAAAGTAGTTTTAAAACAATTAGAAGCTGAAGAAAAAACAGTATCAGGGATAGTATTGCCTACAAAATCACAAGAAAAGCCACAGGAAGCTGAAGTAATAGCAGTTGGACCAGGTGGGTTTGTAGAAGGTAAGGAAGTAAAGATGGAAGTGAAGGTAGGAGACAAAGTATTGTATGCAAAATATTCAGGTACAGAAGTAAAAAAAGGTGAAGAAAAATACATGATAGTAAGTCAAAATGATATATTAGCAATAATGGAATAATGATTATGATATATAAATTAGAGGAGGAACAAATATGGCTAAAATGACTAAATTTGGAGTAGATGCTAGATATGCATTAGGTAGAGGTGTTGATGCACTAGCTGATACAGTAAAAGTAACACTAGGACCTAAGGGAAGGAATGTGGTGCTTGATAAAAAATTTGGCACACCACTTATAACAAATGACGGCGTTACTATTGCGAAAGAAATAGAGCTTGAAGATGTATTTGAAAACATTGGAGCACAAATAGTAAAGGAGGTTGCAACAAAGACAAATGATGTTGCAGGGGACGGTACGACGACCGCTACAGTTTTAGCACAAGCGATGATACAAGAGGGATTTAAAAATATAGCAGCGGGTGCAAATCCTATCATTTTAAGAAATGGTATGCACAAGGTGACTGATAAAATAGTAGAATACATTAAAGAAAAGAGTACAAAGGTAACAGGTAATGAACAAATATCAGAAGTTGCATCAATATCTTCAGGTGATAAGGGAACAGGAAAGCTTATTGCAGAAGCTATGGAAAAGGTAGGAGAAAATGGTGTAATTACTATAGAAGAAGGAAAAGGGATGAGTCCAGAAGTCGAAGTAGTAGAAGGAATGCAATTTGACAGAGGGTATCTATCATTATATATGGCGACAGATATGGAGAAAATGGTTGCAGTTTTAGAAAATCCATATATCTTAATCACTGATAAGAAAATATCAAATATTCAAGATATATTACCACTACTTGAGCAAATAGTTCAAACGGGAGCAAGACTCCTTATAATAGCAGAGGATGTTGAAGGTGAAGCGCTTACAACACTAGTACTAAACAAGCTAAGAGGAACTTTCAACTGTGTAGCTGTAAAAGCTCCTGGTTTTGGAGACAGAAGAAAAGATATGCTAAGAGACATAGCAATCCTTACAGGCGGTACTTTAATTACTGATGAGTTAGGGCTAGAACTTAAAGAAACAACGATAGATATGTTAGGAAAAGCACAAAGTGTTAGAGTAGAAAAAGAAAATACAATTATAGTAAGTGGTGCAGGCGATAAGGCTGAAATAGCAAAGAGAGTAGCTCAAATTAAAGAACAGATGGAAAATACAACTTCTGAATTTGATAAAGAAAAATTGCAAGAAAGACTTGCAAAATTATCAGGTGGAGTAGCAGTTATAAAAGTGGGAGCAGCTACAGAAACAGAAATGAAAGAAATAAAACTAAAAATAGAAGATGCACTAGCAGCAACCCGTGCAGCAATAGAAGAAGGAATCGTTGCAGGAGGTGGATCTACATACATTCATGCTACGAAAGAAGCTTTAAAGATAGCTTTAACTTTAGAAGGTGATGAAAAAACAGGTGCGATGTTAGTAATAAAAGCACTTGAAGCACCGCTAAGACAAATAGTTGCAAATGCAGGTCTTGAAGCTTCTGTAATCGTAAATAAAGTTAAAGAATCTGATGAAAAAATAGGGTATGATGCACTTACAGAACAATATGTTGATATGGTAAAGCAGGGAATAATAGATCCTGCTAAAGTAACAAGAAGTGCACTTGAAAACGCAACAAGCGTTGCATCAACACTTCTTACGACAGAAGTAATAGTAGCTGATAAGAAGGAAGATGGTCATGAACACGGAATGCCTGGAATGGGCGGAATGGGTGGAATGATGTAAAAATAGCTCCTTAGGGAGCTGTTTTCAATTACTAGTTATAATTTAAAAGAGGAAAATGGAGTTGAGTTAATGTTAGAAAATATACAAAAATATTTTAATGATTATGCCAATACTGATGTAGATAACATATTAATACTTATTGGTATTGTTTTAGGTATATATATGATAAAGGATATCTTTTCTTTTATTGTTTATAGAAAAACCAAAGACGCCAAATTGGGATATGCTATAAAAAAGTTTCTTTCTTATATAACAATTTTTGTAGGAACAGCAATATTTTTTTATGTATACTTTAGATATTATAAATATTTAGGTACGCTACTAGGTTTTTTCTCAGCTGGTCTTGCAATTGCACTTAGAGAACCTATTTTAAACATAGCAACGTGGTTCTATATATTTTCAACAAAGCCTTTTGAAGTTGGAGATAGGATAAAAATAGGTGAGTATTCAGGAGATGTTATAGATATAAGGTTATCAAGGTTTACATTACTTGAAATAGGGGACTGGGTAGAATCAGAACAAAGTACTGGCAGAATTATTCATGTACCTAATGGAAGAGCAATTTTAAATGAGATAACAAACTATACTAAAGGATACAAATATATTTGGGATGAAATTTCAGTTACCGTCACACTAGATAGTGACTGGAAAGAAGCGAAATATATTTTAAATAAAATCATACTAAAATATACAGATCATTTAAGTAAGAAGGTACGAGAAAATATAAAACAAGCAAATAAAAAATATATGATATCTAATTTTAAATATCTAACACCGGTTGTTTATACTAAATTAGAGGAAAATGGAATAAAACTAATTATGAGGTATTTAACAAAACCAAGAAATAGAAGAACCATGCAGCATAGGATTTGGGAAGAGATACTTGAAAAATTTATTGGACTTGAAAATATAAAAATCGTACAAAAACCGTAGGAGGGTTTTTGTACGATTTGTGATTTAAGGATTGAGGATTAAAAGATTAAGGATTTAAGGATTAAGGATTAAAAGATTAAAAGATTAAAAGATTAAAAGATTAAAAGATTAGTAATTTAAAGATTAATACGTTACTTTTTTGAAAAAGTAACACAAAAACACACAAGCGACTTAAATCTTTTAAGAAGTTCTTAGTTTTTCTAATACGAATTGCTTAGACAAGGCGTTCGCGTTCGCTAGTATGGACAAGACATTATCCGCAATTCATACCTACGAAAAACTAGACTTCTAAAAATCTTTAAGTAAAAGATTGGGAAAGATTAAAAGATTAAAAGATTAAAAGATTAGAACAAAAGAACAAATAGTTAATAATTAATCTCTTAGGGTCAATTCCCCGCAGCTCTGCTGCGTGTGTCCTGTCATTGCGAGGTACGAAGCAATCTTGTACTTAAGCTAAAAGAGAGATTGCTTCGTACCTCGCAATGACAAATAAAATCTCTGTCATATTCACTTACAGGTATGTCCCGGCGCTCAGTATTTTTGAGCGGAAAGGGCAGAACGTTAGAAGCCTCTAACCAAAAATAAAATAATCTTTTTTCCTAATCCGCAAACTGTTTGAGCAGAGTGAAGCGAACGCGTAATGAGCGAGTTCTTGCGGCTATTCCCACAAGGGTGGGGGTTAGGGGGGTTGAGTTTTTTTGTTACTTTTTTTTGAAAAAAAGTAAAAGTATTTATTTAAAATATTAAAATATTAAAATATTAAAATATTAAAATATTAAAATATTAAAATATTAAAATATTAAAATATTAAAATATTAAAATATTAAAATATTAAAATATTGAAATATTGAAAGATTAAAATATTGAAAATATAATTCTTGAAGGGATTATATTTTTTTTATTGTATAAAAAAGGTTAGATATGGCAATAAATTATATAGAAGATGTATTTGTAAATGTGTAAAAGGGAGAGTGATTTTTATGTTAGCTATCTTGAAAAAAGAAAGGAATATATTAATACTATCTTTAATAATTGGAATGATTATTACCTTTTCATATGTTACTGCCACAGCAAGTTTTTATACAAGAGATTTACAAGAAGATATGGCTAGTAAAATAATAAGATTTCATTGTATAGCAAATAGTGATAGTAGTGATGATCAAACACTTAAGTTGAAAGTTAGAGATGAAATATTAAATAAGATGAGAGATAAAATGAGTGATGCACAGAATATAAATGAAACAAGAAAGATTATATTGGAAAATATAGATAGTATAAAGAAAGTAGCTGAAAGTGTGGTGGCTTCTGAAGGTAAAAATTATAAAGTACAAGTAAAATTACAAGAAAATGTAAGCTTTCCAGTAAAAGAATACGGTGACATAGTAATGCCAGCAGGTAAATACGAGGCTTTAAGGGTGATAATAGGCAGCGGCGAAGGTAAGAACTGGTGGTGTGTAATGTTCCCTCCACTATGCTTCGTAGATGAATCATATGCGATAGTAGATAGCAAGTCTAATAAAAAATTAAAAGATACATTAACATATGATGAGTATAGAATGATTACAGAAAATAAGAAGGTAGATGTGAAGGTAAAGTTTAGAATGTTTCAGTAATTTATGATATTTTGTTGTAAACTAGAAAATAATATTATATAATAAAAAAGCCTCCATACAAGAAAGGAGGTGTTGGAGTGAACTTTGCAATGATTAGTGAATTGCTTCTTTTGGTAGCAGTATTAGAAATAATACGAGCAATCAGAAAATGAACGCAAGAAAAAACAGTAGTTAACGCTACTGTTTTTTTGTTGTTGGTTGAACTTTGCTTTGTAAGATTATTATACCACGACATGCCACGCATGTCAATATTAGTATATAAAATTTTATAGTGATTATGCATTTTTCATATTCCACCATCGAGTCTAATTACTTGTCCAGTCATATATTTTGCTTTGTCTGAGGCTATGTACATACATAAATCAGCTACATCTTTGGGTTTGCCTGATTTCATTAAAGATGTATTATTGTTTAGAAATTCAGTTCTTTCGTCCTGAGATAAGTGAGAATTCATATCAGTTTCTATGAAACCACAAGATATCGCATTGACTCTAATGTTTGATGGTCCGACCTCTTTGGAGAGTGCTTTCGTAAAGGCGTTTATGCCGCCTTTTGATGTAGAGTAAGCTACTTCACATGAAGCTCCGAGTTCGCCCCATATAGAAGATAAATTTATAATTATTCCACTTTTATTGTTTATCATGGTGGGCAGTATTTCACGAGTAACATAAAATACTGAATTCAAATTTGTATTTATAACATTATGCCATTCATCAATAGACATATCGGTAATAAGTCCATAGTGTGATATTCCAGCATTATTAATGAGAATATCAATTTTAGGAAATGAAATATTTATGTCACTAAAAACTTTTTGAACCTGAGCAAAGTCTGAGATGTCACACTGTATTCCTATAATATCTATATCATGACTTTTTATTTCCCCGATGAGACTTTCGGCTAGGTTTTGACTTCTGTTGTAGAGGAAAATAACTTTGGCACATTCTTTTGCAAAGGCATTGACAATCTCACGACCAATCCCTCTTGTTCCACCAGTGATTAAGACGGTTTTATTTTTAAATTCCATTTCTTATCACCTCTATTTCTTGTTTGTATAAGTTAGTTTTGTCATCTATCCAAGGAGTTTCTAGTATAAGAGGTTTTTCGCCCACTACACTGTGGTGAGTTACTTTGAGTATGGCTTCCTTTCCAAGATAGTCTTTACCTTTTGGATTATCATCAGATGCGCCAATGTTTGCATGACGATCTTTACTTGCCCCTCTTGGATTAAGTGAACCATTGATGTGAAAAACTTTTATTCTGTCTACTCCAATGATTTTATCAAAGTCGTTAATAACTCCATCAAAATCATTTGTTATATCATATCCAGAATCATGTGTATGGCATGTATCGAAACAAATGCCTATATTTTCATTGTATTTTACTTTTTCAATAATGCTAGCGAGTTCTTCAAAACTTCTACCTACTTCGGAACCTTTGCCAGACATAGTCTCCAAACATACAAATATACCTAAGTCTCGAGTCAAAACTTCATTAAGACCTTCAACAATTCGTGATATACCATAAGCAGAGTCCATTTCGGTATATGAGCCAGGATGAAGTACTAAATAATTTGATCCCACCGCTTTTGCACGCTCAATTTCTTTAGCTAAAAATGTGACAGCTAGATTAAATATTGAAGGCTTGAACGAAGCTAGATTGATTATATATGGGGCATGTACCACAATATCAGAAATATCATGCTCTTTCATAAAAATGAGTCCCTCTTCTATTTTTAAATCGGATACGGGTTTCCTTATCGTATTTTGTGGTGCACCTGTGTATATCATAAATGTATTTGCACCATACGAGTATGCTTCTTTTGCAGCGCCAATCAGTCCTCTGCTCATTGATACATGCGAGCCTATTTTCATATAAAAACCTCCAAGTTTAGTTAGGTAGTGTAAAATATTTATAATACTAAATACTATACTATCCCTTTATATTCAATATATTTTATCAGTATTATCTTCCCCCTCTCCTTCGCAGGGGAGGAACCAAAAACAATAATTGTAAGCAGTCTGCCATTTGACATATTATTACTTTAATATTACAAAATATTACATTTCAATTAAAATATACACAAATATTTGACATGTTTAAAGAAATTTGTTACTCTTAAATTACCTCATACTAATTTTATCACAAATAGCCTAAATGTCAAACTAAAAAAATATTTTATATGTATGAGATTATTATAGAAAGGTAGGTTTGGTTGCTAAGTGTATTGTAGTATTTATGTAAAAGATGTATTTGATAGAGCAAAAGCAAGTCAGAACATTATTTGTCTAAAATACAAAATAGACGAACTGATTTTTTCAAAAAAATGCATATTGGTTGAATTTGATGAAAGAAAAGATGAAGAAACCTTTCAAAAAAAATTAAATTTGTATTTTTGGGATTTGACAGAAGACTCGAAAGATAATATACTACAGCTAGAAGTTGAGGATGTACACGATTTTATAGTAACAAACGAGAAATATTATTAATACTGCTAATTGTTTGAAAGGGTCACAAAAACTTCCATAGAAAATGGAGGTTTTTTTATGTTATAATGTATATAGGACGAAAAACAAGAGAACAAAGAACATAGAACGAAGAAGTATAGCATAAGGTTTGTAGTTTTTTAATTTTATACTTTGTTCTTTGTACTTTGCATTGGGGGGTGACGATAGTTTTGAAAAAGTGGTATAAGATATTGATAACGGCGGTAGTATTTCTTGGAGTTGTTGGATACATTATATATACTGGGTCTGATGTAAATAAAGTAAACATATCATACAATGACTTTTTAGTAAAGATGGAAAGTGGAAAGATTCAAGAAGTTTTTTTGAGTGAAGGACCTATGATTAAGATAAAATTAAATAATGATAATAAAAACATATATTATACAGATAATCCTAGGAAACTTGATTTTAAAGAGAGCTTGCTTAAAAATAAAATAAAAGTTGTAGAAGAGAAAAACTATTCGACCAGTATAAGTACATTAATATTTTTAGGTATATTTATATTTATAGGTTATAAGTTAATGAAAAGTGGAAATTTGGGTGCAAAAAAAGGGAAGGCATATGATGTAAATTTTGAAGAAGTTTCTATAAATTCCGAAAAAAGAGTTTGTTTTGCAGATATAGCGGGTAATGATGAGGCAAAGGAAAGCGTTAGAGACATTATAGATTTTATAAAAAATCCAGATAAATTTGTATATTATGGTGCAAGGATACCTAGGGGAATTCTGTTTTATGGGCCACCTGGTACCGGAAAAACGCTTATGGCAAAGGCGATAGCAACAGAAGCAAAGGTTTCATTTTTCGTAGTGAGTGGTTCTGATTTCGTTCAGATGTATGTTGGAGTCGGGGCTAGTCGTATAAGGGAACTGTTTGCAAAAGCACGTGAAAAGGGAAAAGCAGTTATTTTCATTGATGAAATAGATGGTCTGGCTAAAAAAAGAGCAGCAAAGATGAATTCGGGTAATGAGGAACGGGATCAGACTTTAAACGCTTTGCTTACTGAAATGTCAGGGTTTACTGAAAATGAGGGAATAATAGTTATTGCAGCTACAAATAGAATAGATGTTTTAGATGATGCAATATTGAGACCAGGACGTTTTGACAGACAGATAGAAATAGGATATCCAGATAAAAATGCAAGAGAAATGATTTTGAAATTGCATGCAAAAAATAAGCCATTAGAAAGAAAAATAAAACTAGAAAAAGTAGCATCTCAAACTGTTTATTTTACAGGAGCAATGCTTGAAAATCTATTAAATGAGGCAGCAATAAATGCGGCTAAAAGGAATGCAAAGAAGATAATGGAATTAGATATAGACAGAGCTTTTTATACTGTAATTGCAGGGGAAGAGAAAAAGGATAAGAGTCATATACTTGAAATGGATAAGCAAATAACAGCGTACCATGAGGCTGGACATGCACTCATAACAAAGCTTTTATGCCCTGAGAACAAGGTTTCTAAGGTTACAATAATACCAAGTACTAGGGGTACTGGGGGATTTACAATGAATATACCCCCAGATAAAATGTATGCAACTAAGGCAGATATAAGAAAACAGATTCAAATATATTTGAGTGGACGCGTAGCAGAAGAAATCACATTTGGTTATGATAACATAACAACAGGTGCAAGTAATGATATAGAAAGAGCAACAAAAATGATGATGGACTATATAAGAAAATTTGGAATGAGTGAGAAGTTTGGACTAGTAAATTTAGATGTTATATCTGGAAATGAATATGCAAACTCCGGAGTTGAGAAGGATATTATGAAAGAGTGTATAATCAGTATAAATGAACTGTATAAAGAAACAAAGGAACTTATGAATGGAAATATACACCATTTAAAAGCAGTAGCAAGTGCACTTTTATTAAAAGAAACAATTAATGAAGTAGAACTTGATGTATTAATAGGTAGTTGAGCAAAAAATGGATAAAAAAGCAGGCAAAATTCGCTTGCTTTTTTTAGTGGAATAAGATAAAATGAAAGCACATACTACTAATTTGTAAGTTGTACATTGAAGAAAGGGGTATTACAATGGATGAAAACCTAAAAGCGGAGGCTATATTTAGCGATGAGACAGACACATATAGAACACCTGCATCCCCTAAGTTAGGCGATAGCATTAAGATAAGAATACAATCAGCGAAGAGTGTTTTTGATGGTGTATTTCTTCATTATGACGGCAAAAAATTTAAAATGTATATAAATAAAACCATGGATTTGCTTGATGTATATGAAGTTGAAATAAAAAACCTTACTAAGGATGTGGAGTATTATTTTTCTTTAGCAAAGGATGAGAAGGTGTATTATTTTAATAAGGTAGGGTTTAACGAGAGTCTAGACATACAGTATAATTTTAAAATAAGATTGAATTTTGAGACACCAGCTTGGGCAAAAGGGGCTGTAATGTATCAAATATTGGTTGATAGATTTTGCAATGGTGACCCCAAAAATGATGTAGAGGATAACGAGTATATATATCTTTGTAATCCAGTTAGCAAAGTAAAAAATTGGTATCAGTACCCTAATGTTGATGATGTAAGGGAATTTTACGGCGGTGATTTACAGGGAGTCATAGAAAAGATGGATTATTTAAAGGAACTAGGAATCGATGCGATTTATTTTAATCCTCTATTTGTTTCGCCTAGCAATCATAAATATGATATACAAGACTACGACTATATCGATCCACATTTAGGTGTAATTATAAACGATATAAACAAGCCATTATCAGTGGATAAGCAGGATAACAAATTTGCAGAAATGTATATAAAAAGAACTACAGACCTTGAGAATCTGAAAGCAAGTAATGAACTTATGAGGAAATTAATAGAAATGGCTCATGCACGAGGTATAAAAGTTATACTAGACGGTGTATTTAACCATTGTGGGTCTTTTAATAAATGGATGGATAGAGAAGAGTTTTATCAAAAAGCTAAAAATTATCCAAGTGGAGCATATAATGATGAAAAGAGTAAGTATAATAAGTATTTTAAATGGTCAAAAGAAAACTGGCCAGAAAATGATGATTATGATGGATGGTGGGGACATAAAACGCTGCCAAAACTAAATTATGAGGGTTCAAGTGAATTAGAAGAATATATATTAAGTGTAGCTAAAAAGTGGGTGTCACCTCCATATAATGCAGATGGGTGGAGGCTTGATGTGGCTGCGGATCTCGGATATAGCAAAGAGTATAACCATTCGTTTTGGAAAAAATTCAGAAAGGTAGTAAAGGAAGCTAACCCTAATGCCATAATAATAGCTGAACATTATGGAAATCCTAGTGATTGGCTTATGGGGGATCAGTGGGACACGATAATGAATTATGACGCTTTTATGGAACCAATAAGCTGGTTTTTGACAGGGATGGAAAAGCACAGTGATGATTCAAACCCGGGGCTACTAGGAAATGCCCAGAGCTTTGAAGATGCAATGAGGTACAATATGGCAGCTATGCACACAGAATCAGTGCAAGTGTCAATGAATGAGTTGTCAAATCACGATCATTCGAGATTTTTAACGAGAACAAATAAAACAGTAGGGCGAATATATGATAAAGGACCAGAAGCAGCTGCAGTTGGCGTGAACAAAGGAATATTTAAAGAAGCAATAATTATGCAAATGACTTGGCCAGGTGCACCAACGATATACTATGGTGATGAAGTAGGGCTTACTGGCTGGACAGACCCAGATAATAGAAGAACATATCCATGGGGTAGAGAAGATTTAGAACTTTTGTCTTTTTACAAAGAAGCTATAAAGTTGCATAAGAGCTATGAAACACTTAAAGCAGGTTCAGTAAAGGTTATATATAAGAGCTTTAATATATTAGCTTACGCTAGATGGGACAAGAAAAACATAATAATTTCTATCTTCAATAATAATGACATAGAAGAAGAAATTCAGCTACCAGTTTGGGTAATTGGAACAAAAGAAAATGAAGTATTTACACGAGTAATGAAAACAGATATAGCAAACTACTCTACAGAAGAGAAAAAATATAGAGTAGAAAAGTGCGGACTGTATATAAAATTAGCACCGTTTAGCAGTGTTGTACTTATTAAATTGAAAGTTGAAAGATAAAATGCGAAGTGTTTAAAAGCCTCCTTTGACAAGGGAGGTGGCGCGGAGCGACGGAGGGATCTCGTTTTCAAAAAGGAGTTGACATATATGAAACCATTAGCAGATAAATTTAGACCTGAGACTCTTTCAGATGTGATAGGGCAAGAGCACCTAATCGCAACTGGCAAACCTCTACGACGTATAATTGAGGCAAATAGAGAAGTAAACATGATTTTTTATGGACCCCCAGGGGTGGGTAAGACTACAATTGCTAATATAATTGCTAGTAAAACCAATAAAAAATTATATAAGCTGAATGCAACAAATGCATCAGTAAAGGACATAAAAGCTATCGTGGACGACATGGATAGCTTACATACCATGAATGGAATATTACTTTATTTAGATGAAATCCAAAATTTTAATAAAAAACAACAACAATCTCTACTTGAGTATATAGAAAATGGTAAAATAACACTGATAGCAAGTACAACAGAAAACCCATATCAGTACGTATATAAAGCTATACTTAGCCGCTCTATGGTTTTCGAATTTAAGAATTTAAACAAAAGTGATATTGAGAAGCTTGTAAAACAAATATTTACAAAGCTTGAAGTAAGTGACACATACAAACAAATTTCATATGATGAGGACGTTTTGAGTTATATAGCAGATATGAGTGGTGGTGATGCAAGGAGAGCTATCAATATAATAGAACTTGCATCCATTTGCTCAAAAGATGAAATAGGTAATGTGAACCTAAGTGTGAGTATACTTGAAGAGTATGTAAATAAAAAATATCTTGATTACGACAAAAACGGAGATAGCCACTATGATATATTAAGTGCGTTTCAAAAATCGATAAGAGGTTCTGACCCAGATGCGTCTATTCACTATCTTGCGAGACTTATAAAAGCAGATGATTTACTATCCATTTGCAGGAGATTACAAGTTATAGCATGTGAAGACATAGGACTAGCATACCCAAGTGCAATAACGATAGTCAAAGCTTGCACTGATTCAGCCAAGGAACTCGGTTTCCCAGAGGCAAGAATACCACTAGCTGAGGCTACTCTACTCCTAGCTACTGCGCCAAAGTCGAACTCAGCTTACATGGCACTAGATAAAGCTATGGCAGATTTGGATACGAAAGAAATTGGGGACATACCAAGACACTTGAAAAACACCAATTTTATAGAGCCGAGGTATAAGTATCCTCATGCTTATTCAAATAATTATGTAGAACAGCAATATTTGCCGGATAAGATAAAGAATGCTGTTTACTATGAATCTGGTGGAAATAAGCTAGAACAAATGGCGAAAGAACATATGAATAAGATAAAGGGATTACTTTGATAAGTAAGGTAACAAGGATCCGCAGAGGAATCTCTTTTATAATAAATGTTGGGTGTAAAAAAATGTAATCTATTTAGTAAGCAGTCAATATAAAGTGCCTTTATGCAACGATGAGCTGATTCCTGTATTATACAGGAATCAGTTTTCTAGTTTTCACTGATAAGTTAATAAATTTACAATTAACATCGATCAGTTCAAATAGTAAAATAATACATTTTGTCCTAAAACTTACAAAAAAAGTAAAAACTGTTGACAAATGTTAAAAAAAATTATATAATAAATAAAACAATGCAGGACAATACAAAGGGGAAATGACTTATGATAATGAATATGAAACTAGAGGATAAGACAAAATATATGTATGAGCCAAGAGGGGCAAACACACCCAAATATTGGTTAAAACTACCTAATGGTCCTTTGGGCTTATTCAAGCCGGATAATAACAACGCAGCATTAGCAGAAGATTTGGCATATAGAGTTGGAGGACTCGTGGGTGTAAGATGTGCAAAGACATATTATTGTGAATTGGATACAAATGGCAAAAAAATGGTAGGTTATTTAAGTGAGGGTATATTAAGATGGCAAAAGGATGTAAAAGGACTTACAAATGAAGAAATAGATAATAACAAAGATCAAGAGTTAAAAGAGATGCATACTATAATTCAAGGAATATATCCTAAATTTAATTCTAAAGAATTAAAGTGTGAAGATACAGGAAAGATTTTCGATATTGAAATGTTATGTGATGTAATGGATAAGGTCGATCCTAAGTCAAAAGTAGATATGTTAAAGATGGCTATATACGATGCTTGGATAGGTAATACTGATAGAAATCCAGCTAATGAAGGTATGGTAGATGATTTAATATCTAGAGATGTATATTTTGGAGAGTTGTATGATAATGCAACAACATTTGGAGCTAACATATTTGAAAAAAATAATATGTTACAACTTATATCAGATATGAAGAAACACATTAAAGATAAGGATGTAGCAAAACTCTATGAAATGGAGCAAAGTAGTGATGTTAAAAAGTATTTAGAACTTAGCAGGCTTATTACAAAAAGGCCATTTGAAGAAGTGAGAGGATTAGGGTCATTAGAAGAGTTAATGGAATATTATAGTGATAATATATCTTCTAATGATAAAGAAGATATATTATCATGTGCATGTATTTATAAATTAAATATTCTTAATCAATTATCACAATCTAGGGATGTAATAGAATATAATAGGTTGAAAAGTATTGATTCACAACCAATAAAAGCATATGTGGGTTTAAAAGATAAATATAATAGAATAATACATGAACAATGTGTGTCAAAATTAGGTGTGTATGGAGAACTACATACAAACTTTGATGGAATAATTGATTATATTACTTTGAATTATAATGATAATGAAGAAATAAATGAGCTGTTGAATAATATAAGTAATGTAGATAGGAAATCTATTTTAAGACAGTTTAGTGATATAGAAACTGAAAACAAAGGTTGTAAGTCGTTAGAAAATATAAAAAGAGTTCAAAGTTTTGTTCCAAATTTCTTATTGGAAAGAGCAGAGGCAATAGAGATAACAAGAGGTTTTAACAATGATTTTTTTTTAGAAAGGGACAAACTTCAAGTTAAAGAAATACTAGACTCAGATGTGGGTGAATTTGATGTAGAGAATATAGGTTTGATAGGCCCTGAAAGTTACACTGAAATTGAAGGTGCAGGATTAAAAGCTGCGGGGTTATAATAAAAAAATTGTGAGGTATAAGATGAATAGTCTAAATTTAAATGTTTTTTGGAAGGATTTAAGCGGTTATATACACAAAATCGCTAAGATGGGTATAAAAGGTAGCAAATTTGAATTTTTATATGATCAATTTGGTGCAAATGAAGCTAGAGAATCTGGATTTAATTGTGTGAGTACATTCCCAGATATAGATAAAGTATATTTTGGAGATGAATTTCCAGAATTTTTTAATTCTAGAATACCGAGTAGAAGTAGATCAGATGTTTTCAATGGTTTAGGGATACCAGTTAATGATATTGAGGAATATATAAAAGAAACTGGAGCTAAATTAGCAACAGATAATATAAGTTTTGGAATAATAGAGGATGAAACAGAAGAAGAAACAGTGGTATAAACATTTATGTTATCGGAGGGATTATTATTAATGTAGATATTAATGTATATTGGATAAGCTTTGGTGGAAAAGGGAAATATATGATAGGAAAGTTGTGGAATCAGGATAATACATACAAGTTCAAATATAATTTAGAGGAATTAGAGAATGCAAGAAAAGATGGTTTTGATATATTAAAACCTTTTTTAGATGATAAAAAATTATATAGTAGTGATAAAATGTTTGAATTCTTCGCGAACAGAATACCAGATAAAGGTAGAATGGATATATATAACGCATATGGTATAAATACATATAATCCGATTGAGTATCTAAAGATAACAAAGGGTAAACTTGCCACAGACAATATAAGTTTAGAAGTAGTAAGTTGAGTATTTAATGTCGAAAAATATTGACAAATGTAAAAAAAGTATAAAATACAATTAATGCAAAATACACAAGGGGGACATCATAATGAGTTATATAGTTGATGAAGTTAATAAACTAACTTATGAAGGGGAAATATCAAAATTGCAACAATCACCAATTGAAGTAATTATTAGGGAGAGTAATCAACCTAAAGAATGCCTGCGTGTGACATATATATCAAATAAAGATAATATTGATTCTGTACATATAGAAGAAATACTTGGCAATGATAAACCCGGAGATATGATTTCACTATTTTTTGATGGAAGTATGGTGGGAGAAGAAGAGCATAAAGGAAAATCATTAGAATCAAGTAAGGTTGTAAGTAATGGAAATGGAGATGTATTCGTAACTACACCTTTAGGAGAGTCTGGGAATACAGCAGGTATTTTATTTAACAATCAGGATGAAGTACATGTTTATGAACTTACAGGCGATGAGACTCGTCAATCATTAAAATGTAGCCATTATATTCCAGAACAAGTTATAGTTCCAGATGATGAAGTGACACTTTAAATTGTGTTAAATACAAAATGAGATATCGTATATAAGAAAATGCTTGAATTTATTATAATATCTGTTATAATAAATCTAAGTATTTTTTATTTTAAAGGAGAATTATATGCAAAAAAGAATGGTACCAGATTATATATTAAAGCAAGTAGAAAAGCCAGTGAGATATACGGGTGGAGAGTACAATATGGTTGTGAAAAATCCAAAAGATGTAGATATACGTTTTGCTTTGTGCTTTCCGGATGTTTATGATATAGGTATGTCACATCTAGGGCTACAGATATTATATGGGATGTACAACGCGAGGGAAGATACATATTGCGAACGTGTGTTTTCACCGTGGACCGATATGGAAGCAAAAATGAGGGAAAATGACATAAAATTGTGTACTCTTGAGACTCAAGACGAAGTGAAAAACTTCGATTTTCTTGGGTTTAGTTTTCTTTATGAAATGTGCTATACAAATGTTTTAAATATACTTGATTTGTCTGGTGTATCGATGTACAGCAAAGATAGGGGAGAGGATGAACCTATCGTTTGCGCAGGTGGACCTTGTGTAAATAACCCCGAACCTATGGCTGATTTTATAGATTTTTTTTATATTGGCGATGGAGAAGTGAAGTATGACGAAATATTTGATATATATAAAGTTCATAAAAAAAATGGTGGAAAGCGAAAGGAATTCCTAGAAAAGATAGCTCATATAGATGGAATATATGTCCCAGCTTTTTATGATGTGGATTATAATGAAGATGACACGATAAAAAGTATAAATGTAATAAATGAAAATGCAAAGCCTGTTGTGAACAGAGTGTTTGTAGCTGATTTGAATACATCATATTACTCTGAAAAACCGATTGTACCTTTTTTGGAAACAGTGCATAACAGGGTAACACTAGAAGTTTTTAGAGGATGTATAAGGGGATGCAGGTTTTGTAACCCTGGACTCATGTATAGACCAATTAGGAGTAAAACAGTAGATACATTGATGAAGCAACTTGAAGCGCAGGTGAAAAACACAGGTTTTGAAGAAATATCGCTTGTTTCGTTGAGTACAAGCGATTATAGTGGTCTTAATGAACTTTCAAATAGAATAATGGACAAGTATAGTAAAGAGCATATAAGTCTTTCACTACCTTCACTTAGGGTAGATGAGTTCTCGCTTGAGCTTATGAATAAATTACAGGAAGTAAGAAAAAGTGGACTTACATTTGCACCTGAGGCAGGAACTCAAAGAATGAGGGATATAATAAATAAAGGTATATCAGAAGAAGAAATACTATCAGGATGCAGGCTAGCATTTGAAGGTGGATGGAATAGGGTAAAGCTATACTTTATGATGGGACTTCCAGGAGAAACAGATGAAGATATAGTAGGTATAGCGGAGCTTACGAAAAAGATAGTAGGTGAATATTTCAAAGTACCTAAGGATAAGCGTGCAAATGGGATAAGTGTAAATGTAAGCGCATCTTGCTTTGTTCCAAAACATAATACGGCATTCCAGTGGGAGAGTCAAAACACATATGAGGAGTTTGAAAGAAAACAACGAATACTAAAGGATGCAATAAGAAAAGTGAAGCAAGCGACATATAGATATCACGATGCAAGGACAAGTGTAATAGAAGGGATATTAACACGAGCAGATAGAAAAGTAGGAAAACTTATATATGATGTGTGGAAAAGCGGAGCAAAATTAGAAGCTTGGTCTGAGTATTTTGATTATAAAAAATGGATTGAAGCTTTTAGTGAAAACAACATGACCATGGAGTTTTATAACACGAGAAAACGCGAAATTGATGAAATAATGCCATGGGATCATATAAATGTAGGTGTTAATAAAAAGTTTCTAATGCGTGAGAAAGTTAAATCACAACTTGGAGAAGTAACTAGAAACTGTAAGGAAATGTGTGCAGGCTGTGGAGATTGGAAAACAGGTGATGAATCTGAGAATGCTAAAAGTACTTGTGAAATGAAAAACAAAAAATAAAATAGGATGTGATGAAATGAAATATAGAGCAAAGTATACAAAAGGTGATAATGTAAAGTTTGTGGGGCATTTAGATTTGTTGCGTTCTATTCAACGTGCAATAAAAAGAGCAGAACTAGTGGTTAAATATTCACAAGGATTCAATCCACATCAAGTATTTAGTATTGCACAACCTTTGGCAGTAGGGCATACAAGTGTGGGAGAATATATGGATTTTGAACTCGTAAATGATATGTCAGAAGATGAAGTAAAACAAAGGTTTAACGATGTATCACCGGAAGGAATAAAGATTATAGAGGTTAGAAAACTTAATGATGGAGAAAACAAAGCAGCAGCCCTTGTAGAGTACGGTAGCTATAAGGTGGTACTTGATAAAAACATAAGTGACGATACAATCAAAAATTTTATATCTCAAGATACAATAGAGGTAGAAAAAGAGACTAAATCAGGGACAAAAATTGCTGATATAAAAAATGATATAATAGATGCAAAGATAGAGGGTACTGTATTACACGCTACGATAAGCACAGGGAGTAATCAAAATCTGAAGATAGAGTTATTAGCTAAAGCCCTGTATACATATGCAGGAGAAGAATTTGACGAGAATAAGATAGATGTGGAGAGACAGGATTTGTATTATATGTATAAAGATGAACTGAAAGGTTTGATGGAGTAAAATAAATATTTAAATAGAATATAATAATGAGGAGTGAGTGAGCGATTTGAAAGCTAATAATGAAGTACTAAGAAGTAAAATAATTGATTTAGATAATAAACATATAAGATTAGTTAGAGTAGGCAGTACTGACCAGACAAAGGATATACAGTTAGATACAAACTTTGGCGGATATGGGAGAATTAAAAGTTTTAAAGGTGAAGCGAAAGACAATTGGCCCGTAAACATTATTCAGTTAAAAGAAGTATGTAAAAATCTTAGTATGCCTTATTCCAACAAGTTGAAAGCTCAGATTTTTCAACTTGTTGGATGTGATTTAAGATGTTGGTATTGCTTTGTTCCTAATGATTCATTAAAACCAAATGAGGATATTTCAGACTGGGTGTCAGCAGAAGAGATGATAGATGCTTTTGTTAATCAAAGTGAAACAAACCAACTAATAGATTTATCAGGAGGAAACCCAGCTTTGGTACCTGAATGGGTATTATGGATGATTAGAGAACTCAGAAAGAGAAATATAGAAGATAAGGTTATATTATGGTCAGAAGATAACTTATCGAGCGATATGTTTTTTGAGAAACTAAGTAAAGAAGAAATACAAGAGATAGTAACAAATAAAAACTATGCTAGATTATGCTGCTTAAAAGGGTATAATGAGGAGTCTTTTGCGTTTAACACAGGACTAAATAAGGAAGGGTTTAAGTTTCAATTTGAAAGATTGAAAAAACTATATGATACAGGGATGATCATATATCCATATGTAACGATGACTACACCTAATTTAGGTAATCTAAAGAATGATGTCAAAACATTTGTGGATAAACTGCAAGACATAGATGAAAAGCTACCACTAAGAACGATACTTGTCCAAATAAAGGAATACGAGATTACGAAAGAACGAATTGAGGCTTCTTCTAGAAAGAGTCTCGAAGAGCAGTCGTTAATAAATCAATTAGAAGTAGCAAAAGTATTTATGGATGAATTGACGGATAGGTATTCAAAGGATGAAATTGCTGAAAATATATTAGTTCCTACCTATGAAAGCGGGGAATTATGAAAATTTTACTTGCCACAAATAATGAAAACAAATTAAAAGACATGCAGAAATTTTTACCTTCACATGTAACATTAATAACACTAAATGAAGCTGGTATATGCCTAGAGCCCGATGAAAACGGAGATATACCTGAAGAAAATGCTAGAATAAAAGCAGAAGAATTTTGGAATGAAGTTAAGAGAAAAAATCTAGATATAACAGCTGTTGTTGCAGATGATGTAGCTGTCTATGTTGAAGCGTTTCCAGAACTTATAGGGGTAAAAGCAGCTAGATGGCATAAAGGAACTTCAGAAGATAGAAATAACAAACTATTAGAAATAATGAAAAATGAAAAAAACAGAAATATATATTATGAAACAGTTGTAAGTTATAAAGACGAACACGAATGTTTGTTCTTTAAAGCATATAATTATGGAGAAGTATCAAAGGAAATAAGAGAAGGAACGGGATTTGCATATGATTTTATATTCAAACTACCTGATGGAAGGATGTTGTCAGAAATATCCCAAGATGAAAGAGATGGGATGATTGGTAGGGCTGTAGCAGCAAGAGAATTATCTGATTACATAAAAACAAAGATGGATTTATAAATCCATCTTTGTTTTTATACATTCATATATATCCTTAGCATTATTTTTCCAGTGTTCAGATATGTTCTTTGCTTTTTCTTTTGAGAGTTCAGGTATTTTTATATTTAAGATTTCAATTTCATTTTTAGTAATAAAGCAATCTAATCGATATTTATCTTTTGCATATTCGGAAATTGTTGAGTTATATAAAGTGATATCATCATATTTGTTCATAATATTAGAGCAAAAAACATCCATAACATCCACATAGTCCTTAGGTATTCTATTAGTAAAATATTGAAGTGCGATAGAACCGTCAGGGGTAATCATGTATAGAGATTTTCTGTTTTGATTTATCTTATGTACAAGTCTTGATTTTAAAAGTTCAGCCATGTATTGCTGTATATTGAAGTAATCAGAATATTCATTTTTAATCATAAAATCAGCCAAATCTGAATTGTCGATGGGTGCATTCACTCTAGTTAATATATATAAAAGTATAAGTTTGTTTATAGTAAGATCATTAATCATGGGAATACCTCCAGTGCTTTGTTAGATACGAGTGTCTGGTATTAATATTACTACACAAATGCCTATTTGTCAAGGTTTGGGAGTATTAAAAAATTTTAAATAATATGTAAAAATATTACATATATATATTGACAAAAGCTGCATTTAGATGTATAATAAGGATAGTCAAAAAGGCAAAAACAACTAAACATAAACAAGTTCTACTGAGTTCGAAATGGGAAAGTATTTTCTACCTAACGCAAGAATTGCAAAAGGGAATCTAATCTCTTTATACACAGTATACGCCACAGAGGGTAAGGGGTGGACATACAAAGTATAAAGGATGACAACCATAACAGGTGGAATTAGATACAAATACTTATTCCGACGGCTTGGTGGAGCTTTTTCTCTTAAATATTTAAGCTACCCTAATAAGATACACCATCAAATTTGAAACTATTCAAATTTGATGGTGTTTTTTTGTTCTAAAAAAGAGAGACGAGCGTATGATATATTATAAGTATCGAAGGTAGAAAAAATGGGATCCCCACCGCTAACGCGGAGCCCCCTTAACAAGGGAGCCAAAGAGTGAAAAGCCTCCCTTGTTAAGGGAGGTGCCCGATAGGGCGGAGGGATCTCGTAAAATCGACTAATATATAGTATTACAAAAGAGGAGTGAAAAAATGAATCAGGTTATGAATTTTTTTAGTAATTCATTAAGAGAAAGGATGCAAAATCTAAATCTTGAAGGAAAAATGTTGCAGGAGATAAGGCTACGTGTGTATAAGCCCGTCATTATTTATATAGATAATGAGGAGTATTTTTTATCAGTAAACGGAGAGATTTCGAAAGAAAGTATTTCGCCGATGATTATATTGCCAAAAGATATAACGGATACGCTTGAACTTATGAGTGAGTATTCTTTGTATTCATATGAAGAAGAATTAAAGAATGGCTATATAACGATAAAAGGTGGACATAGAGTAGGTATTGTAGGGAAAGTTGTTATTGAAAATAATAAAATAAAAACATTGAAGAATATAAGCGGTTTAAATATAAGAATTTCGCATCAAATGATGGGATGTGCAGATAAAATATTGATACATGTTTTAAATAGTCCTTCAATTTATAATACATTAATTGTTTCGCCACCTAAATGTGGTAAAACAACTATATTAAGGGATATAACTAGACAAATAAGTGATGGGAATCCGGAGTTTAAAGGTCTTAATGTATCCATAGTGGATGAACGTTCAGAGATAGCAGCCTGTTTTAATGGAATGCCACAAAATGATGTAGGGATAAGGACAGATGTACTAGATGGATGTCCTAAAGTATGGGGCATGAGGATACTACTTAGATCCATGTCTCCGGATGTTGTCGTAGTTGATGAGATAGGTGGAGAAGAAGATGCAAAGGCAATAAGAGATATATTAAATGCAGGAATAAAGGTAATTTGCAGTCTACATGCCTCTGATTTTGAGGATATAAAAAGTAAAAAATATGTAGCAGACCTTATCAATGAAAAAGCATTTGAAAAGATAGTATTTCTAAGTAATAAGAAAGGCATGGGCACTCTTGATTGTGTGTGGAATATAGCAAACAGGAGGTGGGATTACAAACATGATTAAGATAATAGGAATGTTAATAGTTATTGCTACTTCGGCTGGAATAGGATTTTATATACCTAAATTACATAAAAACAAGATAGAATTTCTAATAGATATGAGGCAAAGCTTCTATTTATTAAAAAATGAAATAAACTATTCTATAAATACTATTGTGGTTAGTTTTTTTAATATATATGAAAAGGCAAGTAATCAATGTGTAAAACAATTTTTTTATGATATGTATGAAAAACTACAAGAAAAGAGTGGCATTAGTTTAAAAAGTACATGGGAAACAGGAGTAAATGAGCTTTTATGCAAAGAAAAAATAAATGAAAATGAAGCAAAACACATAACCAGTTTCGGTAATTCTTTAGGATACTTAGACAGGGAACAGCAACTTAAGAACATAGATTTTTTAGTAGAGGGACTAGATGAAATTATATTAATGCACAAAGAAAAATATGAAAAACATAGTAAACTATATAGTAGGATGGGTATACTGGTGGGCTTGATGGCAACAGTAGTTTTATTATAAATGCAAGTATATGGGATTAAAGTTTTATGTTCTCCCCTTCGCAGGGGAAGATAATACTGATAAAATATATTGAATATAAAGGGATAGTGTAGTATTTAGTACTATAAATATTTGACACTACCCTTTGAGAAGGGGAGGTATAATTATGGATGTGCAGATAATATTTAAAATTGCGGCGGTAGGGATATTAGTTACTGTTATAAATCAAGTGCTCACTCGTTCAGGTAGAGATGAACAGGCTATGCTTGTAACGCTGGCAGGACTGGTTGTTGTGCTATATTGGGTTATAAATTATATAAGTGATTTGTTTAATACAGTACAGACATTGTTTGATCTATAAAGTTAATTAGTTATTACATTACACCGGAGGTGCACACACATGGAGATAACACAGATAATCGTTATATGTTTTATTGGTGTGGTTATGATTTCAATATTAGGGAAAGACAATAAAGAGTATGGAACATATATAAGGATAGTAATAGGAGTAATCGTATTTGCCGCTATTTTTATGAAGTTAGCTTCAATAGCTGAGATGTTCATGAACATAATAAATAAGACAAATTTATCGAGTACATATATTGAAGTAATATTAAAAATAATAGGAATTGCATATTTATCTGAATTTGGTAGCCAAATATGTAAAGATGCAAATGAAGCATCCTTTGCCACCAAAATTGAATTTACGGGTAAGATATTAATAATGGTAATCGCAATGCCAATAATGACAGCAATTTTGGATGAGGTATCGAATTTCTTCGTGTAGGGATATTAGACCTAAGAGTTTAGGGGGTTACTTATGAAAAAAATATTTTTGATTATTTTATACATTATTATTTTTAGTAATGTTGCATATGCAAATGAGGTAATGGATGAACAGTTAAATCATATAAATTTTAATGGAATACAAAATAAAATAGATGACATAGGTGTAAAAGATAAAAATGAAGCTCTTCAAAATTTTGATTTTTTGGCGGAGGTTAAAAAGCTAATTACAGGTGAAACTGATATTAGCATTGAAAATGTTGTAGGAATAGGTACGACAGCTCTAATAAAAGAGGTTAAAAGTAATTTTATACTTATGGCACAGATTTTGCTTTTAGTCATACTTAGTGCGATTATTAAAAATTTGACTGATTCATTTGAAAATAAGGAAGCTTCCGAAATTGCTTTCTATGTATGTTATGTGATTATAATAATTTCAGTAATAAAAACTTTTAAAATAACAATAGATATTGCGACAACGACAATAGATAATATTTTATCTCTAATGAAGGTAATAATACCTGTTTTTATATCAACAATATTTACAACTGGGAATATAACAACAGCAACTACGGCAAATGCTGTAATATTTGCAAGTATAAATTATATTGCAATTCTTGTGAAAACCATATTTTTACCTGTTATTACATATCTTAGTGTTGTACAGATTATAAATTTCTTATCTGAAAAAGAAATATTGAAGGAATTGACTGATTTGATAAGAAAATCAGTTATATGGGGGCTCAAAGGTATGGTTGTAATTTTCTTGGGATTGTCAGCAATCCAAAGATTTACTGCGCCTGTTTTAGATGGTATAACAAAAAAAGGTGTTGCACTCACTACAAAAACTATAGTGCCCGTACTTGGGGATGTTATGAATAGTGCAGTAGATACTTTTATAAACTGTACCATACTTATTAAGAACTCAGTCGGTATAGTAGCAGTAATAGGTCTAATTCTTATTTGTTTTATTCCACTTTTGAAGATTTTGGCAGTTATAATAACATATAAACTTGTAGCTGCTATAATGCAACCAATAGCAGAGAGTAGGGTTGTAAAATGTTTTTCAGAATTTGGAAATAACATAGCAGTAATTTTCGCCTGCGTTTTAGCAGTTGCTCTTTGTTTTGTAATATCTATTTCTATACTCATTACAGTCGGAAGCTAGACAAAGAACAAAAAAATAATTTTAAAATGATAGAAATTGAATTGGGAAAAAATGATAAAAAAATTGGAATAAAAAAGCAAGACAAAATCTACAAAGAATATAAAAAAAATAGCGTGGTATAATAATATTGAAGTTTAATGTCGCTTCATAAAAAAAATTAACTCAAAATTTTGAGTTGGGAGGCTATTATGAAAACAGCAAGAGTTATAGATTGGCTAGCATTGCTATTTATTGTAGTAGGAGCGCTCAATTGGGGACTTATAGCTTTTTTTAATTTAGATATAGTTGCTACATTGTTTGGAGGAGCAGACTCCACTTTAAGTAGGCTGATATACGGTATTGTAGGTATTTCAGGTATTTATGGACTAACTTTTTTCGATGGAATCCGAGAACGAGCGAAGGGTATCGAATAGGAATGCTAGTTAGAAAAAAACTGCTTACGGGCAGTTTTTTTTTAAGGATTACAGGAAGGTGGGAAGCGTGGAAAAGAAACTTTTTAAAATTTTATTTTCGTTATTTTTTTGTATTTCTATAATATTTGCCTCTATTTATATTTCTCTTCCAGAAGAAATAAACATTATTGAAGGTGAAAAACATCTTTTTAGTTTCAACTTACCGATAGAAGCAAAAATCAATTCTGATAAAAAAGGTGTAATGTACTTAAATAATGAAAAGGTAAAGGAAAATGAAATAAATGTTGACTTGAATCAACCATTTAGCCTAAAGTTTGCAGAAAAGAATATAAGTGATGTAGATTTTAACATATTTGGTTTATCACTAAAGAAAGCTAAGATTGACACTATACCCAATCAAAAGCTCGTTCCGGTAGGTAAGATAATGGGGATAAGGATATTTACTGACGGTATAATGGTTCTAGGTACAGGATATGTGAATGGGGAAGATGGTAAAATATACGAACCTAGTAAAGGAGTGCTTAAAACAGGCGATCTAATTTTAGAGGCAAATGACAAGGAAATATCTGATAAAGATATGCTAACAAGTATTGTGCAAGAAGATGGTAAAGAAATAAAACTAAAGATAAAAAGAAAAGATAATATAGTATATGAAAAAATTACTCCTATAATGAGCAATGAAGATGACATGTATAAAATAGGGATTTGGGTTAGAGATAGCACTCAAGGAATTGGAACTATAACATATTATAACCCACATACAGGCTATTATGGAGCACTTGGACATGGAATATTAGATGTAGATACAAATGAACTTATGACTATAAAAACAGGGAAGATATTAAAGGCAAATATAAGCAATATAAAAAGGGGTGAAAAGGGCACTCCAGGTGAACTGATGGGGATAATCATAGATACATTAAAGACAAACTTCGGCAGCGTAGTAAAAAACACCGAATATGGAATATTTGGAGAATTAAATAATAAAAATAAAAGTTTAATAGAAAATAATGAACTTAGTATAGCATTAAAAGAAGAGATAAAAATAGGAAAAGCATATATATATAGTGATATACTAGGTAAGGGTACTGAAAAATATGAAGTAAAAATAGAAAGAATAAATAGTTTGAATTATGATATTTCCAAAGGTGTAATAATAAAGATAACTGACAAGAAGCTTCTTGATAAAACAAATGGCATAATACAAGGGATGAGCGGAAGTCCTATTATACAAAACGACAAGATAATTGGAGCAGTAACGCATGTTTTTGTAAATGATCCAAGTAAAGGATATGGTATATTTATTGAAAATATGTTAAAAGAAGAAAAAAATATATAACAAAAAACAAAAAAGATTAAAAAAACTATTGACTTTATAATAATAAAAACTTATAATTGGTTATATAGTAAAATTTTTACATTTTATTATATATATACTACACAATACTAAAATACAAATGATAAGGAGGATTTTAAAATGGAGAAAAAACTTACTCAGATTGTTATAGTGGACGACAATTTGGATTTTTGTCAAATTCTACAGGATTATTTTAAAAAACAACCCGATATGCAAATAATAGGTGTCGGACATAATGGACTTGAGGCTATTGAACTAATAAAAACTAAAAAACCAGATGTTCTTATTCTTGATGTAATAATGCCACATCTAGATGGAATAGGTGTCTTGGAAAAATTAAATGACATGAAACTTGAAAAAAAACCTATGATTATAATGCTTTCAGCAGTAGGTCAAGAAAAAATAACTAGTAAATCTTTAAATTTGGGTGCAGAATATTATATAATAAAGCCATTTGATATTGAAGCACTTGTAACTAGAATAAGAGAAATAGGTGACGACAACATTTTTGCAAAAGAAAATGGAGGAGGAATCTTTCTTAAAAAAGAACGTAATGCAAATAGAGACTTAGAAACAGAAGTAACAAGCATTATACATGAAATAGGAGTTCCTGCTCACATAAAAGGATACCAATATCTTCGTGACTCAATAATGATGTCTGTTGAAAACATGGAGATACTAGATTATATTACAAAAGAATTATACCCAACAATAGCTAAGAAATATAGTACAACACCGAGTAGAGTAGAACGTGCAATCCGTCATGCAATAGAAGTAGCATGGGAGAGAGGAAGCACTGAGTATATAGATAAATTATTTGGATATACAGTAAATCACAGAAAAGGAAAACCAACGAATAGCGAATTTATTGCTTTGATAAGTGATAAACTGAGACTAGAGTTAAAGGCAAGCTAGATCCTTTATCTTGCAAATTAATATTTAATTTATAAACTAACGAACATCTTCAATTTATTGTTTAGATTTTGAACAATAAATCGGAGATGTTTTTTGTATTATAAAAATATACAAAATATTGACAAAATAGATTTTAAAGTTGTATAATCATTGTTATGAAAAATGAAACTTAAAATAATAGGAGAGTCGATAACATGTTAAATAATTTTAAAAATAAAATTAATGTAATAGCAATAATATGGATTGCGGGTGCACTTGTGGCTTGTGGAGGGGAAAATAAGAATGTAACTAAGCCCTTGATAACCACTGTCAAGTCAGTTGATAAAGAAACTGATGTATCAGAAGTTGATAAAAAGGAGGTTATATGGGAAGGTACATGGTCAAGGGGTACATCGAAAGAGTATGAACATGAACCAGCTACATTAGAGATAAAAAAGGTAAGTGATAAGAAAATTTCATTTACACTAGATGCAGCAAGAGTTTTAGATGAAGAATCAGGAAATGTGAATATAGGCAACATAAAAGGCGAAGTAAACATAGTAGGTGATACTGCTATTTTCAAAGGTGAAGAGGGAGCAGAGGTTAGATTTAAATTAGAAAATTCTCAAATAACTGTAGAAACGAATGATGAAGCAAGTTACTATGCAGGGGCAGGAGTTGTCTTTTATGGTAACTATGTGAAAAGTACGAAAGAGCAATTAGATGATAGTCTTAAACTGCAAAATGAAGAAATTATATACAGTTTCAAGACAGATAACGGTAAAACGGTTTCCATCTGTACACCTCAAAAAACTTATGACTATATTGTTTATAGATATGGGACGAAGAAAAAGGTAGAACTAGAATATCCAAAGGACAAAGCTGATTCATGGAGCAAGTTTAAGTACTCAACTTATACTCGACCTATTCAAGGGCAAGACCTTTTATTGACTTCTTCGAGTCAAATATCATTTACGAGTGACGCATATAAATATGAAATTTACTCAGAAAATTATGCTAACGAAAAAAATGAAAGTGAGGATGCAATAGGTATTAGAGTAACAAATACAAGCGATGACAATGTAACAACGATACAAGGTAAAACTGATTCAGAAAAAGGAAGTTTAGATTACTTAGATGGTAAATATAAATTAATTAATAAAGTAGAGGAATAAAGCATAGCTTTTGCTTATACAAAGATAGAGTAAAGTTTAAAACATATGAGAAAACTACGCCATAGTGTACATATATTGAAGAAGTCAAACCTGAGTGCGCCAGTTCGGTGCTAATATATAGTTGGTGAAAACCCAATCTAGTAAGACCTAGCCAGTCGCTAGTATCTAGTCTTGGAGCCGAAACGGTGACGATAGGTTTAAGCGTAGACAAGAAAGAGCGCGAGCCGTAATGTGTGAACATGAAGCAAGTTGAGCCTCGTAAGGATTAAAAGATAGAAGCCGATACTCTTCAGGTAGTAGCAGGCAATAACACACAGACGATAAGGCAAGGAAGTGTGATTTCTATCGGGGTCGAAGAGCATGGCGAGCGCATCGAAACATAAAATATATTAAGCATACCTGGGAGATCTGTAGTTATTTTTTTACAGAAGTCGGATTAGTTCATAGTAGCAATGAGATATATGAAAGTATACGGAGCCAAGGGACTAACATAATAATCGTTTCTGAAGTAAAACATTAGCACACTAGAGGTGAGAAAACAAATGGAAAATGAGACTAAAGAAATAAAAGAATTAATAAACAAACATAAAAGACTGCAAACACTAATGTATTTAGTAAACAAAGAAACATTACTAATGGAACACAAGAGACAGAAAGTGAATAAAGCAAGTGGTGTAGACAAAATGACAAAGGAAAAGTATAGCACCAAAAAGGAAGAAAATATAGAAGAACTACTGAGGAAAATGAAGGGGTTTAGTTATAAACCACAACCAGTGAGGCGAGTGTATATACCTAAAGTAGGAAGTGATAAGCTAAGACCGCTTGGAATACCAGCATATGAAGACAAGTTAGTACAAGGAGTAATGGCAAATATACTAAATGAAATATACGAACAAAAGTTTTACGGCTTCTCATATGGATTTAGACCGAACAAGAACTGTCATCAGGCGATAAAAGAAGTAAATAAAATCATAATAGAGAAGAAAATAAACTACATAGTGGATGCAGATATAAAAGGATTCTTTGATAATGTAGACCAAAAATGGCTTATGAAATTTCTTGAGCATGACATACAAGATAAGAACTTTCTAAGGTATATAGTAAGGTTTCTAAAAGCAGGAATAATGGAAGAAGGAGAGATACAAGAAAGTGAAAAGGGAACTCCACAGGGAGGACTGATATCACCGATACTAGCAAACATCTATCTGCATTATGTACTAGATATGTGGTTTGAGAAAGTAGTAAAGAAACAATGCAAAGGAGAATCATATCTAGTAAGATATGCAGATGATTTCGTAGCAATGTTTCAATATGAATGGGAAGCCAAAAGTTATTATAAAGAGCTAAAAGAAAGATTAGCAAAATTCAAGCTAGAAATAGCAGAGGATAAAAGTAAAATAATAAAATTTGGTAGGTTCTCAAATAACAAAGAAACATTTGATTTTCTTGGGTTCATACATATGAATGGAGCAAATTCAAAAGGGACATACGCAGTAGTGCATAAAATCAGCAAGAAGAAACTCAAAGACAAGAAACAAGTAGCCAAGAAATGGATAAAGGAAAACATGCATGAACCTATAGAGAAAATAATAAAGAAACTAAACAAAAAACTAATAGGGCATTATGCGTATTATGGAATAACCGGAAATTACAGCAAGATAAAAGAATTTTACAAGTATATAATCGATCGGTTATTTAGGTACCTAAAAAGAAGAGGTCAAAGAAAGAAGATAACCTGGTATAAATTTAATGGAATACTAAAGAAAACACCAGTAATTAATCCTAGACTATATGTTTGTTTATATAATTAATGAAGATTACTATGAAGAGCCGTATGCGTAAATAGCG
>Ga0209000_1000120_pt1 | contig 104081 bp, 100 predicted proteins | sample RifGroD2_FD_183998 | JGI IMG/M metagenome (GOLD analysis project Ga0209000, IMG submission 183998) | Groundwater microbial communities from Rifle, Colorado, USA - Groundwater D2 (SPAdes) (version 2) | ecosystem: Environmental > Aquatic > Deep subsurface > Groundwater | place: Rifle, Colorado...
ATGCGTTGGGGGAAAGACAATATTCAAAGCATTGTTGCTCTTCGAGCTCGTTATTTATCTAATGAATGGGATTATGTCGTCGATAATTACTTAAAAGTCGCTTAACCCACCGAAAGTATCTGCACCCTTACAGATAGAGTGATTTGAAAATATACCGATATAACTGTACAATAGTACATAAATGATGCAAAACTATAATCTAACTCTATTGGCTCCGCCTGGGTACGTCCATTATCTTGCTTTTGCAGAAGTGTCCTTATTATTAGAACAAGCTTTTCAAACTATTGGGGTTAATTGCACCTTTGAAATTAATAATCTTCAAAAAGACAAAATTAATATTTTACTTGGATACCATTTAATAAAAGAGCCTGAATTACTAGGAGACTATAAATATATACCATATCAACTGGAACAATTATCTGCTAAAAACGGGTGGTTCAATGAAACTGTTTTAACTATCCTAAAAAACGCGTATTCCATTTGGGACTATTCTAATGAAAATATAGCGTTTATGAAGCAATACGGATTATCTGCCAAATTATTGACAATTGGTTATCACGATAAGTTAAAGAGAATACAACACGATGTAAACAAAGATATAGATGTATTATTTTATGGCTGTCTAAACGAACACAGAAAAAACATTCTCGATCAATTAATCGCACTTGGCTATAGAGTTAAAAATCTCTGCGGGGTTTATGGACAAAAGAGAGATGAGTATATTGCCCGTGCAAAACTGGTTTTAAATATTCATTTTTATGATACTCAAATTCTTGAAGTAGTTAGAATATCTTATCTACTCAACAATAAAATCTTTGTCCTATCAGAAGAATCACCAACCAATCCCTATAAAGATACAGGATTAGTTACCGTTAGTTATCACAATATCGTTAGCGAGTGCCGAAAATATCTGGATAACTTAAAGCTGATAGATGAAACAAGAGAACTTAATTATCAGAGATTCAAGCAAAATTATCAGATGAGCATTTTTTTGGATAGAGTGTTGAGAGTATAGAAAAAATCAATATTGGATGAGAGAACAAATGACGAACAAAAATAATACGATTAAAATTGATTTATGTTGTGGCATAAGAAAACCAGATGGTTATATTGGTGTGGATAATTTTAAAAACGAAAAGGTAGATATTATCTCTGACCTGAATGAAAGGTTTCCTTTTGACGATAACAGTGTTGATTATGTTAGAGCTCATGATGCCATTGAACACTTAAAAGATAAGATCCAAACCATGAATGAAATTTGGCGAGTTTGCAAGCCCGCTGCAACGGTAGATATATTCGTTCCATCCACAGATGGCCGGGGTGCTTTTCAAGACCCGACACATATAAGTTACTGGAATATTAATTCTTTCATGTACTACTCTGTAGATAATCAACCTGCACTTGAACTTTGTCATAAATATGGGTTCAAAGGGGCCTTCAAAATAACACAAATCTATAATATTGACGGCGGAAACGGCATAATTCACGTGCAAGCTTTTTTGACGGCCATTAAATAAAGTTACAATCGGCCATTTTAGTTCGATTTTGTTTATACCAGCGTAAGTTTGGTATGATATAATACTAGAGGTCTTATTTCGTTATCCAATTCCCGAAAGAGTTTCTTGCTTTTTGATAAATATATTTGGAGTATAAAAAAATTAATTCCACTCTTCCTTTTGTTAGTGTTTTAGTTCCGACTTGCGATAGAAGGATATTTATCCCTCAATTACTACATTGCTATTATTCTCAAACTTATCCCCAGGATAGAATGGAACTTATTATTGCTGATGATGGACAGGATCCAATACATGATCTCGTAGAAGGCAAACCTGGAATAAAATACCTGAGACTTAACGAGAAAATAACCATCGGCTCAAAAAGAAATTACTTAAATGACAATGCAAATGGAGATATTATGGTTTGCATGGATGATGATGACTATTATCCGCCCGTAAGAGTGGCTCATGCCGTGGAAAAGCTGACAAACAGCGATAAACTGATTGCAGCAAGCAGTGAAATGTTAATATATTTTATAAATAAAATAGGATTATTCAAATCAGGTCCTTTCCATGAAAACCATGGATCAAACGCAACCTTTGCTTACAAAAAAGAGTATCTTTTAAACAATCGTTATGATGATACAAAAACTATTGCAGAAGAGGTCTCCTTTACAAATAATTTTACTAACCTTATGATCCAATTGGATAGTAAATCGACTATTCTCGTCATTGCACATAACACAAATACTTTTGACAAGGAAAATTTGATTTTCCTCCCATCAGGAGAGTTAAATCCTGATTTTAAGAAAGTATCTACGGCGGAGCTAATAATAAACGAAAAAGCTTTTGAGTTTTATAAAAACATGTTACATTGAGATATTCACTTCGATCCTTTTCTGCTCATCTTTTTTTTCTACCCGTTTGTTCTCATCCTTCTGAGCCTTATATCTTTTATCAATTTCTTTTTCATGTTCCTTAAAATTTTCTTCTTTTATTTCCATATTCTTGCTTATCTCGTTCATATTATCTATAAATAGCTGCATGATCCCCGCCGCAAACTGTTGTCCGCCTGAATTGTTAAGGATTGTCGCAATTACATTATCTATATTAATTCCAGGCTTAACTTTTATCTCAGCATTTAATAGGCCTTCCGCTGCGCACCCGGCAATCAACTGCATTACCAGAAAGGGATCTAATTTTGACTCAGACTGTTCAAGCAATTTTTTAAAATCGTTCAAAGTAAGGGGCTGCTGTTTATTTTCATTGAACTCGGCACTGAGTTTTTTCAGGATACTTGTAATTGTCAGTTTATCTTGTGACGGAATCTCACTTTTATCAATTTCTTTCAATATATTATCAACAGCTTTCTGGGAATCCTTCACCTCTCTCGTCTGCTGATTGTTCGATGACCCTTGCAGAATTGCTCCCAATCTACTTATTGAATCATTATCTATATTTATACTCATACCAAACAGCTCCTCTCTATCATAAAGACATAATCTTTGTCTCTGAATTATAAAAATTGCAATTTTTTTTAAAATAATTTAAAATTTTTAAAACTCTTTGTATTTCTTTTTCTGTCAGGCGCACCCCGTCTTCTTTGACTTCTCCGGTAATCAGATCAATTTCGAATACTCTTTTGGATGAGGCCACTGCAACATACAGCGTAGCTTTATTTTTCTCCTCAACCAAATCTATCTTTGATCCGTTAGGAAGTCTGCCCTTAGGACTCTTCAAGCCCATTAGCTTTATTTCATCTCTTTTAAAAAAATCTTCTTCCGAACTTTTTGCCCTATTATTACCCTGCGTTAAAAAATCCTCTGAATATATGCCAAAAAGCTCTTCATCATTCCCAACCTTAATATCCATAGCAGCCTACCTAATGTATACCCACATTATTTATTTATCGTAACTTTTATTTTTCAATTTCATTTTCAATAAAGATCACTAACCTAAATTACTTCATAATTCCTTCTACTAATCCTAGCAACTTTTCAACGAGATCTAAGTTATCATGCTTATTTCTCTTTATAAATATTATTATATTTTTAATTTCCCGCGCCCATGCTTTCAATGAGTCATCTTGCTCTATTTTGATTTCATTCATTTCTTTAATATACTTAGCCGCTTCCTGGACTTTTTTTTGGGTTTCTTCTTCTACTTGTTTCCCTGCATTCTCAACCATATCAATTATTACTTTAACTACGGGAATATAACAATCTTTATGAGAAAACAGAAAGATTCCCTCAGAGACCTTGCTGGTCAAATCCTCCCAAAGATACTCACTAAAGTCATTACCACCACTCGTATCATTAAACTTCATCGCAGAAAGACTATCGCCATCATAAGATATTTCGGATGCTATTTGAGATTCGTCTTTTAGCCTCTCTAAAAGCTTAACCAGGCTCTGACGTTTTTGGGCATAATATACGTGCCGGGTATTTTCGTGGAGAAGGTTTACCATCTGAAGCTCTCTATTGGCAAGATCAAACATACGCTTGTTAGCTTGGTCTTTCAGAGATGAAAACTCTTCTTCAGATAGTGGACAATCCAGTCTATTAATATTTTTAAGGACTGCCTTTATTTTTTTTTCATTCAAGTCATACGCCGGTCCGGTCAATGCATAGAAACTCGCCCGCTCCATGAGTGCTTCTTTTAACATCTCCAACAACTTCTGGACAGCCATTTTCGTGGCTTCCTCACTCATCTGCTCATCAAGGTCCGGAGTAAAAATTCCCAATTGGATCAAACCTTTTTTTGTCTTCATTAACTTAAAAGCTGTGTCAAGATAAGTTCTTGCTCCCGGATTAACCGCTCTTCTCATTAACAATGCTTTATAACGATTAATCAAGATTTCCTTTTCGTCATCCTGATTGTAGGCATATTCGCCATAATCAGGTTTTTTCTGCTGCTGTTGTCCGGAATCGCCACCGGCAGACTCATAGTCTTCAATTTTAAAATTAACTAACCCTAAATCATTAACGACATCATGTAACTTATCCATTAATTCGCCGGTATTCAATCCGGTGAGTGAAGCCAGATAAATAAGCTTATCTGCGTTTTTGTACTCCATCTCTCGATTTTTTGGATTAGCATTAGCTCTTACGAAAATACTAAGAATCTCTTCCTGCGCAAAAGTATGAATATCCTGCTGCCCCTCAGATATAACAAATTCAGCAGAACCTCTAATACCACCACGATAGCCACCGAACCCGTCTCCCCCTAGTTTCTCCTGATTGAACGCATAGTTCTGAAGAAATCCTTCTTTTCTTTTTGCCATAGTTAAAAAAAGCTTATCGCTTCCCGAGCTTTCAATAAGCATCCGCTGAACATAAGCGTCTTTAATCTGTGAAAGAAGTTGCGACCTGACACTATACTTAATTTGCATTTGCAAATCATGTAATTGCTGGCTGGACATACCCTCCCTTCGAAGTTGCTGCTCCAGATAGCTCATTCGCTGCTGAAGCTGCTGCCTCGAAGTCTCATGCATATCTTTCCCTTGCGCTAGCAGTAACTGAGGGTAGCAACTAAGATACTCTTTTATCAAACCTTTTTGGCTCCCACTCAAGGACTTCGCGAAAAAACTATTCCCCTTGAACAAAGGTTTATCTCTATCGGCACCTTTATCTTCGCTCTTACTCTTAGCTTGAAAGACAGCGAACTCGCTTTGCATACTTTCTCTGGCTTTAGCTATCTCTTGCTTTGAAAAGCCAGCTTTCTCTAATTTCTGCTCGAGATCACTAAGCTTCTCTTTTAACGAAGTCTCGTTTTTCTGTTGCCGAACATGTTTATCTTCATTTAACAGCAACTGCGGGTACGCATCAAGGTATTCATTAAGGAGTTCTTTTTGTTTTTGGTTAATTGATGAAGAAAAATAATGTTTTCCCTTCTCATAAAGGTTTTTTAGCTTCTGCTGTTGCTCAGCCCCTACATAACTGAGGCATTCTTTCACATCTCCCTTAAAAGCCTTTAAACTCGACTGGTCCATACCTTCTTTTTGAAGCTGCTCTTCCCTTTTTTTCATGTTTTGCAGCACTTTTTCTCTATTAGCCGGGGTTATTGTACCTCCATCGGACATGGCACCATGAAAAGCTTTTACATAGTCTTCCATTGCGGTCTTCTTATCTTCTGACAGTTGGGAAAAAAAAGTATTCCTGCTCAGAAGATTATCTTTTAAGTTCTTAAGGTTCTTATTTTGAGAAAAAGCGTTATCTGAAGCGTGCGATACGGTAGAGCCATCTTGTCCGGCCTCTTCCCGTTTATAAAGAAGATCTATTTCTCGGTTAAAGGATTCAGTCGACTTTTTCTGGATAAGCTGATTCATTTTATTAACATCAGCGTCAGAAGCTTTTTTAACCAGATTACCCAGCAGCTTAACTCCAATACCGGATTCTCCGTGATCCTCAGAAACTATAGAAGCAATATTGTCACGCGTAATATCCTGGTCCACTCTCTGTTTTTGCTGTTTACTAACCTTAGCATTCTCATTAACGTTTTGCGCCATATTTATATTTACGCCATGGTCTGTAGATAGTCCCATTATAGCTTCGCTTCCTTACTGGTTAATTCTGCTACCCTATTCGCTAAAAGGGCTTCGTATTGGAACTCAAGAGCTTTCTTATAATAGTACATTGCCTGCGAACTATTTTGCCTGCAATCATAGATAACCCCTAAAATATAATAAGGCTTATAGAGATAGCTTTCTAAATCCACATCAACCCCAGCAGCTGCTGCTGGGACTTGAAGCTCAAGAATAGAGTTTGCATACTGCTCTGCTTCATCAATCCTGCCCCTTTTCAAAAGCTCATGAGCTAAAGTCCAAATAACCCAGGCAAAAGAAGGGTCTTTCGTTGCCATTTCTACTAAGGAATTAAAAAAGGCTTCTTCCCCATTAATTTCTTTTATACAATTCAGCTTTAACTGATAAAATTCGCAATAAAGATACTCAGGTAAAGTTAATTTATTTTGAATTTCATCGAGGTATCCCAGAACTTTAGAATAATCTTTCGCTAAGTAGTAATTCCTTGCGAGCAGAAACATATACTGAAAATCATCCGGATTATTTTTCTTCACTTCTTCCAACATAGAAATATTACGTTGCCTTTTAGCCGCAAATCGCTCTTCCGTAATACCTACATCACCCCAGTGATAAATTCTTGCCCCGGCCCAACAACTACCCTGCAGAAAAATACCATCAGGTGTAATCACCTGCTCATTTATCGGCCGATCAAATCGCAATCCACGATTATTACGAAACAACTTAACGCGACTATAATGGTCGCCTTGCTCATCAAGCTCACCCTTTTTACACTGATAAATTGGAATCATCAATCCGGATTCCTCTTCAGGAATGCTATCAAGATATTTTTTTAAAGCAAAAAGATCTTCTTCCTTGATATACTCGTCTGCATCAATCCAAAGGATCCATTCACTTGAGGCATCCATTATTGATTCATTTCTGGCAGCTGCAAAATCATTTATCCAAGCGAACTCTTTAACTATAGCACCAAAACTTCCAGCGATTGAAATAGTATCATCAGAGGAACCGGTGTCGACAACAATGAGTTCATCAACTACATTAGATATTCCTGGCAAAGTAAGTTTTAGCATTTCACTTTCATTTTTAACAATCATACAGGCTGATAGTGAGGTCATCGCAAACTCCTTTTTCTTGAAAAAATATTCAGCTTCCTTAGAGATTTCTCAATCATCTCTTTATCTCCGGTGTCTTTTTCATAAAGCTGCTCCTGCTCTTTTTCTCTCTGTTTCAGGCGTATTTCAGCTTTTTTAATATACGAGTCTAATTTACTTAATTTTTTAAATATCTCGTTGCGGTCCAGTCCGTCTGTTGCAAACTCCGGCATAAATCCCTACCTAACCATAATTAAAATATTAACAAAAAATATTTATAATATAAGAAGCTTGATATAAAAAAAACTCTTATGATACATAATGCAGCTGAAAATCCAGATTGTTTTTCTCTTCATGAAAAGCAGTTAATATCTTTTTTAATTGCTCAATTTGTACTTCTTTTATGCGCCTTTCGGAATAATGCCCAGGATATCCGAGTCGATCCATTTGTGTCATAAATTGAGTCCGAAGTTCCAAAATCACTTTCTGCTGGGCCTTGATTTCGTTCTTTGTCCCGCCTCCGACAATTGCAATCATCTCACTATTATATTCATTTTCATCGAATAGCAATTTATTCTCTTCCACTGCAGAAAGAATAGCTTGTTTTTGCAGTTTTTTAATTTCCTCTGCGGTCATTCCCAAAATAGAGAGAAGCTGTCCAGCAATTGCCACATTAAACTGGGCAAATTTAGCCACCATAAGATTGTGAGAACGCGCTTGTACATAATGCTTTACATAACTATCTATATAGGTCTGCATCTTTTCTCTTAAATCTATCTTTAGCCCCAACACTTTAATAATACCAAGGCTATTTTCACTCGTTAAGATAGATGTAGCAAACGATTCGTTATCCCCTAAATTAATCTCGTAATTAACTTTACCTTTATCATTTACGGTCTTCCAACTGAATATAGATTTCGGTTGGGCGGATAAATGAACCTTATCCTGGGTATCAGGCATCTCCACTTTCGGCACCTGTTGACGAACTTGTTGTTCCTGACGAACATTATTTTTTATAGACAAACTTTTTTGAATCTTCTGATAATACACATTTTGTGTTATATCTTTTTTGGGCTGGTTCTCATCGATTTCTTTTATAGGAACATTCTGCGACATAATTATTACCCTATAAGTTTCTCTACCGATTTTTCCATTTCTCTTCCTACCTCAGAAAGCTTCGTAAAGTTTGCTAAAATATTCTGATTATCACTTATATACCGTTGAACGGCCATCGAAGCTGCAACACCTGATTTATCTTCATAAACTATACCTTCAAGAGTCAGCCCAGGTTCATCACTTGTATATTGCCTCATAATCTCGACAAAAGAATTCATCGATTTTTTACTAAACTGTGCGAGCGATGGAGCCCTATGCAATCCAGCATTATAAAGTGTATCATTCATATTAACCGAACCATCAATTCGATTTACCATAAATATTTCTCCTTTTTTATATTAATTCTTCCCCTATATGTTATAGAATAAACATAGGCATAATAATCAATTTACTAATACTATCGTTTTTTATTGGCATTAACTTGCATCAATTATCTCTGTTGCAGAAAAAAACAACTATACCAGTATATTAATAATTCTACCAAAACATCTAAAAATCCATATCGCACAATGGGTCAAAATATTAACTGACCTCATCGATTTTCTTATTAGGGATCTTCTGAAAGGTTAACTCTTTCCCAATATCCTCAAGCATCTCCGTTTTTACATCCAGATATTTAGCGCTTTTAGGCATTTTTTTAACAAGATACTTAGAAATATCATCATAATATTGATGTGATTTTAATTTATCCTTTAAACTCATGGATTCCACCTGCTCCTTCGTTCATACCCGATATCGCATACATAAATTAGTCATTTCAATAGTTCGGTTGACTAACAATCCTCTTAGATAATTACGTTATCCTCCCGCTTAATTTCTCTACTCAAAATATCTTGAAGCCTTTGTTTTTGCTGCTTGTTACTATTTTGTGTTTGATCTCTTTTTAGTATCTCTCTCGCGAGACCTTCTTTTTCTGAGATATCTCCGATTTCGTCTTCGCTACATTTATCAGTACTAATAATTTCTTGCCGGGGTATTGCACCAACAGAAGCTTGCATTACTTTTTTGAGGCCCCCTCCCGGCTCTTTACTTCTCATCTGCTGTTCAAGTTCAATTCTTTGACGTATCGTATTAATTATAATTTGCTTATTAGTAAGATTTTCAGCTTCAGCCATCCGGGTAATTGGCCTCGATATTGATTTTTCTTGATATTTCCTGATTTTCGTCGGGAACTCCCGCAATTCTCTAATTAGTTTCTTTATCCAAGGCACTAAAATAGTAGGTTTTCTTTCCTGTTTAATTATTGGACTTGTCTTATTATCCTCGCCAATTAAGGAACTGGGAACTGCCACACGTTTTTTTTCCAAAAAATCCATAAGGTAGCTAATATTCAACTTTTTTTCTTGATGTATAAGCACCTCAGTTAAATCAATGCTGCCTTTCCTTTGAGTCGGAGTCGGAGTCGGACTCTGCTCATGCAAAACAGAGTTATCCTGACTACTCAACACCTTCTCAATAAATGGAAAAAAATCCCGCAAAAGCTTATTCTGCTCCGGAAGCTCAATAGGGTTAACAACAAAGTCTTCGATATCATTATTTTGATCAAGCCTGCCCATAATTAGCTATTCATCGCATCCTTTAATTTTTTTTTGGTTTCAACAATTTTTTTTTCAATCGCATCTATTTCCTGGTTGTATTGTTTGACTTTTTTATAATTTGTGACTATCACATAAAGACTTTTTCCAATTGAATATAAAATATAACAGACAAATAAAAAAAACAGAATGTTTAACAATAGTGACTCAAAAGGGCAAAACAACTTAATAATTCCCAAAATTAGATACCTCCTAGACACTCTTCGTTATTTTCGAGTAATTATCTGCGCGTTACTACGATTTTCAAACAGAACTGAAGCAATAAGCTCTCGGTCACGATTGTCGAGAAATCCTAAAAACAATAAAACAACCTCTTTTGTCTTTGAACGAAGAATTGAAATTACTTCACTTTTAGACAATCGTTCTTGTTTTATCTGTAAAAGCAACCGCCGCACTTCATCTTGAGGGCGATCTCCCACTGCCACCCGTCTAATAATAATTCCATTCATGCTTAAAGAAGCTATTTGCTCCTCCATAGCAGGAACAAAAACCAGTAATTCTTCAAACTTAAGTGCCCGCTTTATCTTATCAGGAAGGGCCCCTTCAACGTATTTCAATATTTCCGATGGTAACTGACTATTAATTATTTTAACATTTTTTAACATACCCGCTAAAGGCATTTCTTTACTCATCTGTTTAAATAAGCCGAGAATTCCTCGTGCGATAAACTTATTAACTGCTTCGACGTCTGAAGCAATTCCCCAAGTATCTGACAATGACAATTTGTCCATCAATAGAGCAATTACAATAGTCCTCGAAACATCATCAGTATTTTTAATTTCTTTTAAAAAATGCGAAATATTACCAGCTAATTTCTTAATAAAGACAATAAATACCTTCTGATTCTGTGTTGTAAGATAATGGTAACACTTAGAAGCTTTGTCCTCCAGTTCTTTTCTAGTCGAGCCAAGAACTGACAGCTCTTTATCAAGAAAGACAAATAATTCACTCACTACCGCGTCTATATTTGATTCTTGCATAAACGATAAAAGTTCGCCGTAGCTGTTTCTGAATGTTTGCAAAGCAACCGAACGAACGAGAGGGCTGATACGCTTATCTTTGAAATCAGGAATAAAGGTATCAAGCTTGCCAAGAACAACTAAGATATTTTTCAAATCTTCTTCGATAATTGAATTGTTATCTATCTTTTTTAGAAAATCTATACTTTGCTTATAAGACGCAATTACGGTGGTGGTATTTTTTATCGAATCAATATTATTTTCTGTTAAAAAAACCGTTAGGTTATCGGTGAGCTCCAGAATCTTTGTTTTATATTCATTATCCACTGCATTACCCATTTCGGCACCTGCCTTTATCAACTATTTTTAGGCAGCATTTTTATATTGTATAACATTTTGCAGGCTTTTATTAATCTTTAGAGCTCCGCAGATAAATGCTATTTCTTTTTCATTGCTGTTTAAAACTATACTTATAATATCCTTGAGTTCTGCTGAAAGCTGATATTTTCCTAATATAGTATCTATTACCTGTATTATAGCATCTTTTCTCTTCGGATCATTTACAAGCAACAGCGAAACTGCTTCTTTATGATCATTGGATGACATTACAAGAACAGTGCCAATGGAATTGATTACGCGCATAACATCTTGTTTCTCCTGTGCTTCAAAACTCGCAGTTGCCACCCGCTTCAACAACCTCCCCAACATCGCAACCATTTCTTTTTTATCTTTTTCTTTTTGTTGCTGAACAAAATTCAGGGATTCCCCCGAAAAAGCCTCGATACTGGCAGTTGAAACACCAGAAACAATACTGAACAAATCCTTAGCTGCTTGAATTTTTTGAAGCATTGATTCCCTTTGCAATTCTTTATTGTTTTGTTTTAGCAAATCCCCGACAATCTGAGCACACACTATTGTATAAGATTCAGTGGTTACACCAGCCCTATTAGCATAGGAACTATTATTAATAAGCGTTTCTAACGATTTCACATTATCTTCGCTAAGAGCTGACCATATCTGGTAAATAACCTCAGGGTCCAAACATTCCATCGCGACATTGAGCGTAACTAGCAATTCCTCTGTTTTACCTACCTCATTGGCAAAGAGATTAATTACTGACAATAACTCTTTTGCAGTAAAAAAGCCTCGGCTAAGTAATGCTTTGATATCTTCCCTTTTCAAGTTGCCTTCGGATATTATTGATGCGATTTCAGCGGAATCTTTTTTCTCCTCCGGAGAACTCTGTTTAATATTATCTGAATACTGCGAAACAGGAACTTCGTTATCAGCAACAGTTTCAGTTATCGGGATTATTTTCTGCTCGATCACGACACCACTTTCATTAATATATTTATTCGGGTTAAAATCAGGATTAATACTATTTGTTTCCGAAAACATGGTTGAAATAATCTTTTTTGTTTCTGATGTAGTCTCAGGATCATTGAGTAACTCTCTCATATCTTGTGCAATATCGCCTGCGGCCTTCAGTCCGCCGCCTTTCGTCAAAGAAATCTCAGCAAATATCCGGCTTGCTGTTTTTACATCTTCGCTTCCCAGCGCAATAAGCAGTTTTGTTACTCCCTTAGTATCGCAATGAGTAAGGCTTTTCGCGATAACTTGGGAAGATTTTTCCGATTTTGCTAACGATATTAAATCTTTTCCGACGGCAGGAAAAGAGTCCTCTCCAATAAGCGAAATGGCTAACGCCAGAACTGTATTCACAACATTTTTTTCTAACGAAAGAATCCCGGATAATTTTGCTGCGTCTTCTTGCAAAGTTAGATCAGGCATTATTTCGGCCAAAGATTCAGCGAATTCAAGCAAGGTAGCAGTAGACGCCGACTTCTGGTCCGGGGAAATCTTCTTATCACAAAGCATCTGCGCGGCTATTGCCAGTTCAAAAATATTATCTAATTTTTTACCCCCGGGTAAATCTTTTAGCCGGGGCAGTAATATACTAATTGCCGGAAGAATCTCGGTTTTAATAATTCTTGCACATGAGGGAAGGACCTCCTGCTGGTCTCGGTTAGAATTAATTTTAATCAGTTCTTTAATTGCTTTTTCTAATCCTGAGCCGGCTTTGATATGCTCAGATTGTGTGTTTTTTATAAGAGTCATTTCATTCACAATCCTGTTAACATGCTCGTCTGCAATAGCCTGATCAACGCCGTTAGTCTTTAATACTTGCGTAGTATCTTGTTTGTCTCTTATTACCTCCAGTAACAATCCTAACTCCATGGTCTCCGAACTATTAAGGCTCCTTGTTGCGCCCTGACTGATTGTCATGTCGCCAGCTACTGCAATTAACTTCTGTACATTTTCTGGGTTCATAAGCGCAGCTATATAAGCAGACAGATAGGTATCTTTGCTAAGAATCTGATCAAGGACTTCATACGCAAATGCCGGGTCCTGGTTCTCGATAAAACCTTCGAGTTCTTGGGAGGCTTTTGCTATGTTTTTCTTATCACTACATAGTTTAATGAGAGATTCGGCCTTTTCATTTACCTTTGACTCAAGAGAAACAGCAGGCGCACTCTGACTAGGATTGTTGCTATCAGCTTCTTTTGTTTGGACTGTAGTTACCGTAGAAGAGGTTTCTTTCTCATCAACAACTGTTCCAGTCAGTATTTCAGTGGTATTCGTCTCACTTATCCTAATTGATTTCCCATTGTAAACAGCCCGAAAATTCTGCTGATCAAGGTTCTTGTTAACCTCAACCGATTGCCCAAGCAAAGAAGTGATCTCTTTTGGGTCATCAACTATTTTGTCGGACGTATTATCCAATACGTATGCTTTCTCTCCTGCCCTGACCACTACCGCCGAGTGGGAACCGTCACGGGTAACCACAACCGCGCTTTCAGTAACCTTGATCCCGGCAGATTCCATCATTGCCTGTACCATTCCAGAGAAGTCCTCACAATCACATTCCGGTTTTTTACCGGAGAGAATAGCATTAGAAATATCAACTAAAGAAAGAGATTTATCTTCCCCTTTTGATTCCGGTAAAAGGGTAAGGTTGTTCTTTGCATAGGCGAAGATACCGTTCATTTGCTCTATTACCGGAGCTTTCTGGTCAATATTAGCCGCCTTAACAAGTTTGGCTATTTCTCCCTGCGAGACAACATCTTTTAGCTGAAGCGATCTGAGAAATATTTTTGAATCATTCCTTACTTCTAAAGGCATAGCATTATCCCCGGCTAAGGTTTCAAGGCGTTTCTGGATATCTTGATGCTGGGATTGATAATCATTATTCAATATAAAAGCTGAAAACTTTTCTCTTCCTACCGAAACAATCTCAGAATTAGATGACATAAGTAGAGCATTAAGATAATTCATATAGTCGTATATTTCATCGGAATCAGGCAACCTTATGTCTTTCAATATCTCGACCTGCATAGATTTATCCTTCGGGCAGAGTAACACCTGTGCGGCAATGAGGTTCATCTTCTTAACATAATCACCTTCATCGGAAATGTCTACAGTAAGCTTGTCAAAAATATCGTTCTTCATTTCCTCCATATCAGCCGGTTTATCTGAAAATAGTTTCGTGATAAGATCTGCCGCCTCGGAATGCAGCCCCTGCTTAACCATACTTGTAACAGCTTCTTTTACCAGCTTTTTAGTGTCAGAAAATTTTTCTTTTGATGCATCACTTTTTTGCACAATTTCTTCCGCACATTTTAAGGTGGTTATTACTGCAGCAACGTTATTCAAACCCTGCTCCCTTTTTTCCAACAGCAAATCTATTTCTTCTTTGTACGGCCCACTCCAAATATCACCCAAAAACTCCAGGATACTATCCCAAACACCTGCAAAAAAGCCTTTGGGCTCTAATTTTTCATTAATAATACTAAGTGCAGCATTAAGAGTATTAATACGATTCTCTTTGTCTGGAGATGACTTTTTAACAGCAGCAACAAAATCTCCCAATTTTTTATCATCATTTAAAATTTTCATTAAGTTAGTAAAAAGCGATTGATCTGACATAAGAATCCTACTCGTAATATCAGCAAGTGATTGATTATTTTCACCAGTTGCCACCTGAGCTTCAATCCATTGAGCAATAAGTTTATCCATTCCCGCCTCAAGTTTGTACATAGTTTTAAGAAACTGTGCTTGGTCATTCGGGTTCTTTATTGAAGATATTGCATTGCTCAATAATTCAAGCTTATCCGCCTCATTAGCTGCGTTCATAACTTGCGCTGCTAAGGCTTTGGGATCGATTACTTCCGGAGCAATTTGCTTTAATTGATCTATTAATTCTTGTTTCTTCGAGCTTGCGACAATCAAATTTACCATATCCATAAGAGGTATATTCTCTTTGAACTGAGCCACAAATATACTGAACTTTTCCTTATCCATATCTATAACGTTTTTACAAATCATTTTAGCGAGGTTCTCATCAAGTAACTGAATTTCGTTAACAACTTTTCCTGCCAATTCAGGAGACAAGTTCATCAACTCTTTCATAAATCCATTTGAAGTATCTTGTAAGATATGTTTATTGTTTATTACAACTTTAATTGCTACCTGCTTTGCTGCTTGCGCATCACTCTTATAGAATTCTGCCAAAATAGCTGCCGCCATAGTCGGTTTTTCTGCCACAATTGAAGAAATATAGTTCGTTAATTGAGTTACATTCCCGCTCTTAATTGATTCCAGCAATGAACGGGCTTCAATCAGAGAACTCATATCTGTAGCCTTAAAATCCTTCTCAAGCATTGCAGAATTGAGAGATTTTATCGTACTGTTTATATCGATATTTTCTTTCTTTGCAATAATTGCAATATTGGCAATAATGGCCGGATCATGATTATTTATTTCCATCACTACATGCGCTATCTGGACGCCTTTGTCCCCGGATTCTGCGGCTTTATTCAAAGCTAAAACGGTATCCTTCGGAGTATCAACCAACTGCTGCCGTATCACATCAGCTTTTTGCGCTTCCGTTAAACTCTTCTCCGCTAAAATTTCATCAACGCTTTTAGTCTTAAATCTCTCGATAATTTCTTTATGCTTATTTACTTCTTTTTTTATCAAAGCAGCGTCCGCAGTCAAACTCTTTACTATTGCCATCCCATCTTCCACTAATCGAGGAGTAAATCTAACAGCTCCTTCGTAATCTTTATTATGCTCTTTCTTATAATTTTTCTTAAAGTTGTCTATATAAGCTATTTCTTTTTTCTTAATATCTTGTTCAAGCAAACATGCTGTCCTGGAAAAAATATCCTGGGCTCGTTCTGCATTCATAGAAGATTCTTTACTTAATTGTGTTAAAGCTTCCTTGACCTGCACCTGCAGATTGTAGATATCCTCATTTCCTAAACTGGGCAGGTTGTCGGTACTGTAGGCTATTGGATTTGCTTGTTCAGTCAAAGACAACCACACTTTACTTGCAACCTCAGGATCAGCATTAATCAACATTTTCGCAAGAATTTTTGAGTCAATAGACTTATTAGCAACCATAAAGTCAACTAATGTCTCGATATCTACAGGAGGGACAGGTTGCGATTCTATTTTCGAAACAAGTGAATCAGCCATCGATTTAAGTGTCGGCTCCGACATATCATTCTTTGGCAAAGCTATAAAAAAAGAATTCACGAGGGCTTTAACATTCTCCTGATATGCAGTCGGCTTTGATTGAAAATCAGTAAGGAGATTATCAAAAAAAGCAGATGATTTATTAAGCTGTAAAGAAATATCCATTCCTTTTTTGGGGTCAGAGTTAATTAGGTCTGCGAGCAAGGGCAGTGCTTCGTCCGGTGACACGGCAAATAATTGCTGGATAAAAGCGGCAGCTTGTTCGACAGTAATCCCTTGAGCAACAAGCATTTCCACTACAAAACCTCTATTCTGTTTGATCAGGGACATACTATCAGCGGTTAACTGTTTACCATTTTTAAGATCAGAAATATCTGCGGCACATGCCTGAAGTTGAAGTTGCTTTAGCGACAATAGCTCGATTTTCTTTTTATTTAATTCTTCTTTTTTCTTATTCTGCTCATCCTGCATTGGCGTTAATTCTTTTTGTAAGGTTGTTTTGTCTTTATTATTCGGGTCCTGTATTTTAGTATTTAATTCATTAATTTTAGCATCTAATTCCTGTATTTTATTATTAATATCAGTAATATTATTCTCTAAATCAGTGACCTTTTTAGCAAGCTCACTTTCAGTCTCTTTTGGCCGCGTAACCGCTTCTCCGGCAAGTGCTTGCTTCATTGTCTTATTTGTAATCGCAAGTTGCTTGGCGTATTTTTGGTTCTCGGTGTTTTTCATCGCGGAAATAACTGAATCCGCAATAGCTGGATTAGTTTCTTGGATAACCTTAATGGCGGCAGCGAAGTTAACCACATCGGTTTTCAAAGATGCCTTATCGAGGGCTTGAGCAACGATCTCAGAACTCACTAGCATCGTTCCATCTGCCATTGGGCGAATGTAGACTGCTAACAATGAAGGATTAACTTCCAAGGCATTAACGATACTATTCCATTCTGCTTTATATTTTTCTTTCAACTTAGTAGGATCTGCATCTTCCTTCCATCTATTATTTTCATCTAGAAGACTATTAACTTTCATATAAGTCCAGATTTCATTCGACTTCGCTTCATCTATTTTCCCAGAGGTTACAAATGTAGTTTTGTCGATAACATTGTTTTTTGTAATAAGATTTGCTAGCATATTTGACTTTTCTTCACCAGTTAGCGCCTGAAATTTACTATCATTTTGAACCTTCTTTTGGAGATCTTTAATAAGCTCAGCATGTTCAGCTTTAGACTTCTCATCTTTCGTCAGATTATCTATCATACTAACAGCCTGCTTATAATCTTGAATATTTTCAGTTATCGCTGTTTTATTCTTTTCTATGGCGGCACTTGCTTGCGATGCAACATTGCTATCTGAATGGCTCTGCCCCATAGCTGCTAACATCTGGGAAGCAAGACTACGCTGTCCAGGTGAATAAGGAGCTCCTTTGTCGGTTAATACATGTTCGAGTGCCTTAATCAGCAAAGCTTTTGACGCACTATCAAGCTTCTGTTTATTTACTTCAAGATCGCCATTAAGACATTTCTTGAAATAATCTATTTTTTCTTTATCAGTAGATAATCCGTCCTGTGTCGACTTAAGAATACTGGATACGAAACCCACGGCATCAGTTTCAGATTTGAATGACTGCTTCTGTTCACCATAGGTATTATCAAACATAGTATCATATAGACTTTTAATATCACCCGCCGGATGATCTTTTTCTCTTTCATCAATATAATGCGCATGATCTACGGCATCCAGAACCTTATCAGGAGAGAACTGTCCACTAAACATTTCCATACCGGTCAATCGTTGTACCGCCTGGACAACAAGCATTTGGTACATTCTCTCTGAGGCCGAAATGAGAGCCGTAAGAATCTGTTTTAGATTATCATTCCGGCTCTTTAGCAAACCCTGACCTTCTGCGTTGATTTTCATCCCATACCAGATAGCCTCCGAACGGCTCCTTGCCGAGGTAGCAGAAGATGGAACAGTAGCATTTCCAGAAGAACCTGTAGCTGCAGGAGCAATAACAGGACCAGCTTCCCCGGCTGGCTTATCAGTCTGTGCGGAATCCGGCTTAGCAGCAGTTGATCCGGTTTGACCATTTACTCCGCTAGGAACACTTGTACCGGCATCCGATTTACTGGCGGACTCTCCAGGAACTGTTTCACTAGAAGCCTTTCTATCTTTGTTCAATTCGTAGACATCTTTTAATAGCCCGAAATCCGTTACAGTCTCCCAGAGTGCCGTTTGCAACTTAAGTGCCACTTCTCTTTTGATCTGATCGATCTTTATTTTCGTTTCAGCACGGCTCTTGCGAATTTCGTCCATATACAGTTCAACCTCTAACGATTCAATAATGTCATACAATTTTGAATAAATATTTTTTCCAGCGGAACTGCTAGACTTAGCTTTAATTGGAATCGCATTCTCCAGAGGTTTATATTTAGGCTTTTCTCCTGCTTTTGCCTGTTGCTCTGCAAAATAAGCAGTAAATTTTTCTAAAAGCTTTAATTTTATAAGTTGCTCAGTTAATTTCAGTTCTTCTTCCGATTTCTTATCCGCTGCCTTTGCCTCTCGTTCTTCACTCTTTGTCGCCAGGAGACTACTTATAACTGTTTGAGATATTTTGATAAAGAAATTCATCATTGCCTGCGAATACTGCTGCCTTGCTGCTAAAATTTCATGTTGTCGAGTACATATGGCATCGAGTTTTTCATAAAGATAATAAGCTGCCTGCTGGCTTGCTTCATTGAGTATCTCATCAGCTGATTCAAGGGAAATCCCTCTCAAATCAAATCCAGTGAGATTCTTATTCTTCTGTTCAGAAATCTTCATCATTTTTTCTAATATTTTAAAAAGCATGGTCCTGGCTTGTGCTATCTGGCTTAACTTATACATGACTGTTTGAAGGTTTTCCCCACTTACGCCCCATCTTCCATGGCCTATATCGACAATCAGATCCGAATTGATTCCCGAAAGAATTGACGATTCCCTTGACGAGAAGGAGGACAATACTCTATCAATTTTCTTTGCCTCGGCCCTGCTATCAGCTTGCCGGACTTCTCCCTTTTTCTCGACGCTTTCTTTCTCGATACGAATTTCTTCTTCTTTTTCTTGCTCCCTTTTCGTAGCAGCACCATTTAATTGACCGAAATCCATCCCCGTATGAGACGCAGCCTGAGCAACGTTCCACAGAGAAAAAACGAGGTCCCCAACCATTGTTCCGAGAAAAAAGCCCGTAGTTCCCGAGGTTGCTAACCCTGCCAGCCCAAAGCTCATTGAGGTCGAAAGCTTCTTTTTAGCAATCTCAACTTGTCTGCCGGCACTTACCTTCGCATTTTTCACCGTAACCTCATCTTGTAACTGCTGAACAATAAGGTTCATCACCTTCGTAGTAGTAGAGCCGTGTGCCCTCACCATCATTGAGGTACTTGGAGTATATAGCACCGGCCCCCCAAGTGTCTGGTTTTTCAAATTTTGCATATTCATAATAAACATCCGCAGCATTGCAACTATCATGCGCCTGACTTGCAGTTGCGCAATTTTATCAGCTACTTTCGCCAGGTAATCATAATTCACGGCAAACTTCCCATCGCCAGCCGGAATAATCCCCGTAGAATAAACACTATCGAGCAGTTTGTCTTCTTCTTGATCAATTGAATTGGATGCCTTCTCAGCTTCAATTCGTGCTTTTTCTTCTTCATTCGCGTTTGAAAACTTAACGGTACTATGCATTCCACCGGATAAAGCATCGCTGTAAGCTCTCATAGTATTCATCGCATTAGCCATGAACCCAAAAATAGACCCATAGACAGGATTTGAAATAGCGATTAATGATGTTGTTATCCCCGTAGCAAAAACACGTTGTGCATCAGACATCTCTTTCTGCCTGAGATGTACCATGGTTTTTTTCTCAGCAATTTCCTTTAGTTCTGAAGTTAATAAAGAAAAAAGTGCATTTACTTGACTTATTTTAGACTCCAGCAGACTGCTCATCATTGAATATCCGGTTGTTGAGCCACCATAGACACCTGTCATTGTCGATACGTAGTTATTCTGCAAATTGTTTATAACCAGCATTAACTCCATTATTAAACGCATCCGTTGCTGGATATTATCAAGCTGTTTATTTAATTTTCCCAGTTTCATAGAGTCCACAACATAGCCATTTCCATCTTTCATTACAAATGACTGTGAATCAATTTGATTCAAAATTGCATACTGCTTTTTCTCTAAAGATTTAATCCTGTTTAACCCGGAAGCTTCCTCTTCTTCTTCTTTTTCCATCGGCTGTTCCATCTGCGTGGCTATTTTCGAAATTTGTGCCATAATTCTTTTTTCATCAAATACAGTTGAAACATCGTAAGTCTCGTTGATAGAATAAGCAGCCTCCGCCGCACTGTGTGTATAAGACGCTGAAGCTAAAGAAAAAACTGTAGCCGCTTGCCGAGCTTTTTCGTCATCGGAAGTATAGCTATTAGCAGCGATATAAGAAGAAATGAACGCCTTAAATTTTCCTTCCTGAGCTGCATCAATTTTTTCAGCTGCCTTCCTTATTTTATTAGCAGAATTATGCAAGTTAACAATTTGTTTAAGGTACATTTCCATCTGCATTATTTTGCCAAGCTTTAAATTGCCTTTCTCAAAGGCAGCCCTAGAGACCCCACTGATATCAACGGCATCTAGCTCTACACCTGACATAGTATTTGAATACATATTTTGGATGTTTATAATGGCTTCCTGCACCATTATCAAAAGCCGTTGAATATCTTGAAGTTCCCTAATTTTATCCTTTAGTTCATAAATCCTTGCATAATCCAAGTCCAAATAACCATTAGGAGTTTCTTTATAAAAATCAGTTTTGCAAAACTCGTTGACTATCTCGTCCTGCTTTGCGTCAAAAGACTTCACTTTATTTGAGATTAAATCCATTAACTGCTTTGAATCGCCGCCACTCCGATTGATTTCTTTGAGATTTTCTTTCACATCAGAAATACTATCGCTTAAAATATCGTTCTTATAATCTTTTAACTGCTGGGCGTTCAATGTTGAGAATTGACGGAAAGTTATGTCTTTTGCTTTCAGACATGCAGAAACATCATCAACTCCGGTAATCATGCCTCTCATCTGGGCTTCGAAGCTGGTATCCCCTTCACCGATCTTAGCCATAACTTCTTGCATCTGGGCTTGGTTAAATGAATTAGCTTCACGAAATGTGCTATCAAGAGCTTTTTTTACAAGTTCAAAAAAATCAGTAGCTTTTTCCATATCCGGAGCTGCCAGATTCTTTCCAGGTTTGTCCTCTTTTTTTGTTCTAATTCCAGAAAAAGTCTCATCCCGCAAACGCGAAATATTATCCTGCGCTTCTTGGAGCATTGCGATTATCTCTAGCAGCATTTTAAGGTTCGCTAAATATTTAAGGAACTTATCACGTTTCTCATCATCAAACCGTTTAATTTTTATGAGCCCCATTGGCGTCTGTATAACGTCCTCATAAACAAATGCTTTAATATCAAACCGGCTAAGCTTATCACTTATTGCATTTATTACACAATTATGGGCATCAAACAAATCATGGCAGCCAGAAAAATCCAGATTATTATCATAGACCCAATCCTCTCTTGTTCTCAGTTCAGTTATTGATTTATGGTGCCCGACATTAACAGACTGAAAACTTCTCCCCCCAGTTGCATATTTACTGAATATGCCTCTGAATGCCTTCACAACCTCTGGAGTTATAACCGCATCAGCGGCAGCTCTTGCCTTGCCAGCCAACGCAGCGACACCGGGACCGCCTTTAGCCAGTATATTTGCTACTTTTCTCCCCGCTTCACTATTAAGGAAATCTCCGCCATTTTTAGATATCGACGTTAATTCATCGATATCTTTTTGATTAAAAACATCCTTCAGCTCCGGATTATTTTGGACTGCTTCAAGCAAATCCTTCGCAATATCACTGCTATTTATTTTACCGGCAACTTCTTTCGCTAAGGCTTTACCCTCTTTCGAATTGAAAGTAGAATAAAAACTTTTCATTGAGTCGAGTGCTTTTTTAAGCTCACTGGTAGGTATATTTCCTAAATTTTTATTCTTTGCGATATCTTCTAGAGTTTTTTGGTCAATCTGCACCTGCATCCCTGTTTCTTTGGTAAAGTTATCCATGATACTCTTAAAATCTTCAGACACATTCGAATCAATCCCTATCCCATCAACTCGATCCAAATACGAAGATAAGCTATCCATAGACTTATTCAGATTAGCAGATACATCCACGTCACTTCCGCTACCAGGGGTTACAGTACCATCAGTTCCTGTCCCGGGTACAGTTGTGTTAGTAGCTGTCGAAATAATTGTATTGGCTTTATTAAGGACAATTGTTTGATCATTAAAATATCCGACGCAATGTTCTTCAGAAAGGTACTCTTCACAGGTCATATCAACCAGCTTCGAATTCGCTTCGCTCATCTCAAGCACATAAGCTTTGCCTTCACTCGTTTGGAAAACAGCATTAGCATGTGTACCGTTCCTCACGATAGCAACATTAACATCCTTAAGCCCTGCCGCCTGCATAAGGGAAGCCTTAAGCATCGCATATTCTTCGCAATCCCCCTGTGGGGTTTTGCCAGCAAGAAGGCTCTGTGCCAGGTTTTTAGGAGATTCCCAGGAATCGATACCTTCATCTTTATAGGTAATATTATTATTTACAAAATTATTGATCTTTTGTGCGATTTCCACATCGCTAAGTCCCAATTTATTTATTCTTTCAGCAATTTCCGAATCGCTTAAACCCTCGGGCAGATTAAAAACTTTTCCCAGCAGTTGAATGATTTCATGTGAACTCGCCGAATCCTTTAGATACTGTGCCCCCTTTTCAAGCTTAGCAACGTTCTGTCTATATAACTGATTAAAAAAATTACTTTGATACATATCAGCCCTATCAATCGAATAACACGGGTCAAGAACAGTGAATTCGCCACTATTCATAATAAAATCTATTTTATCGATATAATCTGATGGCATGTCTTGGACTACTGGTTTGCTATTAAAATCAACAAGGAGTTTTCGGCCCTGCTCATCTATAAATTGGGCAAAAAACTTTTTAACTCCATGTCGATCCTCGCCTCCTATGCAACGAACGCTATCTATAATAGTTTCGTTTTTACCCAGGGAAACCAATGCCCGCTTAGAAAGCGAAGCAAAAAGGACATTGAGTTCATCAGGGGTTCCAGTCCTTGAATCAATAATTTTCCCTACCTTGGTCAAATATGGATTCGTTGAATCCGTAATTATTTTGAAATTATCTGCTAAATATTTTGCCACTCGACTTATTATTTGCTTGCTATCCATGTTTTCAGTAATAATCTTCTGATTTATGAACTCCTCAAGCAATTGTTGAACTTTGGGATCAGCAGGGTCGATATACTGTTGGGGATCTTCCACTTCGTATACAGTTATAACCGAATCCGAAAAAATCAAGGGAAGTGCCTGTCCTATAGATACTGCATCACGATAATCAAGAACCGTCATCCCCGGCTCATTTGTCCCTTGATTTAAAATATAGCTCCCTGACTCTGACTCGATGACCGTTCCCTTTTCTTTCCTATCTTTCGAAAAATCAGAACCGCTGCTACTGATTACAGCGCCATCGATATGCCTCTCTGAACCGCCAAGATCGTCTTCGGCTTGGATTTCAGCTTGAGCGTACATTGCCGATTGAGCTTGTGCAGCAAGATTAATGTCATCCTGAGGATTATCAGCTTTATTTTTTTCTTGAGACGGCTGTATCGAAGTCATAAAATTATTCTGGCCCTTTTATATAAAATATTATGCTTATATTAAATCTATTATACCAATAATTTTATCGTAATATTACTATCTTCCGCTTGTACCGAAATTCTCCATTATATCTTTTTGCAAAACTGTAGATTTTACAGAAACCAATTACAGGAAAAAAAATGCATTATTAATCTTTTTAGCTGCCAAAAGTTCGTAAAAAAACATAAAACCCGGATAATTATTTTCGAATTTCCACTAGGCAAAAGTCTTGCTCATTGAAAACTCAAAAGAATTATCCGGATTAAAAGATGCTTTTTCACATAAGACTGATAATATACATATTTTTAAACCAGTGTATTATATTTTCCATTACCAAGATAATTATTTATTGATTCGCCAATTACGTTATTATTTTTCGGCTGAAAATTAATGTCGGTTGTTAATTGATTATTCATGTCGCGTGCAGGAAATATTTCACTAGCTTTATTCTCAACAAGCTGCACCATGTCATTTATAGCCCGTAAACAACTGTTATCAGTTTGCATTTCAATTACTCCCGGGATATGTCTCATCCAAGATTACTGCTGATCTATCAACTTTTGTTTCTATATCATCTATCACATAATCTTCCAGTGCTCTTAATGTCTCACCCGTGACTTCTCTTTCCAAATTCTGGCTCACCAAATCTGAATCAATACCAAAATGACTTAACCCTGATAGTACATTATTTACATTAATAAGGCTCATGTAACATCACCCTTCTTCCAGTACCTGCTTAATCCTATACAATTTCAACAATACTTTCCGATATTCTTTATAAAGGGAAGTTAAACTACCATCATCTTCATCTCGCAAATTAAGTATTTTTACATCACACTGATTCTTCTTCCACCAAGACCTGTCTGCCATATACGTTTTCTGGACTTCAGCAGAATTAACAGTTCTAAAACATTTACCGAACTCACAAAGAAAATCATCTTTATCGCCGGCGTTGACCGTCGTTTTTATCTTATTATCCTTTGGAACAGTTTTTGCAATTTCTAAACCGAAAATCTCCATCCTTAACACCTTCTATAATTAATATTCCATATAATTGCAACTATTAAACACATTATTTTCCAAATCGTTGAATAACCAGCTTTGCAGATTCACTCATCTCTTGATCATTAACAATCATATCCGTTACTTTTTTTATCAAATCCGCAGCTTGATTACTTCTTTCAGGCAATAAGCCTTCGATTTTAAGTGCCTGCATGACAGTGTAATAAACTTGCACATTAAAATCTTTCCCTGCATACAAATATATACCTTCGAAAGACTCTACAAACTGCATTAATTCATCAGTTCTCTCTTCTTTTGAGAATCCCCCGGGAGGATAGACTTCAGCAGATCGCCCTTCATCTAAATTATGCGGTTCTAGAAACATACAAATCCCTCCTCAATTAGCTCAACTTATACTTCTCTTATTTCTTAATCGTATAAAATAAAAAGCAACTTGTATGGAAATATTTCGTTTTGAGAAGAACATGAGTAAGACAAGAAAATTGGGAAGTTAACAACCGTAATTATAATGGATTCAAGACACTGAAAGAAAGGCCTTATTATATAGAAGTTAAAAGAAATATTTTACAGAGCCTGGCCTGTATAAGATATTTAGGAACTTATAATATAGCTATACACTTAGTAATTGCAAAAACTCTTCATATTTAGTCCTAAATGAGCTTTTATCGATGCTATAGATCATTTGTTTGCCATTTCTTCGAGAACAGGCAATTCCTGCTTTCTTTAAAAGGTTCAGATGATGAGAGGCTGTAGATTGCTCCATATAAAAACTATTTTCTACCTCAGTAACGCACATTTCTTTTTCTAACAGGCTTTTTATAATACTCAATCTTTCTTCTGAAGCTAGCGCTCGGAGAAAATGTATATACGGTTTCAATTCTTTTTCCATTAATAACTCCTCTAGTTGATCATCTAAATCTATTCATTTTTCTATGTTATGGCAAACTTTTTTCATCATGCATCCGTAAAGAAAAATATTTTATTCCTTACTCTCTATTAATATAAAGATCTCGGGGAAAGAACTTGTTCTTGATGAATACTCTATTATAACAATCTTTCCGCATAAAAATCCAGTTTATATATTACCTAATAATTTTTTTCCGCCCATATAAGGTCTCAGCACTTCCGGAATAATTACAGTTCCATCTTTTTGTTGATAATTCTCCAGAATAGCCGCAAAGGTTCTTCCAACGGCAAGCCCGGAACCGTTCAAAGTGTGAAGCAACTCTGCCTTTTCAGTTTTATTACTTCGATAACGAATAAGTGCTCTTCTTGCCTGGAAGTCTAAGAAATTACTGCAAGACGAGATTTCCTTGTATATATTCTGTGAAGGGAACCAAACCTCAAGATCATAGGTTTTTGCAGAAGAAAACCCCAGATCTCCTGTGCATAAAGATATTACTCTATAAGGAAGTCCTAAAAGCTCCAGAATAAGAGCAGCATCGGAGGTAAGTTTTTCGTGTTCATCACTTGAATTCTCAGGAAGGACAAACTTAACAAGCTCAACTTTATTAAATTGATGCTGGCGAATAATCCCTTTTGTATCTCTGCCGTAAGAACCGGCTTCCCGACGAAAACACGGCGTATACGCGGCGTAATACAGCGGCAATGATTCCTCCGGGATGATTTCATCACGATGAAGGTTTGTTACCGGGACTTCTGCCGTAGGGATAAGCCAGAGATCGTCATCCTTACATCTAAAAAGGTCATCAGCGAATTTCGGTAGTTGTCCAGTTCCCTGCATACTTGAAGAGTTCACCAAAAAAGGAGGCAAGACTTCTTTATAACTACGCGCCGTGTGGGTATCAAGCATAAAGTTGATGAGCGCTCTTTCAAGTTTTGCTCCGTCACCTAGATATACCGTAAAACGAGACTGTGCGAGTTTTATACCCCGTTCAAAATCAAGAATGCCAAGCTTTTGCCCAAGTTCATCATGCGGGCTGGGCTGAAAATCAAATTCCCGGATTTCTCCCCACTGCTTTATAACAACGTTACTAGCCGCATCCGTTCCCACCGGGACAGAATTGTCGGGAATATTCGGAAAAAGCAACGCAATAGACTCAACTTTTTGCTCCAGCACCTTTACCAAATCTTCTTCTTCTTTGATCTCATCAGAAAGCTTTTTTAATATCAAAAGTTGTTCTTCAGAAGGCTTACCTTTCGGAGAAAACTGTTTGCGTTCAAATTTCTTTGCTGCAATGATAGTATCAAGGTCCCGCCACTGCCTATCTACTGCAAGAAATTCTTCAAGGAGTTCAGTACCCATGTTTCTTTTCTTTAAAGCTTCTTCTACAAGCTCTGGATTCATTCGTATCAATTTCGGATTAAGCACCGGTTTTCTCCTTATTTTTTTATGGGATATGATCCAAGTATTTTTAGTGAGACCACAATCTTTTGAACCTCAGACAACGCTTCTCCAACAATTACGTCTGATTTGTGACCTTCCATATCCAAAAAGAAAATATATTGACCAAGCGATTCCTTGGAAGGCCGAGATTCAATTTTCGTGAGGTTAATAGACCTCTTCGAAAAAACGCCAAGGATCTCATAAAGTCCACCAGGTCTATCGGCATGCGTTACAAAAGCAATAGACGTTTTGTCATTTCCTGACTGAGCCTGTTCCCGGTGTCCGATAATTACAAATCTCGTTACCGTGTCAGGATAATCATTAATATTTTCGGCAAGAATTTCAAGGTTATATATTGCAGCTGCATTCCGTGTGCCGATAGCAGCGACGATATTATTTTTTTCATTATAATCAGATACAAAAGCAGCAGCTTCGGCAGTGCTGTTCGTCCCATGTATCCGGGTCTTTGGCAAATTCATTCTGATATAGTTCATACACTGGCCTATTGGCTGATAGAAAGAATAGAGGTCCGTTATTTCAGCCAGTGCTGTACCTGGTTTCACAATGAGATTATTAACAATATTAACATCGAATTCTTCGGTTATTTTGATATTTTTTGACCGGACAAGCACATCAAGGGTAGCATTAACTGCACCTTCAATCGAATTCTCGATCGGAACTATTCCCTCTTCGATTTCTCCATTATCTACGCTGGTTATGACATCATAAATAGTAGGCATAGGAACAAGTTCGTAATGGTTTTGCTCGTTATATTTTTTTGCGGCATCCTCAGAAAACGTGCCATATGGCCCTAGAAATGCTAATCTTTTCATTAACAAATCCCTTCATATCAACAATAAATAGTCCACCCGGACATAAAGATATTCCAGCCTTGCAAATATCTAAACAGAATAAATAATTTCAATTAATATGTAGAAAAACGATCATATTCTTCTACAGGACAATCTTCGATCTCTACTGAATCAATACTGGCAGCTACCGGGCCTTCCCGGAGCAAAGAAATATAGTTACTTACAGGTGCTTTCTCGCCTTGTGCAACAACGAGTACGCTTCCGTCAAGCATATTCCGGGCATAACCTTTAATCTTGAACTTATGTGCATTCTTATAAGCAAAATAACGATATCCTACGCCCTGAACTACACCGGTTACGTGAATCTTTTTTTGTACAACTACACTGCTCATGCGTCACTTTTTCTCAGGCTGATAGAGATCTAATTCGATATCAGTTTCAGTAAACATCTTAACAGCTAAATCATCAGGGTAATAGCCGGTAAAAACCACTCGTTTTATTCCGGAATTAATGATCATCTTTGTACAAATGATACAGGGTAAAAAATTACAATAAATAGTCGCACCCTTAATCGCAATTCCATGGACTGCAGCCTGAACTATAGCATTTTGTTCTGCATGCAGACCGCGGCACAATTCATGCCTTTGCCCCGAAGGGACATTTAATTCTTTTCGAAGACACCCGACTTTTTCACAATGATCAATGCCCGCAGGAGCACCATTATACCCAGATGCGAGGATTCTATTATCCTTAACTATAAGCGCGCCTACTTTCCGCTTCAAACAGCTGGCACGTTGCATAACAACAGCCATAATTCGCAAAAAGTATTCATCCCAATCCGGCCGCTTTGAAATATCCTGTGTTAATATCCTTATTGATTCCGGCATCGAGTCTTTTTTCTCTATGAGCATTATTAACTCCCTTGCCCCCGAGAAGGCAATTATCAATCTTCTTATAAATCCTTATATAACGGATATTTTTCACACAATGCATTGATCTGATGTCTAACCCGGAGCATTGTCTCTTCATCCTCAAGATTCCTAAGGACATCATTTATCATTTGAGCAATAATAATCATTTCCGCTTCTTTCATACCTCGAGCCGTTACAGCAGGTGTCCCTAAGCGGATACCACTTGTTATAAAAGGACTCTCAGTCTCAAACGGTATAGTATTTTTGTTAACAGTAATACCTACTTCATCAAGGGCCTTCTCTGCAACTTTACCGGTTAACTCTATACACCTAAGGTCGACGAGCATCAAATGATTATCAGTTCCACCGGATACGATCCTAAAACCAAAGATTGCTAATTGCTCCGCTAATTTTGCAGCATTCTTGATAATTTGGTTCTGGTATTCTTTAAACCCAGGACTCAAAGCTTCTTTAAGTGCAATAGCCTTACCTGCAATGACATGCATAAGCGGCCCGCCCTGAGTACCGGGAAATACCGATTTATCAATTTGTTTGGCATATTCCTGCTTACAAAGGATTAGCCCTCCACGGGGACCTCTCAAGGTCTTGTGCGTAGTTGTCGTTACTACATCGCAATAAGGAACAGGACTAGGATGCAATCCGGCAGCGACAAGTCCGGCAATATGGGCCATATCAACAAATAATAGAGCCCCGACCTTATCCGCGATCATCCTTAATCGGGCGAAATCAATAATTCTTGGATATGCGCTGGCACCTGCAACAATCATTTTAGGTTTATTATCGAGGGCTAACTGTTCCAATTCATCATAGTCAATCCGCTCATCTCTTTTGCTTACCCCATAAGCAACAAAATTATAATATGCCCCGGATATATTTACCGGGCTGCCATGAGTAAGATGTCCACCATGGGACAGGTTCATGCCCAGGACAGTATCTCCCGGCTTCAGGAGTGCGAAATAAACAGCAGTATTTGCTTGGGCTCCAGAATGCGGCTGTACATTAGCATGATCCGCACCAAAAAGCTCTTTTGCTCTCTCTATTGCTAAGGATTCTACAATATCAACGTATTCGCAACCGCCATAATATCGTTTTCCGGGAAGGCCTTCGGCATACTTATTCGTGAGTACCGACCCACAAGCTTGCATTACTGCAAGAGAAGTAAAGTTCTCCGAAGCTATCAGCTCTATATTATTTCTTTGCCGGCCAAGCTCTTTATCAATAGCCAAGGCTATTTCCGGGTCAGTTTCTTGTATATACTTTAACATAATAATCCTCCTTTTATGACTTGTTTAGGGTATCGATCCCATGTTTTAATTCATACATTTTTTATGTTTTTAGCAAAAAAAACTTACTACTATGTGTTATAAATAGTTGGAAGTTTAATTATAAAAGTGGTTCCTTTTCCCACTTCACTTTTTACATCGATGAACCCTTTGTGCCTTTCTATAATCCCATAAGAAATCGAAAGGCCAAGCCCTGCACCTTCTGAAATATCTTTAGTAGTAAAAAATGCCTCAAATATTTTATCAATATGCTCCGGGGCAATTCCCTTACCGTTATCTGAAACTTGTATCTCGATATACTTATTATTTTCAACTGAACGGCATCGTATTGCTAACTGTCCGCCCTTATCCATGGCATAAAGTGCATTAATAATGAGATTAAGAAATACTTGAATTAATTGATTTGAAGACCCTTTGATATTAGGCAAAGCTTCTTGAACCTCCGTAACCAATAAAATGTTGTCATCTTTTAATTTTGGCTCAGCAAGAGACAATACTTTATTAATTACCTCTGTCATATCAATCTCGACAAAATTATCTTTTGTTTTTCTAGAAAAATCAACAAAATTATTAACCAGGCTATTAAGATGGTCAAGCGCCAGCTTGATACCATCCAGAGCGGCATTGAGCCGATAATTGTTAAGTGAAGTTACTTGCCTTGCAATTACTGCAAGAAATCCATTGATAGCTGTCAATGGATTTTTAATTTCATGGGCCAGTCCTGCAACTAACTCACCCATAATAGCTAACTTTTCTTTTTGTGCCAGTTGCTCCTGGGCATCAAGCAATTTTTGATTTAAAGTTGTGAGCATCGACTCCGTTTCGGCACCATGCTCATCTATACTTTCTTTTTCGAAATCAAATATTTTTTTTACTAAAATTGCATTAATTTCTTTTAAATAGCGATTTTCTTCATTTTTATCTATTGTGATTGTATTGCCTTTCAGATAATTATCCACAGAATCATTTAACTGGTTAGCGAATATAGTTTCTTCAATATATCCGGAGCACCCCATGGCAAGAACTGTCCTCTTTTCAGTCTCAGTACCCTTTGGAGTAACTGCAACAATGGGCACATCTTTATAATCGGTTAAAGCTATCGAAAAACAACTCACGGCCTTAAAATCTAAAGGGAAAGAATCTATTTTAACTAAAATCAAATCTGGTTTAGAAAAAACAGCTTTATGTTGAAATAGATAATTATATGACTGTTTTTCCGTACGGTACTGCGCAGGATCAAGTGCGTCAGTCACTAGAACCTTATCGGAATTATTTCTCTGAATATATAAGATCTTTTTTTTATTTTTCATTACTTATCAAGAGATTAATGCTTATTAAGTCGTTTACATATTATCATGCGTGACTATTGAGCGTAAAGATTTTTAATTTACTATAAGGCTGACAATTAACCACAATACTGCGTTATTTATTAAAAATCAACAAAAATCAAACATCTTGTGTTTATAATAACATTTACAAACACACTATAAAAACAATACGCTATTTTTTGCAAGGTTTATTTGTCTAATAGCAGAGCCCCATGCTAAAATGATGATAAGCTATTGGGTTTTAATTGCTAGTTGTCAATAAAAAGCAAGAAACCGGCAAATCACAGTCACATCATGACTGCTACCTAACAGGATGACAATATGATTACCCCAAAGAAAATATTAGCGTTTATTATCTTACTCTTCACTGTCACCGCACTCTTCTCATTTCTTCTAATTCCGTTCCCGTTTTATCTGCGCCTGAGTATTACAATAGTTTGTTTATTAATTGTAATCATGCTTATTACCTTATTATTCTTTCGGGATTACCTTTTAGCCAGAAGAAGTCAGGATAAAAGGATTCGGGTAAAGCTAGAGAATACAACACAGGGGTTGCTCGAAAAAATATCATCGACCCTTGAATTAAGGTCGTTACTCTTCTCAATCATCACAGTAATTACCAATAACCTCAAGCTCAGCGGTGCATCAATCTTCTTGTTAGACAAAGACTATAATTATTATATTCTCAAAGAAAGCTTCAAATCAAAAAACAATACTGACCAGAAAGTTATCCCGATTTCCCATTCGCTTATCGTTTACCTTACCACCCACAAAGCTGTCATCGTAAACAGCGAGCTACGACATGTCATCAAAAGCAGTTCGAGCAAAAACAACTCCATAGTAGATATTTTGGATTACTACCTGGCAGCTTTTTGCGTCCCGGTTTTTTTTGAAAATGAATTGATCGCTATAATTTTCCTTGGACATCGAGCAACTAAAGAAAGATTACAGCATCTCGAAAACGAATTCCTGAAATCACTCGTTACTATCCTGGGAAAACCGATCCACAATGCAATAACTCATTATGAGACATTAAAAAAAGTAGATGAGCTAAACTCTCTTTATGAAGTCGGCAAAGTTATCAGCTCGTCCTTTGAGCTTAATAAAACAATCAATCTCATAGCAACGAACGCTTCTATATTATTAAAGTCTCCCAAACTATTAATACGACTGAGAAATGACCTTCAAAAACCATTTGAAGCAAAGAAAATCGTTGGACTAAAAGACGATCAAATCGAATACTTATTGAGAAACCAAGAGATCACCAGCCTCCTTACGTCAAAGCTTGTAAAAGAAAAAATATCGATCCTCATTGAAGACGCTGCAAATTCGCCGTTCTTTACCGAAGAATATGCAGAAAACTTAGGCATCAGCTCCGTTATGGTCATACCTCTTTTTGACAACGACTTAAACGTTATGGGCGAACTCAGATTAATGAGGAACCATAATCAGCAAAAATTCAATCAAAGTGAACTGATCATCGCTTCAAATCTGGCAAACAATGTCACTATCGCACTTCAAAATGCCCGAATCTACTCGGAACTTTCGAGTGTATACAATATCGGACAAATTATTAACTCTATCTTCGACTTCAACAAACTTCAAGAAAAAATTATCTCGATCCTGGAAAAAGAATTTAGTTTTAAACGCATCTTGTTATTTGTTTACGACAAAAAAAGCAACAAATTAATTGCGTCACAAGGAAAAGGCTGGGAAAGAAAAATATATCAGGAGCTGGAAATTCATTTATATAAAAGCATTATTGGACGGTCAATTATCGAGAACAGGGTAATTCATGTTGAAAACGCGCCGAAAGATCCCCGGGTTTCCCCGCAAATAGCTTCGTTCTTAAACTTAAAAAGCTTTATTTGCATCCCGCTCATTACACCGGGAAAAACTGTAGGCGGGATTATCGCCGATTATGAGCATGACCCGATCCAGCACTATCAAATAAATATGTCACTGCTCCTTAATATCGCGAATCTCTCGTCAATGGCGCTCGCAAACTGCCTCCTCTACTATGAATCAGGGAAATTAAACGAATCATTAAAAAAAGAACAGTCAAAAACCAATAAAGAGCTGCAAATTGCCCGGCATATTCAACAAGGGCTTCTCTCCACAAAAATTCCTGATATACAAAAAATGATTATATCAACGAAAAATATCCCTTGCCGTTCAGTCGGAGGAGACTTCTTTAATTTTATCCCTGATAATAATAATAAGCTTGGGTTTGTCATCGGCGACGTTTCCGGGAAAGGGGTTCCCGCAGCACTTATTATGACTCTAGCCAGCGGAATATTCTCGGAAGTCGGGTATTATAGCAATTCGCCTCAGCAAACCCTCATTAAAGCAAACAACTCACTTAGGGAATATCTGAAAGAAATCCCGGTTTTCTACGTCACGGCTTTTTATGGTATATTTGATTTCAACAACAACTTATTTACCTACTCAAAAGCCGGACATAACCCGCCCATATACCTTGACAGAAAAAAACACGCCGTATCATTTCTGGATACTGAAGGTTCGTACCTCGGGACCTTTGAAGACGGGGGGTTCATGGAAAAAAGCATCCCGCTCCAGCCAGGGGACAAGCTCATATTTTATACTGACGGGATAACCGAAGCTCGTAACGCCCATCGAGAGATTTTTGGTAGGGATAACCTTAGTAAGCTGGCCCTTAAGTATTCTAACCTGAGCCCTGACGACCTTATTAAAAAAGTCCTTGAAGAAATCAATAAATACACCCAAAATGCGGAGCAAAACGATGACCTGATACTTGTAGTATGCGAGATCAACAATACTCCCGGAGAACAAGAAGCACTCCAAACGGAAAGCTATTCCTGTGAAATTCAAAGTTCGACACAATATACTAAACAGATAGTTAATAGTATACTTACTAGTGCAGCCCCCTGTATAAAAAACAAACAGCAGAAGTTCCATTTAAGGCTCGCTATCACTGAAGCACTTCTCAACGCAATTGAACATGGCAATAAAAATGATATAACTAAAATAGTACAAATAAACTATCTCATTAACAAAAAGAAGATTACCGTTGAGATAGCCGATCAGGGGACCGGCTTTAAACCGGAAAATGTAGTAATTCCGGAAAACAGCACGGAAAGTAAAGGGCGCGGACGAGGACTTCTGGCTATTAAAGCCTGTATGGATGAAATTGCTTTTAATACGACAGGAAACATGATTACGCTGACAAAATATTTTATTTAAAAAGCTTTCATTATTGGTTTTTGCACTATAATAACTAATATCGAAAGTACCGAGGTGAGTAACAGATGGAAAAAATTAATATGAAAGATACCGGCAAAGTTACGATTATATCGATTATTGGTGATATAGAATTTGATGATGCCCTGGAAATAAACGAAACTATCCGTTCGATTATTGAAAAAGGCCAAATCAACCTTGTCTTCAACTTAAAAGATTGCAGCTACATCGATAGTTCTGGCCTGGGAGCATTGGTCGAAGCATTAAAAGAATGCCAAAGAAAAAACGGCGATTTGCGTTTGGCCCACTTAAATAATGATTTCAAAGATGTCCTTACGATGACAAGGACTATCAAGTATTTCCAAATTTATAACGACGAAAAAAGTGCGTTTGAAAGTTTTATTTAATATAACAAGGCTATTTTAGTGCGGGGCATATACCATTCGATATTTTTTAATTTTTTGAGTAGAATAATAATATGGATAAACTAAAAAAGCCACTTGGCCAAACCCTTATTGAAGAAAACCTTATTTCCGAGGAAGATTTTCATCTCGTTCTCGAAGAGCAAAAAAAGTCTTCGGAACGACTCTGCCGGATACTTATTAGCCTGGGGCTCATCGATGAGTTGAAGCTCGCTACCTTCTTATCAAAATATTTAGACATTCCGCTTATCAATATCAATAACCAGAAAATCGACGCAAAAGTTACCCAGCTCATCCCTGCCGATGTCGCCAGAAAATATATTCTTATCCCTCTATTTAATGTTATGGATACGCTAACTGTTGCCATGGTTGATCCGCTCGATTACCAGGCGATAGAAAAGCTGGAATTCGTATCGAAAAAACGAATAGAACCTGTCGTAGCTACTATCTCCGATATTAACTCCATGCTCGATAAATTCTACGGGACCCATAGTTCCATCAAAAAAATAATCAGTACACTCCAGGAAGAAAACATCGGTCCGATCATAATTGAGTCGATTGCTCAAAAAGCGTTTCAAGCTTCTGATTCTTCAGGTCCGATCAATAAGCTGCTCCACTTAATCATCTCATATGCTATCCGGGAAAAGGCCAGTGACATCCACCTAGAGCCGACAGAAATCGATTTTCAGATACGGTTCAGAATCGATGGCGTGCTTATGAAAGTGCTATCACTTCCCAAACATGTAGGCGCAGCAGTTACATCCAGTATCAAAATCCTTGCCAAAATGGATATTGCGGAAAAAAGAGTACCTCTCGATGGAGGGTTCCAGGTAAAAGTCGAAAACACGATTGTAGATTTGCGCGTTTCCAGCTTCCCTATCAGCGAAGGAGAAAAAATCGCCGTTCGTATATTAAACAAATCAAATATGATCCTCAATTTGGATGAACTGGGAATTAATATGGATACCATGAAAAAAATCCTCCCCCTTATTAACAAATCCCATGGAATATTGCTGGTAACCGGCCCAACCGGCAGCGGAAAGACTTCTTCACTCTATTCTATCCTTAACCGGATTAAAACCATCGAAAAAAATATTGTAACCATAGAAGATCCCATAGAATATCGCTTAGATATGATTAATCAAACGCAAGTTAACCCTAAAGCAGGATTAACATTCTCCAAAGGGTTAAGAGCGATACTCAGACAAGATCCTGATATCATTCTGGTCGGTGAGATCAGAGATTTCGAAACTGCGGAAATCGCGTTCCAGGCTGCCTTAACCGGACATCTGGTGCTCACAACCCTCCATACGAATGACGCGGCATCTTCTATTACCAGGTTGATTGACATGGGGGTGGAACCATTCCTTGTTGCCTCCAGTATTGTCGGCGTAATTGCCCAGAGACTTGTAAGAAAAATATGCCCCCTATGCAAAAAAGAATATTTCCCATCCAGCGAAGAGCTACAATGGTCAGGAATTTCTTTCGAGGACCGCACAGAGCAAAAAGGGATTTTTTCTATTACTCTGGGAGAAAAAAGCGCGACACCGATTAAGAACAAAAATCTAAGGTTTTTCAACGGGGTCGGATGTAAAGAATGTAAAAATTCCGGGTATTCAGGAAGAATGGGAATTTTTGAGTTGATGATCCCGACAGAAAGGATCAAACAAGCAATTCTAAAACAGGGAATATCTTCCTCAGAAATAAAAGCCATCGCAGCCGAAGAGGGAATGCAATCCTTACAAGAAGACGGGATCAATAAAGTTATCGAACATAAAACAACTATAGCTGAGGTTCTGCGAGTCGCGCGCTGATAAATAGGCTCGGGATGAAGCGTAGCCAACGCAGCTGGCACTTACGACTAAACCATTTTAACATAATAAGGACAACCCATATGGATTTTGAACAATATCTCACCAGACAGCGCACTGCCATCCAGAAAAACAAATACTCAAAAATAAAAATCAACGAATTATTCGTCTTTGCCAGACAATTTCATACTCTCTTAAAAGCTGGCATCCCCTTATTTAGAAGTATCGAAATTATTATATCCCAAACCCAAAATAAGCACTTAAAATACGTATGTTTGATTATCAAATCGGAATTATTAGAAGGCTCCTCACTCTCCGACGCAATGAAATTATTTCCTCACATTTTCCCGAACTTCTTTATTTCTTTAATTTCTGTAGGAGAAACGAGGGGTAACATTGATGAATCCTTTAATCGAATGGCAACGTACCTCGATAAAAAACGTGAACTGCAAAACAAGATCGTCAACGCACTTATTTATCCTGTTATTTTAATAGCGACCGGATTGGTTGTCATCACACTTTTGATATCTTTTGTACTTCCTAAATTCGTAAGCATTTTTATACAAAACGAAACACCGTTACCGTTCATTACCCAAATTACCCTGGGCATAAGCGCTTTCATAACGTCACATTACATTATTATACTTGCCTGCATCATGGCATCCGTTGCGGGCATTGGAATTAACTATAATACCCCGAAGGGACGGCTTCAATTTGACCAGATCATTATTAAGCTCCCAGTTATCGGCCCAATTGTATACAATATTGCCATCATAAGATTCGCAAGGACCCTCGGCATTCTCTATGGCAGTGGGATTGCCCTCATAACCTCGATAGAAATGGCCAGGGATATTATGGGAAACCTTTATCTCGGCGGATTCATCAACCAGGCAATTAAAAGTGTAAAGGAAGGCAAAGGAGTTGCAGGAACGTTAAATGACAGCGGACAGTTTCCTCCGATACTTGTCGAAATGATAGGGACAGGAGAAGAAACAGGAACTCTCGACACTTTGGCAGTCGAGGCGGCAGACTTTCTGGATAATGAAACTGAGTATATTATCAGACGGCAGATTGCTTATATTGAACCGATAGCACTTATCTTCATCGGTGGACTCATCGTAATAATCGCGGCATCGCTGCTACTGCCTATTTTCAGACTAGCCTCATCAATCCATCATTAGAAGTATGTTCAAAAAATATAAAAAAGAACCCAAGTGGAAACAATAATATTTATGAAAAATAATCGGACCAGTGGATTTTCTATGTTAGAGGTAATTATTACGATTGCGTTACTTTCTATAATCATTACCCCTTTATATTCTTTCTTCATCGCAATCGGAAACTACGAGCAAAGTCTCAATGACCAGAACAACGCCTATCTAATCGCAGCTAGCCTGCTTGAAAAAGTGTCAGACTCCCCGTTTGACAAAATCGGTATTATGCCAGAAAAAGATACAAGAATAAATCAAGTATTCACCTCGACTACACTAATCCATTACATTGATAAAAAAACGATGCAGTTTTCTTCAGAAATTTCCCCCTTTAAACAAGCAACAGTTAAAGTTGCCTGGAGATCATCAGTTGCAACAGAAAATGTTGTATTATCAAAAATAATAACCCGATGAGCAGTAAAGGATAATATGAGTAGAAAGAAAAACGGTTTCACGATAATTGAATTGATGATAGCGCTTTTTATTATTTCTATCGCTAGCGCGGTCCTCTTTGCCTCGTTAAAGTTCTTTTTAAACCGATGGGAAGAATCGTACACGGTAGTTTCCAGAGAAGACCAACTCAATAATACAACCGCACTGATGTATGATGATATAAACAATGCTTCGTCAATTATTACCTGTAATCACCAGACCCTGTTCATACAACTCGAAAGAAGCGCATTCATTACTACTCCGGATATATTAATTGAAAGCAGAAATGAATTGGTTTCTACCGCAAGTTACTATCTTTACACCTCACTGCATGCATCCCGGAACCACGGAAAGGTAACAAAATTAATGAGATATGAAGGCGTTTTCAATCTCGACAGAGATTATGGCAAGGGCACAGTCCTGCTCTATAATATTGCCCCATACCCGCAATCTTCACTCACATATTCGCCCACGACTAATATAGTCAATTATTCAATCTTTATCAACGAAAAATCGATCTCCCTTAATAGTACCGGTGCCGTACAACCAAGGAATATAAGAAAGCTAGAGCAACAATGAGCCGTTCAATGCTAGTACCGAAAAATGATAACAAAGGGTTTATCCTGCCGCTGACCCTGCTGATTGTTGGCATCATCAGTATCATCGGGATGTCCTTATGGTACTTGAATTATTATTCCTCAAAAGCTGCTTCTCTCAATAATGATGAACTCATCGCTTCATTTGCCATCGATAGCGCAATTGCCCGCCTTAAATATACAATAAATAATAATAACCCACAAGAATTAGACATCTCGGAGACCTTTCCATCAGCGAACTTCGGAAGGCCAGTTATGTATACGGCACATATAAAACCCGTAGAACGTGGACTTCCTTGTGAACGTACTATTAGCCTTAATATCTTCTTCATAGAAAAAGCTGGGCCCCAGCTTATCAAACGTGTCCTTGTAAAAGGCCAGGTTGTTACTTCATTATCACCACATCAGTTTCAGTATGCCCTCCACGCCGGAACAATTAACTCACTCGATTATAATATTTCTTCACTCAATATCCGAGGCAATATGTTCTGTAAAAACCCTTTAATATTTAAAAACAATCCCCCAGAAGTAATAATTGGCGAAGTGCTCTCAATGAAAGAAATTACGGCAACCAACGCTCCGTCATCAAGCAAACAATCTTATGCGAGCATAAAAGTGGACGAGCCCTCTTGGAAATTATTTGATCCTCTCTATACAACAACCTTAACCGGCGATCAAGAGTTAAAAGATATCGATTTTAACAACCTAGGGCCACTAGTAAAAATTAACGGAGACCTTACCCTAAAAGGCAAACAGATTTCTGTTTATGGACACGGAACTATCATTGTTACCGGAAGGGTCCATATCAATGGAGATCTCATCACTTCACAAACAAATCATACGAATTCGATAGCACTCATGTCTCTTCAGGATATAATAATCGGAGAAAATTCGCACATCATTCATGCCATGCTTTACAGCGCAAATGATATCACATGGTCGCATCCGCACGCTTATCAGCTCGTTGGATGCGCGGTGGCTTCAAATAATATTACGATCGCAGAAGGCAGTAAGCTCACAATACGTTACGATAACCGGTTCTATACTCCTGTGAATTGCTATAATGAGAATAACAGCGACTTATTCATGCCGGTGCCGTTTGTTCCTATGGTCTATTCGATACGTTAAGACGGAATTTTCCTGATAAAAACTCAAACTGAGGCTTCTCTAAATAACCCTCTATTCGAAAGCTGAATGTGGCAGGTTGAAAAATCGGAGATGCAAGTGACCACGTATTACGCCAGGTGAGTTACTAATAGCTAAAACCCCGCAGAAGCTTGCGGGGTTCAAGGTAATTACTTAATTATTTACTCGATTAAGGAACTAATTTGATATTATCGAGAGCTATGTTCGCAATACCATCTTTCTTCGTCGCATTCACAATAACCTGAAAATGGAGAAGTCCTGAATGACCGTCTTTTTGATCGAGGTTAAAAACATTATCTCCAACAGTTTTGTTAAGATCCTGAAATTTGTAAAAAGGTATGTTCACTAACTTCCAGCCCGTCCAGGTAACAGGAACTTTGGCAACCCATTTGTCATCATAGATCGGATTAAAATTCTTGTCCTGGTCCATCTGTGGACTACCTTTATCATCATCATACATCTCTACCTGAACAAGACCGCTGTCTTTACCAGTACCAAATATCATCATTTGCACTTTTTTATACACAGAGGCATCAATAGCCAGATATTTCCCAAACCCACCAATATACCATTCATTTGTTTTCCCGGTTATTTTAAGTATGCCTTTTCCCGTGTTTGAGGTCATTGGATCATCGCTATCGTCAGAATCAACTTTCAAATTCAGCGCTCCAAAAGTCCACCAAGATTCCTTCTTTTCAAAATTATTAAGCAAAGAACCATCTTCGAAATCATCTACTACCAATTGCTTGGATTTATTCTCTTCATCAATGAATTTGATATTATCAAGTCCCAAATTAATTCCCCCGCCCTTGATAGTCGGCAAGAATATAACCTGAATCCTCAATAGCTTATCCGGATTCAACCCATTAGTTCCAACTTTGGGATTTTTATCCTTGAACTCAACAAGAGGTATCGTAATTAACCGCCAGCCTTCCCAGGTAATTTCCTGCTCATATTCGAACTGATCATCATTTAAGGCCACATATTTATCATCTTGTTCTAGCTTGCCGCTCTTATCATCATCATCATAGATTTGAACAGTAAACTTTCCAGCATTTTTTCCATTTCCGTATACTAAAACTTGAATAGCCGAATAATCAGATATATCTTTTTTTAAATCCCGGCCTATACCGCCAATATACCAATCATTATTACTTGTTTTTCCTTGAATATGTAAATACGATTTCCCTGCCGCTGTAGAAAACTTGTTAGTGGTAGTCTTACTGACTGGCTTAATGGTAGGATTGCCTCCGTCAAAAGCAAACCAGCCTGGAACTTTTGCATTATCAAAGGCAAAATCCATATCATTAAAATCATCTATCACGTAAAATGTCTCCGCAAGAATAAGAGATGGGACAAAAACAACTATACTCATCAGCATCAGCATCTTTTTTATCAAACTCATCATTTTGATTGATCCTTTCCTAACTTAATATTTTATTAAAAAACACTATACTCTTCAGCTAAACTATCGTTACATTAGTACTATATAAAAATAATATATAAAATGCAAGGTTAAATTACCAAATTAAAAATAATAAAACAGGAAAAAAGACCAAATAATTTTATAAAATTGCCCATTTTATTAGAAAAATATTACCTCTAAAAAGAATAATGTTAATTCCCTGTGGATAAGCACCCAAAAAATGTGGAAAACTACAAATATACTGTGAGTATCTAGCCAACACCAACAACAGCAAGAAAAAAAATGATATTGACAAACATCCGACATTGCAAAATACACAAGTTATCAACAAAATATCTGTTTTATCCACAGGAAGTGCAAGATTATCGCGATGATTTAAGAAAAAAGTATCCGGGAACATAAGCAGCTCACGCTGCCCATCAATTGGAGAGGGCTATAGACTGCTCTAAATTTGAAATAACTTCAGAAAGCGTTGCGCATTCAATAATTCGCAGAGAAGAGGCATTGGGGATTTTATTTTTTTGCTTAGGCACAATAGCGGAAGTTATTCCTAACTTATCGACTTCCTGTAGCCGCGCGTCCAGATAAGCAATATTTCTGAGTTCTCCTGCAAGACCAAGCTCTCCGGCTAATATCAGGTCTTTGGGCAATGAGACATTCTTAAAGCTGGAATAGATTGCGCAAGCCACAGCGAGATCACATGCCGGATCGTCAATTTTAACGCCTCCGACTACCTTCACAATAACATCCTGATTCTGTAGCTTAAGCCCGATGCGCTTCTCAAGAACGGCAACGATAATGGACAGTTTTATTGAATCGATGCCCATAGTGGTCCGGCGAGGTATTCCGAACGGACAGTAGGATACCAGAGCTTGTATTTCGTGTAATATTGGCCTTGTCCCTTCCATCGCGGCGACAGTAATACTTCCAGGGAAAAATTCGTTATCTTCATTGGTAAGGAAATAATGGGAAGGATTCGAGACCGGCTTTAGTCCTGAACTATCCATTTCAAAAATACCAATCTCATTTGTTGACCCGAATCGGTTCTTGATAGCCCGGATAATGCGGAACCCTCTGGTAGCCTGGCCTTCGAAATATAGCACAGTATCAACCATATGTTCAATTATTTTAGGCCCGGCTATAACCCCTTCCTTATTAACATGACCGATAATAATAACCGGGATATTTCTGGTTTTAGCAAAGCTCACTATCTTAGCCGTATTCTCACGAAGCTGGCTTACACTTCCCGGCGGGGAATTAATATCTTCACAGGATAATGTCTGGATAGAATCAATAACAATGAGGTTGTAGACACTCTCTTTAACACTCGCAATAATATTGTCGGTATCAGTCTCACACAATATATCTAGGCCCCCGCTCCTGTTAACAGACAGCCGATCGCCTCGCATCTTTATCTGCTCATACGATTCCTCACCGGACACATAGAGCACGGAAAGGTTATTCATGGTTAAATTCGCACAAAGTTGCAGGCAGATCGTGGATTTTCCTATACCAGGGTCCCCACCTAAAAGGATAACACTTCCTTTGACAATGCCACCGCCAACTACTCTGTCGAACTCATCAATATTTGTAGAAGTTCTTTGCAGCGGGGAGATTTCGATGCTCTCCAAAGACTGGATCCTGTTACGCTCAACATTCATGGAAGCAAGTTTTGGATTACTTTGAACTATCTCTTCGATAATACTGTTCCACGTTCCACATTCAGAACAACGTCCAACCCAACGAGGAAAAACAGATCCACATTCCTGGCATATAAATTGAACATTTTTTTTCATTAAAAACTATTTCTTCACTTTAACTTTTTTTTCTTTTTTTACATTGAAGGTTATCTTGCCATCAAGGCCAGTTGCTTCAACTATTTCATTCTCTTTAATCTGGTTAGAGAGAAGCATATCCGCCATAGGATCTTCAATTAATTCCTGAATCGTTCGTCTCAAAGGCCGAGCTCCATGATGAGGATCGTAACCTTTATCCGAAAGAACATCTTTCGCTTTTTCATCAAGCTCCAGGATCAACTTCTTAGCCTGGATCCTTTTTCTGAGGTCACCCAGCATAACATCAACAATCTGTTTAATATCTTCCTTCGAAAGTGACCTGAAAATGACAGTATCATCAATCCTGTTAAGAAATTCCGGTCTGAATTCTCGTCTTAATTCATCTTGAATTCGCTCTTTCATCTTCTGATAATCGGCATCGTCTTTGTTACCGCTTTGTTTAAATCCAAAGCTGGTAGATTTTTCAATAAATTTAGCACCGACATTTGAGGTCATAATGATTACAGTATTTTTAAAATTTACGGCCCTCCCGGTGGAATCAGTAAGCCGTCCATCTTCTAATACCTGAAGCAAAAGATTAACAACTTCAGGGCTAGCTTTCTCAACCTCATCAAAAAGAACAATAGAATAAGGCTTTCTTCGTATAGGCTCGGTTAACTGCCCGCCTTCATCATACCCTACATATCCCGGAGGAGAACCGATTAATCGCGAAGTTGTATGCTTCTCAGTGTATTCTGACATATCAATACGAACGATAGCATCTTCACTCCCAAACATAAACCCAGCAAGGACTTTGGCAAGTTCACTCTTCCCTACACCCGATGGTCCAAGGAACAGAAACGAACCAGTCGGCCTCTTTGGATCTTTGAGTCCGGCTTTTGCTCTTCTTACTGCTTTCGCAAGTGCGGTTATCGCCTTATCCTGGCCAATAATACGTTCTTTGATTTTAACTTCCATTCCAAGAAGTCGGGACGTTTCTTCTTCCGTCAATTGCACAACCGGAACACCAGTCCATACTGAGACGATCTCGGCAACATTTTCGGCAGTAACAATTCTTTCCGCAATATTTGATTTCGTCTGCGTCGGCATTCGCTTAATACTTTCACGAATAAGATTCTCTTCATCACGTAATACCGAAGCCATTTCAAAATTCTGCTTTCTTATTGCCGTCTGTTTTTTAGCATTAATTGACTCCAGCTTCGAATGAAGCTCCTTAAGCTCTTGAGGAAGGTCAGAAGAAAGCAACATGACCTTTGAAGCTGCTTCGTCAATCAAATCAACCGCTTTATCAGGCAATTGGCGATCTGTAATATATCGCATTGATAAATTAACTGCTGCCTCTAAGGCTTCATCAGATATTTCAACCTTATGGTAATCTTCATATCTTTTCCTGATACCTCTTAGTATCTCTAAAGTTTGATCTGCAGTTGGCGCCTCTACCATAACAGACTGGAATCTTCTTTCCAGCGCTGCATCACCTTCTATCGACTTCCTGTATTCGTTCAATGTAGTTGCACCTATACATTGCAACTCACCACGAGACAGAGCCGGCTTCAATATATTGGCAGCATCCAGACTTCCTTCCGTACTTCCGGTACCAATAATTGTATGGAGTTCATCAATAAAAAGTATGATGTTCCCAGCTTTAGAGATTTCAGCCATTATCTTTTTGATGCGCTCTTCGAATTCACCTCGATATTTTGTGCCGGCAACCAGCAATCCCAAATCCAGGGCAATAACTCGTTTTCCCTTGAGCGTCGGAGGAATTTTTCCCTCAATAATCTTCTGGGCCAATCCTTCAACAATAGCTGTTTTACCAACACCTGCTTCGCCGGTCAAAACAGGGTTATTTTTTGTCCTTCTGCTGAGTATCTGGATTATTCTTTCAATCTCACGCTCTCTTCCGATAACCGGATCGAGCTTCGCCTTTTCTGCAAACCAGGTAAGATCGCGGCCAAAAGCATCCAGGGTTGGTGTATCGGTTTTCTTTTTAGGAACCTCTGGGTTTTCAACTTTTTCACCAAGCAGCCTAAAGATAACTTCCCTGGTAGTTGAAGCAGAAATCCCTAATTCATGCATAACTTTTGCGGCAATACCGGTCTGCTCACGTAATAGTGCAAGAAAAACATGCTCGACACTCACATAACTATGCCCAAGTTGTCGAGCTTCATCCCAGGAATATCCAAGAACTTGCTTGACCTGAGGCGTAAATGGGATATTTTCGGGCTGATCAGTCTCTTTCCCATACTCAATTTTTTCTTCTATTTTAGAGCGGATTGTTTCCGGAGAAATACCCAATTCTGACAAAAATTGAATAACCACATTATCACCCTGCTCAAGAATACCGAGTAATATATGCTCAGTTCCAACACTATTGTGACGGAATTGCTTGGCTTCTTCCTGCGCAAGCATAATTGCGTGAATCGCTTTTTGTGTAAATCTTGAAAACATCAAATAACCCTTCTTTTTTTATGTTAGTATACTAAATATTATGAATTAAAGAGATTAATTCATACCTACTATACACTATTTACAGTTGAGATTCAACTGCTTTAAGCGCATCAAACATCTTTATTTTTTCCTTTAGCTATCTGCTTAATTTCAATATTGCAGTTGCTTCTATCTAGTTCATAATACTATAAATACCTTATCTTCTAATTGAACCATCGCACACACAAAGCAGGCACTTCCATCATTAAATTGTTATATAAATATCCTTAAATTAATCCTGAGTTCCCTATACTCATAATTGTATTTATATTATCCATATCTATCTATATTATACAGTAAACCCATTAAAGGCAAACTTAATCACCTAATTAACAGATTATCTTCATCGACTTTGCAGCATCTCGCTAAGCAGTTCCAAATAATCCGACAATAGGCGCGTCATTAAGAAATACTTTTTCACCGTCTCTTTCCCATTTGCAGCCATACTTGCTCCAACGTCCGGATTCTGGAGTATCTGGATTATCTTATTGGCAAAACCATCTATATCATTGGGGTACAAAAGAAACCCATTAACTCCGTCTGTGATTTGGACTGGGATACCTCCGATATTAGACGCGACAATCGGAGTTCCCTTCCACAATGCCTCCGTTACCGTAAGCCCAAAACCTTCTTTTAAAGATTTTTGTATAAGAACAGAAGAGATTCGTTGTAATACGTTAACAAGAATATTGTTCTCTATCGTTAAAAGGATAATATCCGGATCGTGCTGCGCTTTGGTCCTTACCCTTTCATATATTTCAATGCCTTCAGGATCATCCGAAGCCATGCTACCACATAATATCAAGCGGCAATCAATAGTCTCTTTTACCCGTTTATAGACATCGATAACCCCTTCCGGGTCCTTCCATTTATCAAATCTTGAAATCTGTGTAATAATTGGCTTATCCGTTGGTAGTGCATATTTTTTTATTGTATTTCCAATCTCTTCTTCACTCAGTTCTTTATTTTTAGAAGAAAGCGGATCGATAGCAGGATAAAGGATATGCTGGTCTATCGGGAGATCTTTTTGTTTATAAATCTCATTAGAAACAATAACTCGATCATATTGGATAATGTACCGCTTAAAAAAATCCCATAACTCCTGGTTAGGATGGGAGAGGTCAATATGACACCGCCACAACCACGGCTGATGTTTTTTAAAAAAGTCAATCAAGGCTAAAGGTTGCGGATCATGAACAATAACTAAATCATGCCCAAGGTGCGTAAACGAGGAAAAAAACTCATTTGTCCGGGTGTAAAGTTTTTTCTCTATTTCGTTAAGGCTGATACTTTCTCCCTGCAATCCATTATGAAAGGATTTGGTAATCTGAAAAAAATCCGGATTACCATGCAATACGCGCCATCCAGTGTCAATCCCGAGTTCATTCATCAGTGGGATCAGAGAGACCAGCATTTCCGCTACCCCGCCTCCCATATGAGTAGAGTTGATATGTACAATATGTTTCCCATTAAGCTTACGAGCTTTTTTGTACAGCAAGGCGATGACTTCATCTCCAACAATTTCTCTATATTGCTCAAGATATCCCATAATTACCCCCTTTTTACATTTCCTGTTGGTTCCTTCCTCCGATAACGTCCCATATCCCCATATTGCCTGCATTATACATAAGAAGTTATATTTTAAAAGTTTTTATTTGCAACGCATGAAGGACATCAGATATAATGAATTTCATTTACAAATTCAAAAGCGAGCCCTTCTATGACAGATAACAAACCTTATTTTTCGATAAAAAACCTATTTGACGGACCACAGTTACGAACAACCTTTGAAGCGCTATTACTGGAAAGGTATCCGCGATTACAGGAGTTAAAAAACTCTGAATTAGTGAGAAACAACTACACACGGTATGAACATACAAAAAAAACACTTCTAAGCTATCATCAACTTGTCCAAAACGATTATAAGAACTTCAACCATCTCGACGAATTAGCAGTGGAAAAAGGTGCACATCCCATTACAATAGACCAATTCACTACCTTACGAGAACTAACATTGGAATATACGCAGACACTACGTGACGAACATTATTTGTTTTTGATACTGCTTACCCATGATTATGGCACAATCTATGGTAACTCCCGGCACTTCATAAAAAGTGGCGAAATTTGCAGAAATGATTTTATAAATGACGGTTATTCTGACTACGAGACAAGGCTTGCCCAAATCATTAACAGCAATCACTCATATCTTGGAGATCTATTCTTAGGCGAGGCCTCTGTTAACTATGGCCTCGATCTTATTACCGAAATCGAGCATGACAACTATCCGGCCAAACGCTTCTGGGATTTACTAATCATCTTAACTACAATTGATATCCATAGTACAAAAGATGGCTTCCTGGGCAAAGAAAAAATTAATGCGCTCTTTTCAGTAAATGACAGGACCAAGCTAGGACAACTCAAAAACATATGGCAGCGGGAACGGTTCCGGCATTTAATTGGACAGCCTGATTTTTACCAAAGGCATCAGAACACGCTCCCTCCCGCAGTCGAAAAAATATATTTCCAGTATTTCTGGTATATAGCACAGGAGTTATCCGCACCAGAACTTGTAGAAATATTTTCAATTGCTGGCAACCTGCTTGAACTGAGTAATAAGGGGTTCCTCGAAACATTCAAATATATAACCTTTTCAGGAGATGGAATGAAAGAAATAACGCGTATCAAAGAAATGCTCACAGCCAGGACCGAGATAATTCTCATTAATAAACTAACCGGCAAAGTAGGAAATACTAATTTTTCAATTAGCAATGATGGCTATTTAGAGTTTTATTTAGGCTAAAATCTCAGCTAAAAAGCATTGTGACTCCGATAATAATGAGCACAACTCCACCGGCTATCTCTGCACCTTTTTCAAAGAAATGGCCAATTTTATTCCCAATATAAACTCCCGAAAGAGAAATAAAAAAAGTTATCGCGCCAATTACAATAGAAGCAAACATAATCGAACTATTTAAAAAAGCAAACGAAACGCCGACAGCTAGAGCGTCGATACTCGTGGCAATTGCAAGGATTAACAATGTTCCGGTTTTTAATGGATTCCCTTCGGTTTTTTCCAAGTCTGGCTTTGTAGCTTCGTATATCATTTTAAGCCCGATAACTGTAAGGCTAACAAAGGCAATCCAATGATCGATACTCACAATATAATCCCTCATTGAATACCCCATAAGCCATCCTGCCAATGGCATCAAAGCCTGAAAACCACCAAAAAAGAAAGCGATCTTCAACGCCTGGGTCAGCTTCAGCGGACGAATAACCAGTCCACTGTTGATTGAAACAGCAAACGCATCCATAGCAAGCCCGACAGCAATTATAAAAATTGTAAGAATATTCACGCGCGATCTCCTTAATTATACGTGCCGCCAATTCTGCCCATCTAGCAGTCAAAATTAAACATTAACCAATTCTATCATCAGAATTTCTTGACAACAATAGTATAGACGCACAGGCAGACAGAGAGCATCACTCACTTGAAGTTTCAGTCAAAAACAAAAAAACCTATTGAAAAATACCCGGAATTTGAGTATAACCAATCAAAGACACAGTATAATACCCTTACAAAAAAGTGAGATTTGCAAATGAAATCGCGATTATTATTAATTATCTTAGGGTACCTCTTGATCGGGGCTACAGTATCCATTGCACAAGGAGGAGAGAAAATGGCAAACAACAAAAAGGTTCTAGTGGTCTATTATTCTAAAACCGGGAATACGGAGCATGTAGCAAAAGATATTGCCTCCAGGCTTCACGCAGATATTGAAAAAATAACGGATAAGAAAAACAGGAGTGGATTTTTAAATTATTTCTTTGCCGCGAAGGACGCAAGTAAAAAAAGCCTGACAGAATTAGGTGAACTGCAAAAAAACCCGGTCAATTACGATCTCACCATTATCGGCACACCTATCTGGGCATGGAATATGGCCCCAGCAGTACGCGCCTATCTCACAAAAACCGGCAAACAACTCAAAAAAGTCGCATTCTTTACTACATCCGGAAACACAGACCCTAAAAAAGTTGTTGGCTACATGGAAGAAGTCTCCGGGAAAAAAGCAATTGCCCTGACCGGGTTTAATGCCAAAGAGTTAAAAGACAAAAAAATATATGACGAAAAAATCTCAGCATTCGTTACCGAAATTGTTAGGCAAAACAAATAGATCGGGGCTCTCTCCAAGCTATTAACAGAAAGGGTAGCTATGAAATATAGGGAATTTGGGTCCACAGGGTTGCAAGTTTCTGAAATCGCTTTTGGAGGTGCAAGTATCAGTGGTGAAGGTGGTGGATACGGATTCGGTGATATCTGTGAACAAGAAGCCATCGATTTACTAAAATGCTCATATGAGCAGGGAATTAATATTTATGACACGGCTCCGGTATACGGATATCGACTTTCGGAACAACGCATTGGAAAAGCCTTTAAGGGATTAACTGATAATATTATTATCGTGACCAAAGGTGGCGTAACCTGGAAGGATAATAAACGGATTTACCTGGACAATGAACCTGCCGTAATTGAAAAAATGCTGCATCAGTCATTACAGGATTTGGATCGGGAGTACATTGACCTTTATCTGGTCCATTATCCGGACCCGAAAGTAGATATTCGGCGGGTAATGGAAATTTTGTCAAAGAACAAACGTGAAGGTAAAATCAAATTTATTGGCCTATGCAATACCAATCTGGAAAACTATAAAAAGGCTTGTGAAGTAGAGAGCATAGAGGTTCTTCAGTCAGAATTTAATCTTTTCGCATCTTACCCTAAAGAAAACCTATTTGAACTGGTCAAACGTGACAATCTTGGGTTTATGAGTTGGGGAAGTTTGGATAAGGGAATACTTACGGGGCGAGTTAATAGAGAGAGGAAAAAATATGATAGCAGCGATTTTCGTTCGTGGGCACCTTGGTGGAAAGGCGAATCGTTTGAATTCAAACTCAACGTCCTGGATACAATAAAAAAGCATTTTGCCGCAACGGGCCATTCCTTACTAGATTTTGCGCTTGGCTATTTGTTGAATTATAAGGAAGTCAGTACGGCCATTTGTGGTTTTCGAAACAAAGATCAATTATCCACAATTATCCAGGCACTGGATCACGTACCAAATCAAAACCTAATACAAGAGTATACGGATATTCCAAAGCTATACAGCTAAGGGACATGCTTCATTGCACACACCTGTATCTTATCGCGAATATAGCAGTAACCCCGCTTAGCGCAGGGTTAACACTATAAATATTTGAAATACAAACTAGATCAATATCAGCACCACTGGTTTTAATCTTCATCAAGTGCATCAACAACAGTCTTCAGAATAAATAGCAGAAGCAAAAAACGTTCTTCCTTAATAAGGTTCTCATCAACGGAAGAGAGCAATTCATCTGCAATCAAATTCATTATTTCACTTTGATTATGCTCATTAAGAAGTAATTCAAGTTTATCCCAAAGCGTCTCTTCTGCTTCAACTTCAAGTGCCTCTAGCAGTTCGATATTCTTTTGTTCAATTTCATCCAAGCTGATTTCCTCAACTTGTTTAGCGGTAGTATTTTCCTTTGACATTATGAACCACACAACAACCGCAAAACTTAACAAAACTTCTTTCTCTTCCTGATCTAATAGTTCTTCACCAACATCAGTCAGGTATACCAAAATATCTGGCTGTGCTGCACTCATATCACTGACCAGAATTTCCTGTTCTTCCATAGACAACTGCTCTAATTCGCTCCATCTGGCTTGAATGTTTTCTACAGATATGGGATTCATATCTTTCTCCTTTTGAAATTATTAGCCTACCTGCAAACAAGCAGCCCGGAATACTAACCACCCTATTATAAATCACTATTTCAATTTTTTATAGTTATTGAAACGATCTTTTACGATAAACCCTCAAAACAAATATAATTCTTATTTATTTCACCAGTTGCTTCTTTTAAATTTTTCTACCCTATTATGAGTTTAGCTACTGCTCATATTAGCTCATTGAACAACTCCGCGGTTAGCTGTAGAAACTATATTAGCGCTGACCGCACCAGCTTTTGCTGCGGAGGATTTAACGACCTCTAACTTGACTTTGGTAATACCTTTACTGATGGTCAATCCGATTTTCTTAGCAGCTTCTATCGATAAATCAATAATTCTTCCTTTTACAAACGGGCCCCTGTCATTAATTTTTACTATTACAGTCTTTCCATAGTCTGATCCCTTTTGTAAGTTAGTCACCTTTACTTCTGTACCGAAGGGTAATTTTTTATGCGCGGCCGAAGCTGCATAGTTATTATGAAGTTCCCCGCTCGCGGTCCTTCTTCTATGAAACATTCCGGCATAAAGGGATGCATGCCCGACTTGCGAACCGAATTTGTTTTGATCCCAGTATAATTCTTCCTCTATTGCTTCCTTTAAGTCTTTTTCAATTCCTTTTGGCAAAACCTTTTGCGGCAAATCAAAATCAAAGGCAGCTGAAACATTGGCGGTCGCGTGGATATTCACATTTTCCGAAACCTCGCCCGCGGGAAGTCCGTAAGGCCCCGTTGGCAGTGAAATGCTATTTTTTACTGAGCTTGAACCGGTTGGATGCTGTATATTTTCAATTTTAGGAGTATCCGCGATTTTCATCGACTCAGCAACAACTCGCTTATCTCCTTGTTGTTGGTTTTTCTCTTCCAAAGCACAAAGGCCATTGTTGAGAAGAAGCATTAAAAAGCTGGAGGATATTATTATTGTGTTGAGTTTTTTCATTTTTAATTTTTCTTAGTTAAAAAAATTTAATAAAATAAATTACTCGAAAATAATAGCTTATAACAAATATTACGTCCTATAGTAACATAAGTTTGGCAAAAAACAAATTATTGCACCAAGAGCACATCACAACATCAAGATTTAAACATATAATCAAATATGCTAAATTCTAAAAACAAGAACAGAAACTCGCAGATATTCAGGTTATTTTGTTGGAAAATAGAACTTTTTGTTTATTGGTAAATAGCTTTGCTCGATCTTTTCTCCAGGGTGAGAAGGAGGATAGATATAATCTTTTCCATAGCCAAGGCTTTTGGCTCCAGGATAGTGGGCATCTCGCAAATGAGCAGGAACGCTAAGGTCCGGATTATTTGAGACCTCAGATATAGCTGCATCAATCGCACAATAAACAGCATTACTTTTTGGAGCTTTGGCTATATAGGTAGCTGCAAGTGCCAGCGGGATCCTGGCTTCAGGCAACCCGATCTGCTGGGCAGCAGTGAATGCCGAGGTCGCAATAACTAATGCCTGAGGATCTGCATCTCCGACATCTTCAGCAGCGCATACCATGATCCTGCGGGCAATGTAGACAGGATCTTCTCCGGCATAGATCATTTTAGCCATCCAGTAGAGAGTAGCATCAACATCAGAACCACGCATACTTTTCTGAAAAGCGGATATTACATCAAAATGTTCATTTTCATCGTAAACAACGGGCTTCTTATCAATAGATTCCATTGCTATTTCCATTGTTACCAGCCGCTTATCAGCAATAGTCGGCGTTGTTAATGTAGCCAGTTCTAACGCGTTCAGCGCTCTTCGAACATCTCCATTACTATAGTGAGCAAAATAAGAAAGCACCCCGTCAGCCACTTCCGGATTATATCGAGTAAGGACCACATCAACAGCCAATGCCCTCGTTAACACGATGCCGATGTCTTCAATAGATAGAGGCTGCAACTCAAAAATCTGCGATCTCGATACTAATGCCGGGATAACAGAGAAAAAAGGATTGTAGGTGGTAGCTCCGATAAGCCTGATAATCCCTTTCTCCACGTCCGGCAATAAGGCATCTTGCTGCGCCTTGTTAAACCGATGAATTTCATCGACAAAAAGAAGGGTTTTCTTATTATAAAGCTTCTGTGTTTCTTTAGCGGTTTCAATAACCTCTCGAATATCTTTCACACTTGAGGTCACGGCATTGAGCGTCCTGAAAGCCGACTTCGTGGAATGGGCAATAACATTGGCAAGTGAGGTCTTCCCAATGCCTGGTTTTCCAAATAGAATAACTGACTGGACCCTATCCGCTTCAATAAGCCTTCGCAGCAGCTTCCCCGGACTTAAAATATGCCCTTGCCCTACGAACTCGGATAGGCTCTTCGGTCTCATCCGCCACGCAAGCGGCGCTTCTTTCTCTAACAGTTGTTCCATTGAATGTGTAAACAGGTCCATGTTCATTATCCACGATGCAATTTTAGATTATGTCAAAAAACATAATACAGGGTTTGATATCAGGAATCAAGGAGAAACAATACAAGACTCCGCATACTTTTTATCTATTCCGGTTATTTTCACCGTTTTATTTTGAGATAATTCACCATGAATAATCTCGATCGATGATTTCGAAATCTTTAATATCTCCGAGAGAAAGGCGATAACCTCTTTATTGGCTTTCCCTCCTTCCGGAGCAGCATTGATCTTAATTTTAAGACGGTCATTATAAAAACCGGCAACTTCCCGTTTATGGGTTTTAGGCATAACACGCAGATTGAGGATTATATAAGAAGGATGCTCTTCAAGATACATTAAAAACCAAAAAACACGCGAAAAATGAGTGGCTCAATGAAAAAATACAAAATAAGCGCAACCACGATCGGAGAAAAATCTATTCCGGTAGTAGGAAAAATGCCCTGAAACGGACTCACGATAGGGTCGGTAATTGCATTAATAAATTTAACGAAAGGATTAGGTTCCTTATAATAGTTAGCTCGACTGCTATAGGATATCCAGGAAACAATGAATCGCAAAATTAGAACGAAATAGAGGATTCTAAGACCAGCTTTAACTATCATACCTATTGAAAATAAAACTGACATACAGGAACTCCCGAATACCTACCCAAGCAACCTCGCAAGCAACCCCAATATTAGATTTTGAACAAGCCCAAGAACTATGAACGCTATAATCGGAGAAAAATCTATTCCCATACTTGAAGAAGGCAGCAGTTTCCTGAAAGGTTCCAGAATCGGATCTGTTAGAGTGTACAAAAGTTGTACGATTGGATGACTAGGATTATGAGGGATCCAAGACAGGATAACCCTTGCAATTAGCAGATAATACAATGCTTGAAACACATAACTAACAATATTATATAACATATACTATCCTTTACTATCCTTTGTTCAACTCATCAGCTCTATTTTTCGCTGCTGTGACGGTCTTCTCTATCGTATCTTTCAAGATGCCGTCCTGCAAAATTTTTAATCCGGCAACCGTCGTTCCTCCTGGAGAGGATACCATGTTTATTAATTCTTTGGTAGTTTTTTTAGAGTTCTCAATCATTTTAGCCGCGCCAATCATTGTCTGGGTAATCAACAGAAGGCTTTCGTCATAACTCAGGTGATGATTAACTCCTGCCTGAGCAAAGCTTTCGACAATTTCATAAAAAAAGGCAGGGCCACTGCCACTAAGGGCAGTTATGCTATTTATCTTATCTTCACACGTTATCAATGTTTTTCCAACTGCCTTAAAAATTCCGTCAACAAAGGCAACATCATCTTCCGTTGAGATCTGATCAGGCGCAATTGCAGTCATGCCATATCCCAGGAGACATGGGGTATTCGGCATTGTCCGAATAACTTTGACATTCTTATTTATGGTATGCTTAATGTTATCTATAGTAATTCCGGCTGCAATACTAATAAATAACATATTTTCAAGAACATCGGACTTAATTGTGCGTAGGACAACGTCCATTTGTTGCGGCTTAATTGCCAAGATGATAACAGAAGCTCTCTTGCAGAGTTCTTGGTTATCCTGTACAGCCGTTACATTATAGGTATCACAGATAAAATTCTGTCTTTCTTGGGATGGGTCATAAAAAAGTATATTGCCAGGGGAAACAAATCGAGAAGCGATAATCCCGTTGATTATTGCTTCCGCCATTTTTCCCGCACCAATAAAACCAATTATTCTGTTATTGATCATTATCCGACGTTAGTTGCCTTAAGCAAAGGAGGTGTATTCACTTCCAGGCTTTCCTCATTAGAGTTATGCTCATCACCTTCAACGATAGCTATATTTTCAGGGGTAAAAAGAAAAATGTTTTCACCAATCTTTAACATGTGCCCATTGATTGCATATGCGGTTCCACAAACAAAATCTACCAGGCGTTTACCGTTCTGACTATCAACGTATTTCAGGCTTACGATTACCGGTTTATTTTCTCTCAAAAATGTTGATATTGTAAGGCAATCTTCGTATATTCTTGGTTCAACCACCCTCACTTCAGCTTGATTTGGTTGTTTTACTGAGTTTAGTTTTATCAAATTCGTCTTGGCTGGAAATCCAGTTTGAACCTTCTTCGTTTCCAGCTCTTCCGGACCAGACTCAAACCCTAAAAATATTTTTGCCTTATCCATAAATTCACTCATTCTTCTTACTCCTTCTTACTTAAAAATTGCGCTCCCTACGCGAATCATCGTAGCACCCTCTTGCAATGCAACTATGTAATCATCACTCATCCCCATTGAATACTCTGAAATCTTGATAGTGGGAATGTTTAACGAATTGATTCTTTCCCCGAACTCAAAAAGTCTTTTAAAAATCGTATGTAATTCTGGATCAGACGCACTTAACGGCGCCATTGTCATTAATCCTATTATATCAATATTTTTTATATTTTTTAAAGCACTAATATTATCTAAAAATTCGTCTTCTTGAAAACCATATTTACTTACCTCACCGGAAACATTTATCTGCAGAAGAACTTTCACGCGCTTGCCCGTTTTTCCTGCATGTTCATCTATTGCGCATGCCAAATGAATACTATCAACCGAGTGAATATACTCAACGATCGGCAATACTTTTTTTATTTTATTTGTCTGAAGGTGTCCGATCAAATGCCAAACTAAATTTGTATATTTTCCCAATTCTTTTGCTTTTTTCTCTAATAACTGTGTTTTATTTTCGGCAAGATCAGTAACTCCACAGCGAATAAGCTCCTCTATTGTTGGAATATCTACGGTTTTGGTAACTGCTATCAGCCGAACCTTCGCACTTTTGGAGTAGCGTTCTATATTCTGTTTTATCTCTTCTATATTAGATGCAATATCCATAATTAGTCTATAAACCTATGTGCTAAGTGCGCCTTCGGGCTTAAGTATTTATTTCTTGTCATTCCTGCGATCAGGAATCCGGGATTTCTATTTAACTCACCGATCATCATCTTATTTTTAATTTATTAGATTGTTATGATTAATATAACATTAACTCCCATAATTTCAAATACTTTGTATCTATATTTTTTCCGTTAACCTCTGACAAAATCTTATCCACAGGTCAAAGGATTGATAATTTGGGTTTATTTCAGAACTAAAAATTTATAATTTGCAGCAAAAATAGCCATATAGAGCGCGGACTTAACTAAGTCTTCCAGTTTTTTATCTCCACTGCATAGATTGTGCAATATTATCCCTAAAGTTTTATTTTTACTAACCGATAATAAGTGCAATTGGGGATCAGTGTATATAGCTGGACCGCTTGTCGGACGCTCTAATAGCTGAGATCGACTATCTCAGTTTTCCCCAAAACGCATATACAAGAAATAAATAGGTGACCATCATGCTCAATGGTATTTATGCAGCGTCTTCCGGCATGCAAAATGACCTTGTTAGATTAGAAATATTATCTAACAATACTGCCAATATGGACACGCCAGGCTTCAAAAAGGCTATCGCAGTAACAAAAAGCTTCACAAACGGACAGAATCAGTCAATACAAAACTCTCCGAATCAAGAAAAAGCCGGAGCTTACGTTAATGAAATCAAGACAGATTTTACCGATGGAGCTCAAGTATTTACCGGTAGCGATCTGAATATGAGCATTAACAATGACGGATTCTTCACCATCCAGACACCCAATGGTTTAGCCTATACGAGAAACGGAAGCTTCTCAGTTAACTCCGAAGGTTATCTTGTAACCCAAAACGGCTATTACGTTATGGGAGAGAATGGCGCCATTAACGTAGGGACCGCAGAAAAACTAGTAGTGAATGAAAAAGGTTACGTATTCGGTGATGGAAAACAAATAGATTCTTTGGTGGTAACCGATTTTCCTAAGCCATATCAAATGACCCGTGCAGGCGCATCCATGTTTTATCCACAAGATTCAAATCAAGCTTTTCAGGTCAGCTATCCCAGAGTCAGCCAGGGATACCTGGAGTCATCGAATATCACACATGCAAGCGTCATGGTTGAGATGGTTAATATGATTAATGTCCAACGAAGCTTTGAAGCCAATCAGAAAGTCGTAACAATAGTTGATCAAGCCATGGGAAAAACAGTGAATGAGATAGCTAAAGTATAAAGAAAGGGATATGTTATGAATAGGTCACTTTGGATTGCAGCAACAGGTATGATGGCACAACAGATGAATGTTGACGTCATTGCCAATAATTTATCAAACGTTAATACAACCGGATTTAAAAAAAGCCGTGTTAATTTTCAAGACCTGCTTTACCAGACAACCACCTTTGGAGGCGCATACTCTACCCAGGAAACACAAATTCCATCGGGATTACAAGTTGGGTTGGGTACCAAGCCCATGTCAACGCAAAAGATATTTTCACAAGGTGACTTCCGAAAAACTGACAACCCTTATGATATTGTCATAAAGGGAGACGGTTTTTTTCAGGTAATAACTCCAGATGGCGATACCCAGTATAGCCGGGACGGTTCATTTTCTGCCAATAGTGAAGGTATCCTGGTAACGAACGAAGGCATGCCACTCGAACCATCGATTTCAATTCCCAGCAATACCACAAAAATAGTCGTCGGCTCAGATGGCACGGTGTCAGTATTAGCACCTGGAGACGTTACCCCGCAGCAAGTGGGACAGATAACAATCGCCCGGTTTTCAAACCCGTCAGGGCTAGAAAGCACCGGAAGAAATCTGTATAAAGCATCCGGCTCATCAGGAACTCCTATGGTAGGGACTCCCGGAAAAGAAGGACTGGGAACGATAGATCAAGGCTATCTTGAGAACTCGAACGTCGATATCGCGGAAGAAATGATTAGAATGATCATGGCACAAAGAGCCTACGAAATTAACTCTAAAGCAATTCAAACTGCTGATAATATGATGGGGATGGCAAATAATATAAAGAGGTAAGTAAATGATTAATTGGTTGCTCAAAAAAATATCCTTATCAGCCATAATTCTTTCAATAGGAATTATCTCTATAGCTACCGCCGATCAAACTATTAAAAGCGATAGAATCGTAGAATTAGCCAAAAGCTATCTGTTGAACCAATTCTCTCAGAATTACTCTTCGGAAAACATCGATGTGACCAACACCCGTCTTCTGCCGGACATATCTTTCCCGGAAGGAAAAATCGATTACTTTATCAACGAAAAAGAAATAGCAAATATCGGGCAGTATCATACAATTCCAATAATCATTCTCTTAGACGGCAAACCAATCCGCACATTATTCGTTAATTGCAAAGTAAAACTCTATGGGAATGTAGTTACGTCAGTAGCACCCATAAAAATGCATCAAAATATTAATCGGGAAGCTATAACACTATCCCGGCAAGAAATAAACTCTAACAGCAAAAACTCTGATTATTACCAAAATATCGAGGATTTGGTAGGGCTAAGGACCATCCAATATATTCCTTCCGGTAAAATCATCAATGCTGCCATTATCGAAAAAATCCCCCTCGTTGAAAAGAATAAACAGGTAAAAGTGGTAGGGAAAATAGGTGATATTGAAGCGAGCATATACGGAACAGCATTAGAGAAAGGTGTTAAAGACGATATCATCAACGTGCAGAACCCTTCTACCCAAAAAATTTTCTCAGCAAGAATAATCGGCAAAAATTCCGTGGAGTTAGTCTTTTAGCTAGGATTAAAAAAGGTATAAATCAAATGAAAATAGTCAAACAATTACTCTTAATAGTTTTTCTACTCTGCCAAACAAATTTAGTTTTCGGTGAATCCCTCTGGGATGATAAAGCTGCCTCTTTTTTTGCTGATAACAAAGCTCATTCAATAGGTGACAGCATTACTATAGTCATCGAAGAATCATCGACAGCATACCAGAAAGCAGGAACTGTCCTCGATAATAAATCGAATTCATCAATCGGGCCACTTGCCTCTAATTTACCTGGAATTTCAAAATTCACTCAATTTCTTTCGACTGCGACCAAACTCAATGAAGCCGACAAATTTGACGGGAAAGGCACAACACAAAGAGCCGGACAGCTTTCGGCAAAGGTTACAGTAAAAATCACAAAAATACTTGATAACGGCGAATACGAAATAGAAGGCAACAAAGAAGTTTTTATCAACTCAGAAAATCAGAAAATAAGAATTAAAGGGACCGTACGACCAAAAGACATAGATGAGAATAATACCGTATTGTCCACATACGTATCAAATGCACAAATATCTTATAGCGGTACCGGTCCAGTCGGAGACAGCCAGGAACCGGGAATATTATCAAAAGTACTAGCATTCCTGTTTTGAAGAAAGAAATAAATGTTTAAGCAAAAAATAAGTCTATTGATATTGATGCTTGTTTTGTTCATGTCAGCTACCGTTGGGTCTGACGCAGAAATGATCACAACAAGAATCAAAGACATTGCCAGAATAAACGGGCTACGCAATAACCAGATGATTGGCTATGGCTTGATCGTAGGCCTTGACGGAAGCGGGGACAGCGGAGCTATTGCCGCTGCGAAATCAATAAGCAATTTTCTGGATTCATTCGGGATAAAAGTTGATCCGAAAAACATGAAAGGGAAAAATGTTGCCGCCGTATCAGTAACAGCAATCCTTCCACCTTTTGCAAAAAAAGGCGATTCCTTGGACATCGTGGTATCTTCCATCGGAGACGCCAAAAGCCTTCAGGGCGGCATGCTCCTGCTCACTCCGCTAAAAGCGCCGAACGGGAAAATATATGCAGTCGCACAGGGGGCCATTTCCCTTGGCGGATTCAATGAAAGCTCCGCAGGTACTGAAGTGAGAAAAAATCACCCGACAATCGGCCAAATACCTGGAGGAGCAATCCTTGAGAAAGATATTACCTCAACGTTTTTATCAGACAACAACACCTTCGAGCTGGTACTGAGGCAATCTGACTTCACAACAGCGACTGGTATTGCAGAGCAAATAAACCTCTATTTCAACGATAATCTTGCCGCGGTAAAAGATCCTTCGACGATAGAGGTATTTGTTCCCGAAGATTTCAGGGATTACGTAATGCTTTACGTAGCCAGAATAGAGCAATTACCTGTCGTGCCTGACGTGCAAGCAAAAATTGTCATTAATGAAAGAACAGGCACCATCCTCATGGGCGGTCCAATAAAGATCCTTCCGGTAGCTGTAGCTCAAGGCAATTTAAGTGTATCAATCCAGCAGAATAAAGAGGTTATACAACCCGCAGTCCTTTCAAGAGGAGAGACAAAAGTTGTCACCAATCCGACAATTAAAGTCACAGAAGAAAAGCTAGCACGCGGAAAACTGGTAGAGATCCGGCCCGGAAACTCAATTTCAGATGTGATTAAAGTTCTCAATCTTATCGGTGCAAGCCCGCGAGATATGATCTCAATACTACAGGCGATGAAAAATGCAGGTGCACTGCAGGCTGAACTGGTAATTATGTAGGCCATAATGGAAGCACGTTGGTGCATTCCTAAAGTAAATATAAAGAAAAAAAACTATGGATTTAACCAATACAAACTCACTCATGATATCAAATTCTTACGATGAGCAAAGATACAAAAAGTCCGTTTCCAATTCGTCTGATACGAAATCGAATGATCTTGCAAAAACCGAAAAAGCAACAAAAGAATTCGAAGCGTATTTTATTAATTATATGTTTAAGGAAATGAAAAAAACCATACCGCAAGGTGGCTTATTCAGCAAAAATGATGGCGAAAAGATATTCGAAGAAATGCGTGACCAAAAATACGCAGAAATGATGGCAAACCGCGGAGGAATAGGGTTATCAAGGATAATGACCGAACATTTAAGAGCGAATATGTCACAAACAAAATTTTGAGCCCTCACTTCAGGAGATAGCAAATGCCATTCATAAATAGAGTTAAGCATTATATAAATTATTGGTTATATTTAAAACACGAATCAAAAAAATAAATAAACTTTAAAAAAACAGCCAGAAAGCTCACGCAAATGAATGCATATAATATATATTAAAATAAAATTAAAATATTTAAATAATGATAAATTTTTTGAATATTTTATCGATAAGTAGAATAGTAAAAAGCAAAACAGAAAGGACAAAAAAATGTTCATAGACGAAGTAGGCGCTTCAGAACAAGTCAAAAATATCGATAAAATCCGCAAATCAAAAGACATACAGATTAATGGCATAAAAAGTTCTAAATCGGACAAACTGGATATATCGAAATCTTCTGAATTCCAGATGACCATAAAAGAAGCTCTTGCACAGACTCCTGATATTCGTGAGGATAAAGTAAGAGAAGTCAGCCAGAAAATAGAAAATAATACTTACCGGACATCCAGCTCCGCAATTGCAAAAAAAATAATGGAATCGGATGAATATAATGGCATTAGATCTGAACTCTTTAGTTAGTATTTTAGACAAACACCTTTACGTTTACAGGCAGTTATTAACTGTATCAAGGCAAGAACAGGTTGCCATCGTTAATAACAAGCCCACGGAGATAGATGACTGCGTTCACAAAAAAGACCAACTCCTCGGCATTTTAGAAAAATTAGAGAAGGCAAAGCAAAAAACACTCGCAACCTTTGCTGTAGAAATGCAGATAAACAAAAAAATCGTTAGTGTTTCTGAAATAATAGATCACCTTCACGGTAAATATAAAGAAAAAATCAAACAATATATAAAAGATCTTACTAATATAATTTTAGAATTAAAAGTTGTTAACCAAAACAATGGCAAACTCCTGAACTATTCCCTCCATTTTATTCATCATATGATATCTAATTTCACCTCAGTTAACGAAGTGAAATGTACCTATACAGCCTCCGGAATTTACCAAAAACCCAATAGGGTCAGCAATGTCGAATATTGTTTTTAACAGTTTGGATAAGGAGTTTTTAATATGAGTTTATTTTCAGCACTAAGCTTGGGAACTCGAAGTATGCAAGCTCAGCAACGAGCAATGGAGGTTACCGGACATAACCTGGCAAACGTCAATACCGAGAGTTATTCCCGGCAAAGAGTTGCTTTTGTTTCCGGAAATCCACAAACGATACTCACTCCTTCCGGTTCATTTCAACTCGGAACAGGGGTTGATGTATCTTCAGTTGATAGAATTCACGATGATTTTCTTGAAGCACAAATACAATCTGAAGCACAAGATCTGGGCTACTACCAGACGCAATACAGCAATTACAAAATTTTAGAGACTTCTTTTAACGAGCCTTCGGATAGCGGGATTGCTAATGCTCTCGATGAGTTCTGGCAGTCATGGAAAAAAGTAGCCGCTCCCAATCCGGGAGATAAAGGCGCCCGAGAAGAGGTTAAAGTTAAAGCGGTTCAACTGACCGACACTTTAAAGCAAACCTACAACAAGCTTGTTGACCTTCAGAAAAACATTGACAGCGCGATTGGAACAAAAGTCATAGAAATCAATTCGAATCTAAACAAGATAGCCTCTTTAAATAACCAAATAGCCAATGTACCCATAGACGCCGATGCAAATGATTTATTAGATAAAAGAGATCAGATATTAATAGACCTCAGTAAACAAATCAATTTTACCGCGACGTTACAGGCAAACAGGACCATCGATATTTCTACAGCAGGAATTCCTCTTGTCGTTGATAATAAAGCGTTATTGTTATCAACTGGAGTGACCAGCAAATCATTATTTCTTGAGATAAGGGATAGTTCGAATATAAATATAAATAGTTCCATTAACAATGGAGAAATTGCCGGCCTGTTGAATTTGCGAGACACGGTTATCGAGGAATATAAAAAAGATCTCAATACATTATCATCAAAAATCATAAGTGAAGTAAACGAGGTACATCATCAAGGCTATGATTTAAATGGGGCCAAAGGAATAGACTTCTTTTTAGGAGATAGCGCTTCGAATATAACGCTACACCCGAGTATCAAGGGTAATGTAACCTATATCGCGGCTTCCTCGACAAAAGAGAATACAAATGGAAATGGAGAGATTGCCGACAAAATATCAGGACTTCAAAATAAATCTCTTTTAGACAATAATACATATACCGTAAGTGAATTTTTCCAGAACATAATTTCGAAGCAAGCCAATGATTCCAGTTACTCAAAAAAACTTGTTGAAGGACAGGAAACCCTCTTGAATGGTCTCAAAGGCAGAAAAGCAAGCACGTCAGGAGTATCGATCGATGAGGAAATGACCAACTTGGTTCAATATGAGCAATCATATAATGCTGCGGCCAAATATGTTAGCACCATTAATCAAGTAATAGATTCTTTGATGCAAATGATATAATAAAACGGAGACACCTATGAGAGTAAGTAACAGCTATATTTTCTTTTCATTAAAAAACCAATTAAGCAGTAATCTGGAGAATTTATACAATTCTCAGGTTAAAGTCAATAGTGGGAAAAAATACGTATTGCCCTCCGATGACCCCACAAGCGCAGTTACAGCGTTAAGAATTAAACACAGTCTCAACCTGAATTCATATTATAAAGAACGGCAAAATTACACAAAACCGTATCTGCAAATTGCCGACACTCAGCTTACTACAATAATCAACACGATTAGAACTGTCAAAGTAGACCTTAACATGGCATCAAATAGTACTAACGACAACAGCCAGTTAGCAATAGTTGCAACAAAAATTGACAAAGCTATTGACTCAATTGTTACTACTGCAAATGCCAAATATAATAATACATTTCTATTTGGCGGGTACGGGACAAACACTACCCCCTTTGTACGAACAGGAGATCAAGTCAAATATAATGGATCAGGCCACACTGTACAGCAAGAAATAAATAAAGATATTTTTGCAGATGTTATGATCCCTGGTTCTAAGATTTTTGAAACACATACCGTTGATAGCACAATCGGGCTAGCATCCCCTGATGCCAAGCTCAGCACAATGTTAAACAGCGTAGGAAGCCCCTATTCTTTTTCAATTAAAACAGGGAGCGGAACTCCTGCAACCTTTTCAGTAAACTATACGACTGATAGTTTACAAGATATCGTTACCAGGATCAATAATAGCGGAGTAGATGTCAAAGCCAATATTAAAGAAGCTAACGGAATGGCCTACCTTACATTACAATCCAAGATTGTGGGAGAGTCCGGGGCATTGACAATAACGGATGATAGTAGCGGTAATGGATTGCTCAAAGCTATCTCCCTCGCCGATGAAAATGCAGCTATTACCGGCACGCAATCTTCCTATAGCAACGGGCTTCTGGATACCCTGATTGCAGCCAAAAATAAACTACAAATCGGAGATACCACCGGACTTTCTGATTTGATTGCCAAAATAGACAGTGCTAATGATAATATCCTTAATATAACAGCAAATGTAGGGTATGAAATCCAACGGATTGAAACAGCACAGAGTTTTTCTAGCGATGAAGAATTCAGACTTAAAGAGCTTCTTTCAGACACAGAGGGCATTGATTCTATTGGCGCGATTACAGAGCTCAGCACCCTCCAAAACGCATATGAGGCAGCGTTGGCAACAAGTGCAAGGATAATGAAGCTCTCATTACTTAATTATATTTAACAGAGGTTGGGTATGGATATAATAACAACAAGATTTGGAACTCTAACAATTAACGAGCAGGACATAATCCATATAGAAAAAGGGTTAATGGGCTTTGAAAAAGAAAGTAACTACATTCTCAGGCCCTCAGGAAAAAACCAGCTATTCGGTTGGCTCCAATCTACGGAGAATCCTGCACTTGCATTTGTCGTCACGAATCCTTTTGATTTCTACGTTAATTACGAATTTGACCTAGAAAATGAAGACTTAGAAGAGCTGCATATTTCCTCAGTTGAAGACGTGTATGTCCTTACAATACTCACTATCCCTGCTAATCCGCAAAACATATCGGCCAATTTAATAGCACCAATAATAATTAATAATAAAAATAAAAAGGGAAAACAAATTATTCTAAAAAGCAATAAGTATCAAACCAAACATTTTATACTGAAAGATTTTCAAAATTTAGCTGAAAATACAAAAAAAAGTCTAATAAATCAAACAGCTCAATAAGCGAGCTTTCTAAGGAGAATTTTCTTGTTAGTATTATCTAGAAAATTAGACCAAAGCATTATTGTTAACGACAATATCGAAATAAAGGTTATCGAGATAAAAGATAACATTGTAAAACTGGGAATTACTGCTCCCAAAAATATTCCTGTGTTTAGAAAAGAAGTCTTGGAAGAAATCCGAGAAGAAAATCTAAAAGCTTCCGAATTTAAGGTAGACGACCTAAATAAGCTTTTTAAATAAACCTAAAGTTATCAGCAAAAAAACAAAAAAAGATATTAAGTCTATTTCTGCTGAAGGCCAGACCAATTCCATCCGCACATTTAACAGATAAAGTCAGGCAACTACTTAAATGCAAAGGAATATGAAAGCCATTGTAGTTATGTTATAATACCGTTGCAAGATGGTGTAACAAAAAAAATTGGAGTTATTTTTGCTTACTCATTCTAGCTATTTTTATATTATTATATAGCATATAATACCTTTAATCATTAAAAAATGCCACCAATCGTGGCACACACGAAAAGGAGTGCTTATCCATGCTGCCATTTTTCTTTGATAGCTCAATGCTCTTGCTGATACCAGCAGCCATATTCGCAATGTGGGCACAATACAGAGTAAAATCAACATTCGGAAAATATTCTTCCAAACCAGCAAATTCTCAATATGCCGGATGGGAGGTCGCTCGAAAATTATTAGACGCTTCAAATCTAAAAAACGTTGAAATCGAAAAAGTTCCTGGAGAACTAACTGATCATTATGATCCTCGTGCTAAAGTTCTCCGACTTTCAGAAAGCACTTATTGGAACCGTTCAATATCCAGTTATGGTGTTGTTGCCCATGAGGTTGGCCACGCACTACAGGATGCTAGAGAATATTTCCCTCTAACCTTAAGAAATAATTTTGTCCCTATTGCAGGATTCGGTTCCTCTGCAGCATTCCCGCTTTTTTTTGTTGGGTTGCTTGTCAGTAGTGGCCTGTTAATGGATATCGGGATTCTTTTTTTTGCCGCTGCCGTATTATTTCATGTCATCACCTTGCCGGTAGAATTGAATGCATCTTCACAAGCACTGCTCCTGCTTAAACAGCAGAATATATTGTCTGACCAGGAGATCCCCTTAGCTAAAAAGGTGTTAAACGCAGCAGCACTTACCTATGTTGCCGCGATGGCAGTTTCGCTATTGCACCTGGTTAGATTACTTATCTTAAGAAATAGAAATGAAGATTAGAGGTGAAAAGCGTTTCTATACCTAGCTTCATATTATGAATAGTGCAATCAAAATTATTATTGGAGCGACGGCTGTCGGCAAAACCAACTGGGCTATTGAGTATGCTCGTGCAAACAATGCCGAGATAATCTCAGCAGACTCGATGCAGGTATACCGATATATGGATATTGGAACTGCAAAGCCATCCATAACAGAACGAGAAGAAATAAGACATCATTTAATTGATATCGTTAATCCTGAAGATATTTATTCCGCACATGATTTTGTTGAAAAAGCAAACATATTAATAGCTGATATACGGCAAAGAAATAAAGAACCGCTTCTTGTTGGAGGAACTGGACTCTACATAAATGCTTTTATTCGCAATTTTAATTTTCCGGGGGCCCCTAAAGATCCGAACTTGAGAAACAAGCTAAAGCAGAGAGCTGCCATAGAAGGAATTGAATCCCTTTATAATGAATTAAAAGAAATAGATGAAGAATCCACAAAAAAAATCTCGGCTAATGATTTATACAGAATAATCCGAGCGCTCGAAGTCTATTATTTAACTGGAGAAAAAATATCGGACTTTCATTACAAGACAAAAAGCTATCGCCCTGACATTGATATCCACCATCTTCAAAAAGATCGTTCAGCCATCTATAAAGGCATCGAAGACCGTATAGATTCTATGATTGCAAAGGGTTTATTTGAGGAAGTCCAGATGTTAATTGATAAAGGCTACAGTCAAGACTTGCCTTCAATGCAGGCCTTAGGGTATAAAGAGGTTATTGACTATTTTTTAAAGAAAACAGATAAAGAAGCCTGTATAAGCTTAATAAAAAAAAGGACCAGAAATTTTGCAAAACGTCAGCTTACCTGGTTTAGAAGCTTTCCAGTTAAAAAAGAAATCTTTATCTGAGATAAGGCACGTAAAAATTATTTGTTTATAATTATTAACTGATTTATGCTATTCTGCATAGTATTAGTTAATAATCAGTAAATTTATAAAATGCCACGACTTGGGACACGGGCTAATAAAGGAGGAATGACTATGAAGTTTACAAAAATGCACGGTTTAGGAAACGATTTTGTATTAATAGACAATCTGGAAAACAAGATTCCTGAAGAGGATTATGCGCAGATGGCAATATCATTGTGCGACCGGCACTACGGAATAGGCGGAGACGGGCTGGTTTTTATATTGCCCTCTCATAATGCTGATTATAAAATGAGAATTTTTAACAGTAACGGCTCAGAAGCTGAAATGTGTGGAAACGGAATTCGCTGTTTTGCCCGTTATATATACGAAAAGTTCTACAACAAAAAAGATGTTATTTCAGTCGAGACTCTTGCAGGAATAGTTGTCCCGACAATAATTGCTTCTAACGGAAAGTTTATTGGTGTTGAAGTTGATATGGGAGAACCGCGATTATCACGCAATGAAATTCCAATGATCGGAGAAGACAGTGAAACCGTTATCGATGAAAAGGTAACTATAGACGGCAAGACATATGAAGGCACAGCCGTATCCATGGGAAACCCGCATTTTGTTATTTTTGTTGATAATATAGATGATATTAATCTAGCTGAAGTAGGTCCGCTTTTTGAAAATTATTATTTATTTCCAGAGAAAACCAACACCGAGTTCATACAAATAGTCAATAGAAATGAACTTATCATGCGTGTCTGGGAGCGAGGTGCAGGCGAAACCTTGGCTTGTGGGACCGGAGCCTGCGCAAGCCTGGTTGCTGGCGTATTAACCGGCAAAACCGAGAGAAAAGCCATTGTACGGCTTATGGGAGGAAATCTCTCTATCGAGTGGCAAAAAGAAGATAATCACATTATCATGACCGGACCTGCTCAGACAGTATTCGAGGGAGAACTGCATGAGGAGGCTTTAGTTTGGAAATAAAAATAGCCAAACACGCCGGATTTTGTATCGGAGTAAGGAAAGCCGTAGAAAAAGCTCTTGCTGCCACAAACAGTTACGAAATCAAAAAACCGATATATAGCCTAGGACACTTGGTACATAACTCCTTCGTGGTAGAAGAACTTAAGAAAAAAGGCATTATTATTGTTAACAGCATTGATGAAATCAATACAACCGGAACACTCATAATAAGTGCCCATGGAGTATCTCCTCACATTTTTAACCAAGTTAAAGAAAAGAAATTAGATGTAATAGATACAACCTGTACACAAGTTGCAAAAGTACAGAATCTAGCAAAACAGCTAAGTAATGACGGATATCTGATAATAATAATTGGTGACAAAAACCATCCTGAAGTCAAAGGCGTTCGAGAATGGGCAGGTACAAATTCTTATGTCATTTCGAATAGAGAAGAAATTTTGCCCGAAATCTTGACAAAAAAAATTGGAATTATCTCACAAACTACTATTTCATTAGAACTGTTTGATACGATATCAAAAAGTATCAGAGAAAAAGCCACTGCCGAAGTAAAAATCTTTAACACGATTTGCTCGGCCACAAGCACCCGGCAGAAAGCGGCAATAACGCTTGCGCATGAGGTTGATGCCATGCTCATAATAGGGGATAACAAAAGCGCAAATACCAATCGCCTCTATGAGTTAAGCAAAGGGATCCAGGAAAACTCATATCTTGTAGCAGAACCTTCCATAATAAATAAGGAATGGCTTCTCAATAAAAAAAATGTGGGGATTACGGCCGGAGCTTCAACTCCGATAGAAATTATCGATTCTGTCATTAAAAAATTAAGGGATATGGAACAACCTAATGATCAATATACATAATAAAGAAATGCACAAGTTGGAGAACCTTATTGCATATGAGTTTGAGAATAAAAAACTTTTGTTGACAGCATTAACACACAGTTCCTATTCTAACGAAAAAAAAGCTAAGCAGCTGGAAAATAACGAACGATTAGAATTCCTTGGCGATGCCATACTAAAACTTTCAATATCAGATTATCTCTACCGCAATTATCCTGAATATGCTGAAGGAATAATGACCAAAATTAGGGCACTGTTAATAAGCGATCATACCCTGGCAAAAATTGCTAAATCAGTTGATCTTGGAAGAATGCTTCTGTTATCGAAAAACGAAAAAAAAACCGGGGGAGAAACCAGACCATCAATTCTTGCAAATGCACTCGAAGCTATTATTGGTGCAATCTATCTCGATGGCGGACTGGAAAAAGCAAAAAAAATCATATACGCGCTATTTCAAGTACAACTAGAAACGATAGGCCCAGCGTTTTCCACTCATGACTACAAGTCCAAACTTCAGGAATATATGCAGCAAAACAATCTCGGACTCCCGGAATACACGACTATAAAAGAGCTCGGACCAGACCATAATAAAACATTTATTATTGAGGGGCGGGTACTACTGAATAATAATGAAATTAAAGCAATTGGCCGAGGAAAAACCAAAAAAATTTCCGAACAAAATGTGGCAAGAAGAGTTCTTAAAAAACTAGGAGTGCTTTAACCTGACCGCATCTGAGAAACAAAAACCGCTTAAATAGCACTGGCCTTAATATATCCTGCCTCTGAAGGTTCAAAAATTTTTGCCAGAATTTTTTGAAACATCCCGTCCGTATCAAGTTGATATTTTTGCATCAGTTCTTTTTTACTGCCATGCTCAATAAATTTATCCGGGATACCGAGACACAAGGTTCGGGTTATAATTCCCTCTTTACTTAGCAGTTCTAAGACCGCAGACCCGAATCCACCCTGAATCGCGCCCTCTTCCATTGTGACAACAAGATCAGATTCCCGACTTAATGCAGAAATCAATTTTTCATCTAAGGGTTTAATGAATCGCGCATTTATTACCGTTGTATTCACTTTTGAGAAAAACAATCGTTGCGCCACCTCGATAGCCGAGGGAACCATCGTACCAATAGCAATTATGCAAATATTATTCTTATAGCCGTCATTTTGAGCGAATAAGATCTCTGCCTTACCGAGAATAAGTTCATCAGCTTTTTCCTTGAGCACCGATATTGCGCCTTCCCCTCGAGGGTAACGAATACTAATTGGCCCATTATAGCTTAAAGCGAAATACATCATATCTACGAGTTCATTCTGATCCTTCGGCGCCATTACCGTTAAGTTTGGAATGTGCCTTAAATATCCAAAGTCAAATACCCCGTGATGTGTCGGACCATCTTCACCTACAAGGCCTCCCCGGTCCAGCATAAAGACAACTGGCAAATTCTGGATACATACATCATGAATAATTTGATCATACGCTCTCTGCATAAAAGAAGAGTATACAGCAACAAATGGCTTCATTCCTTCTACAGTTAAGCCGGCTGCAAAAGTAACTGCATGCTCTTCAGCAATTCCGACATCGAAAAATCGATGAGGAAATTTTTTTTGAAATTCGCTAAGTCCGGTACCGCTCGGCATGGCCGCAGTAATTGCACAAATTCTATTATCCAGATTAGCAAGATCACAAATTGTTTTCCCAAAGGTCTCGGTGTAAGAAGGATTTTTATGCGAGGTTTCAATTTTTCCAGATTCTATATGAAACGGCGAAATACCATGAAATTTTTCGGGATCATCTTCAGCTGGCAAATATCCTTTGCCTTTCTTTGTTATAACATGGATAAGAATTGGCTTAGTCGACCGCCGGGCATAAGAAATTGCGCCCATAAGAAGAGGGATATTATGCCCGTCTATAGGACCAAGATAGCGGAATCCTAATTCCTCAAAAATAACACCTACTTTATAATCAGTTACGAGATTTTTTGTTCGATCAACTAGTTTTTCAATTTTCTTTGAAAGAGGACTTCCTATCTTTGGTATCCTGTTGATCAAACTCTCCACATTATTCTTTATACTCAGATACGTTGAAGAGGTCCTCACCCTCGTAATCGCATTTGATAAAGACCCGACAGGTTTAGATATCGATAATCCATTATCATTTAAAATAACAACAAAATTACCTTTTACACTGCAGGGGACATTATTTATGGCTTCAAACGCTAATCCGCCACTGGTAGATCCATCACCGATAATTGAAAAAACCGAAAAATCTTCTCCCTTAATATCCCTGGCGACCGCAATACCAAGAGCTGCCGAAATAGAGGTAGATGCATGACCGGTTCCAAAGGCATCATGTTGGCTTTCATTTCTCCTGGGAAACCCGGAGAGCCCGCCGAGCTGCCGGATAGTAGAAATACTATCCTTCCGTCCGGTAAGTATTTTGTGAACATAGGCTTGATGTCCAACATCCCAAATCAATTTATCTTCCGGACTAGTAAGCACGGTATGTAATGCAACGGTAAGTTCAACAACTCCTAAACTTGGAGCAAGATGCCCTCCGCTTTTAGACACCGTAGATATTAAAAGTTCCCGTATCTCCTGGCAAATCTGTTCAAGTTCATTAATTGAGAGCTTTTTAAGATCATCAGGCAATTCAATAGTATCGATTAATTTAGTTGGCATTGGTTTCCATTAGTAGATTTTTTAAATGTTTAATTATTATAGTATAAAAGTATTAATATTAAAATAGAATATAAACGTATCGAATATGAATCATCAGTATAAAAATAAATAGTCCTTCATTGAGAGCCGGTGCCGCAAAGGCTCTTACTCGAAGGGAAAAGGAAAATCATATGATATGAGACTTATTTTCAGTTTAAGGAATGAAAAATTATCCTAGCTAAAAAACGATATTCTGGAATATAAGAAGGAGAAAAAACAAACTAATATTCTCGCTTCAAAAAATAATCGATAAGGGAAGTAAAGAAACGGCCTCCTTCACCAAAATGACGGATTTCGTCATAAGCAACTTTGGTTTCTTCCTCTGCCATAAGCTTCGCTTTTTCCAGGCCATAAAGACTGACATAAGTTGTCTTATTATTTTTTTCATCAGATCCGGCAGGCTTACCTAAAGCCTCGGTAGTACCAGTTACATCAAGAATATCATCAATTATCTGGAACACTATACCCAGATGATGGGCATAATTGGTTATCCTTTGCAGGGAAAGTTCATCAGCTCCCGCAATGATAGCGCCGCATCGCAGGCTTGCCTTAATCAGGGCTCCGGTTTTCAATTCATGAAGTTTTTTCAATTCATCCGACGAGATATCTTTCCCTTCAGATTCCAGGTCAATAACCTGTCCGCCTGCCATCCCGGAAATACCGGTCGCATCACCAAGTTCTTCAATAAGACGGAGTACAATTGCGGGAGATAGGTCCATATTCCTATACTCTCTGGAAATCAAATGATAAGCATAGGTCATTAAGGTGTCTCCGGCAAGTATCGCTATTGCCTCACCGTAAACCTTATGATTTGTAAGGCGCCCTCTTCGCATATCATCATCATCCATTGCCGGCAAATCATCATGAATAAGCGAATAAGTATGCACAAGCTCAATAGCACAGGCTACAGGAAGTGCCCGGGACTCATCTCCGCCGCAGAGTTCTGTTGCAGCAAGGGTCATAATTGGCCGGATACGCTTTCCACCGGCAAAAACACTATATCGCATGGCATCCTGCAATTTTTGAGGAAAAGCTAATTCCGGCAGATAGCTTTCCAGTGCCTGATTAATTATCTGCTTCTTTACATTCAAATAATCCTGGAAAAATTGTGCGCTCTCCATCCTCTTTGGCATATGGCTGATCCTTTACTGACTTTCTTGTTTTCTCTTCTTTTTTTTCATCTTTATTGATAATTTTGCTTACACTTACATCTTCTGCATCTTTTGAAAGAATAGTTTCTTTAAAGCCATTTTTATCTTCTGTAATAACTTTAATCTGCTGTTCAACTAATCTCAGTTTCTCATAGCAAATCTGAGCAGTTTCGACACCTTTTTTATAAAGGTTAAAAGAATCTTCCAGCGTGACCTCTTCCGTCTCAAGTCGCGAAACCACGTGATCTAATTCATTTAATAACTCTGATAATTGTTTCTCTTTTTTCATATTTGCCATTATACCATGTCCCCATTCTTAGAAGAAAGCAATCAATAATTATGAAGTCCCGGTTATTACGTCGAGCCACTAAGACTGCTGTTCGTACTAATTTGATATATTTTTGATCTTATTGTTCCATCTGCAACTTGGGTTGCAATACTATCACCGAGCTTACATTCAATGGTTTTTTTAATAATTTTATTATTAATGGACGCTACAGAATATCCACGGCTAAGAATAGAAAGTGGATTTAAAGATTCTAATCTTGCAACCAGATTGCCAAGCTTGTTTTCACTTCCGTCGAAGATATCATGGAGCGCATCGCTCATTATTGAAATATTATTATCTATTTGCAATCGACAATCCTCAATAATCGATTGCATCTTTTTGAGCATTATTTCTTCATATATTTTTATTTTATTAAGTGACTCATTAACATCTTTAAAAATAACTTCCGCTGCTGCTGATGGCGTTGGAGCCCTAAGATCAGCGACGAAATCAGCAATTGTAAAATCCACCTCATGGCCTACGGCGCAAATGACGGGTATTTCTGAGTTGCTAATCGCATAAGCGAGGGTTTCATCATTAAAACAAAAAAGCTCTTCCAAAGATCCACCGCCGCGGGCAAGCAGGATAAGGTCGACTTTATTATGTTTATTCGCACTTTCTAATGCGTCAATTAAACTCCGGGGCGCTTTTTCTCCTTGGACAATTGCAGGATAAAGATATATTTTTACGTAGGGAGCTCTTCTTCTGGCAACAGTCACGATATCCCATAGGGCTGCCCCCGAAGGCGAAGAAACGATGCCTATTGATTCTGGGTACTGAGGGATTTTCTTTTTTCGACCTTGATCAAACAATCCTTGTTGAAAAAGCTTTTGCTTTAACTGTTCAAAGGCAAGTGCCAAAGGTCCTATTCCCAACGGTTCCATCGCAAATATCTGGAGATTATAGTAACCTTTCTTCTCAAAAACAGAAAGCCGCCCCACAACATTAACCTTCATACCATTTTCAGGTGAAAACTTGAGTTGCCGGGCCATGGTCTCAAAAATTACACAGTTTAACTGGCTGGTTTCATCTTTAAGCGTAAAATAGAGTTGCCCGCCAATTTTGTAGTGTTTCAGGTTGGAAATCTCTCCGGAAATAAACAACCGACTTAAAAAGATATCCTGCTCAAGGATATTCTTAATATACCTGTTTGCCTCAGTTACGGTAAAAGTTTTACTATTTTCCATTAAATTTATAGTTTTTTATATTATCGAAAAATCGAGCAAAAAGATAATTCGAATCATGAGGGCCAGGAGAAGCTTCAGGATGATATTGGACAGAAAAAAAAGGTTTTGTCTTATGCTGTACACCTTCAACCGTATGATCGTTAAGATTAATATGGGTAAGCTCAAGCTCTGTTTTCGCCAAAGACTTTTCATCAACAGCAAAGCCATGGTTCTGGCTAGTTATCTCAACTTTTTTCGTAACCATATCCATCACCGGATGATTACCGCCCCGATGTCCAAACTTCAATTTATACGTCTGGGCACCTAAAGCCAAGCTCATCAGTTGATGCCCTAAACAAATCCCAAAAATCGGAATATTCAGATTAAGCAGCTGTTTCAAGTTATTGATTGCATAGGTTACAGCGGACGGATCACCAGGTCCGTTTGAAAGGAAAATGCCGTCCGGGTTCATCGCCAGAATCTCTTGCGCCGGTGTAGCCGCAGGAACTACGGTTACCTGTCCGCCATGATCAATAAGCAACCGTAGAATATTATGCTTGATCCCAAAATCATAGGCTACGATATTAAAGGAATTTTTTTCATTTTTAGCTGAGAAATAAGGATTAATGAACTCAGTGTTATCCACGGTTGACTCGCCCCATATATAAGACGAAGCTGTCGTTACCTCGCATACCAGGTCTTTTCCTACGATTGACGGCGCTTCTTTCACTTTTTTCAATAACGACTCTTTATCAAAATCTTCGGTCGAGATAATGCCTTGCATCGCACCTTGTACTCGAATATGACGAACCAGCGCTCTCGTATCAATATCTTCAAGTCCAATAATATTATTTGTTTTAAAAAAAGCCTGAAGTGAACAATCAGCCCGGTAATTCGAATAAATATTTGAAGTTTCTTTTACAATAAATGCCTTAATGAAAGGCTTTTTTGATTCCATATCTTTTTGATTCATACCATAATTACCAATAAGAGGATAGGTCATGGTTACAATCTGGCCTTGATATGATGGATCAGTAATTATTTCCTGATACCCTGCCATAGAAGTATTGAACACTACTTCGCCAATCACTTCACCGGAAGCGCCAAATGACTTCCCGACGAATGATCTACCATCTTCTAATAACAAAATTGCCTTCATAATAATACCCTCTTATAAATATCGTTTAGAATTAATGTACCTTATTTTTGCTGAAAACCATCGCTCCATCCACAAAAGTATAGACAACTTTTCCCTTTAATTCAATTCCCAGGAATGGCGAGTTATGGGATTTCGAATAAAAATGCTTTTCAGATACGGTATAAACCTTGTTTATATCAATAATAGTAATATCGGCATATTCACCAGCGATAATCGTTCCGCTCCGCAAATTGAGAATTCGAGCCGGATTGCAGGTTAATTTTTGAAAAATTAAAGGTAAGGGCAAATTATTTTCATAATAAAGCTTCGTAATCGTAGCAGATAGCGCAGTCTCAAGCCCTATGATCCCAAATGCAGCCAAACGAAACTCACACAATTTCTCATCGATTGAATGCGGAGCATGATCAGTTGCAATGACATCGATCGTCCCGTCTTTGAGACCCTCGATTAAGGCATCCTTGTCTTCCTTCGTTCTTAATGGCGGCTTCATTTTAAAATTTGTGTTATAGGTTTTGACATCTTCATCAGTAAACCAAAAATAGTGTGGCGCTGTTTCTGCCGTTATGGGCACACCTTCCTGCTTGGCTTTTCTTATCATCTCAACTGCATTTTTAGTGCTGACATGTGCTATATGTACCGGCCCGTAATACCGGGCAAGTAAAATATCCCGGGCTATGGCTATTTCTTCTGCGACAGCAGGAATTCCCTTGAGCCCTAATATCGTTGAATAATATCCTTCATTCATTTCGCCGTCTTCAACTAAAAAAGGATCCTCACTATGAGAAATAAGCGGAACCCCTAAGGTACGGGAATAGAGAAGGGCGTTTTTCATCACTTCTGAATTATGAACATACTTACCATCATCGGAAAAAGCGACAGCCCCGGAAGAAAACATAAGTCCCATTTCAGAGAGCTGCTTTCCTTCAAGGTTTTTGGTTATTGAGCCGATAGGATAGACTTTTACCTTGGCTGAAGTTTTTATTTTATTCATTAAAAATTGAACTATTTCCGGCGAATCCACTACCGGATCTGTATTCGGCATGCAAGCAATAGAGGTAAACCCTCCCGCCGCAGCTGCTCTCGTACCGGTTACAATGTCTTCTTTATATTCTTGCCCCGGCTCACGTAAATGAACATGCATATCAATAAGCCCGGGAACCACATAACATCCGGCAGCATCAACCACGGTAGCTTCACTATTTTCAATATTCTTACCTAGTAATTGAATCTTTTTATCAACAATAAGAATATCCATTAATTCTTCTATATTGCTATCAGGAAAAATAACCATGCCATTCTTAATAAGATACTTTTTACTCACGTCGTTTGCCCTTTGTTTCTTTTTGTTAGTAACAAGAACAGCACAGCCATTCGTATGGCAATTCCATTCGTCACTTGATGCAATATCACATTATATGGTCCGTCAGCGATCTCCGAAGTAATTTCAACTCCCCGGTTAATTGGTCCGGGATGAAGAATGGTAACATCTTTTTTGGCGTATTTTAAAGTTTTGCGGTTGATGCCAAAGAGCGAATGATATTCTCTGGCTGAAGGAAATAAGCCAACTCGCTGTCGTTCCATTTGTATTCGAAGAACGTTGATAAAATCTGCATCAGCTAAGGCTTCCTGCAAGTTATAACAAACTTTCACCCCAGTTTTTTCTATCTCTTCCGGAATTAAGGTTGGCGGACCGCAGACAACAACGTCACACCCAAGTTTTTTTAAGCCCCAGATATTGGACCGGGCAACTCGTGAATGCTTGATGTCCCCTAAAATAACTACTTTCTTACCCTTGAGATAGCCTTTTTCTTCCTGCATGGTAAAAATATCCAGCAACGCCTGGGTGGGATGCTCACAAAAGCCATCGCCAGCATTGATAATAGGAATATTACTATGATCAGCAATAAATTTCGGGACTCCACCCATGGAATGACGAATAATAAAAGCATCGACCCCCATGGCCTCAAGGTTTTTTACTGTGTCGAGAAGAGATTCTCCCTTAGTAACTGAGCTGGTATTCACAGAAACCGTCAGAGCACTCGCGCTAAGGTTCTTGATAGCCATATCAAACGAGCACCTTGTTCTGGTGCTCGGTTCACAAAAAAGATTAACAATGGTCTTCCCACGAAGTGCGGGAACCTGCTTAATAGGTCTGGACAGAACTTCTTTAAAATAAACCGCCTGGCTTAGAATAAATTCTAAATCTTTTTTCGAGAGCGTTCTTAATCCGATTAAATCTTTCGTGCTCAAGGGCATTTAATACAATCCTAATGTATAAATATTTTTCGAAATTAAATTCTCTGGCAAAAATGCTGTTTGTACTATCCTACTGTGTTCTACTCTGCAAATTGTTAAAATTATAGCACAAAAAAGTTAATATCGCCTATTCCATTTTTTCGCTGGTTTTATCATATCGATCTCTGCTTGACAAAAAAATGTCATCGGCGGCTTGCGTGAAATACAGACCGCAGATGACAGATTCATTACACCCGGAAACTCACCGGATATGCTCAAGTTTTAATAAAGCGCTCAACATAGGTTTTCCCAGAATTGAGGATGCTCTTGAGATTGTCTTCAGAACGACCTTCGGCATAGACTCTTAACAGGTTTTCGGTACCTGAAGTACGGAAGAGAATCCAGCCATCATTTTCGAGAAGGAACTTAATCCCGTCAAATTCTATTTTTTCTTTAACAGGAATCGAGCCGAACTCGCGAATTGTCTCGGATAGCAAGCTATTCATAACTGCATCTTTTACTTTTGAATCAGGTGTAGAAATATCAATTCTACTGTAATAATAAGAGCCTACCTCCTGCATTACCGACTGAAGGATCTCTTCTGGCATCTTATTCGTCAGTGCCAGGAGTTCTATAATAAGTAATGCGTTAAAAACACCATCCCGTTCAGGAAGATGCATACTCGTACCATAGCCACCACTTTCCTCTCCCGCCAGAATTACCTCTTTATTGATAAGGTACGTTGCCAGATATTTAAACCCGATCTTTGTTTCTATTAAATTAATACCATATTTTTTCGCAAGTTTATCAAGCATTCTCGTCATATTAAAAGCTTTAGCGACGGCACCTTGTTTCTTTTTAACCGCAAACATGTACTCAAGCAGAAGAACAAAAGTTTCCTGAGCAGATATAAATTTGCCCTGAGAATTGACCAGAGCAATCCTATCGGCATCTCCATCAAGCACAATACCGACACGCCAGGATTTTTCTTCCTGCATCATTTCTAGAAGCTCCGGAGTATTCTGCGCTAAAGGCTCTGGATTAACGCCACCGAATAAAGGATCGCGGTAATTATTAATTTCGGTAACCTTAATAGCCGTTTCGCTTAATATATCAGTGATATAGCCAGCCCCGGGACCATAAAGGTTATCAACGATAATCTCAAAATCGGCTTTTTTAAAATTTTCAAAGTCGACTATTTGTTTTACATACTCGATATACTCATTTTTAGGATTAATATAAATGACATTACTTAATTCTTTTTCGTCAATCAATGGTGAAACCTTATTGAGATTCGATTCAATTGCCTTAGTTATTTCTTGAGAAGCAGAAGCTCCACAGTCCATCTTTATTTTGTACCCGTTATATTCATACGGATTATGGCTGGCAGTTATCATAATTCCGAGAAATGACTTGTGCTTAACAACGGAAAAAGAAAGAACAGGTGTTGGCACGGCTTGTTCGCACAAATAAACTGAAATACCGTTAGATACAAGTACATCGGCAGCTTTTCTTGCAAATTTTTCGGAAAGGAACCGGTTATCATATCCGATAACAACACCATCACGCAGTTTGTCTTCCGACTTGATATACTCAGCAACAGCTTGCGAAACAACCGATACATTTTCAAATGTGAATTCATCTGCGATAACAGCTCTCCAGCCATCAGTCCCAAATTTTATCATAAAGCGAACCCCCTTAACTGTTTAATGAAATAACCCTTCTAAATAATTACCACAAAAACAAAAAAAATAAAAGGCGGGCTACAAAGCCCGCTTTTATAGGATAACTCACTCATTATTCTCATTAATCGCTATTTTTGTTCACAGTAACTAATTTCTGTCTTTTATTGATTTTCCCGCTTTTCTGGTCACTCTTCATCATATCATTCATAATGCTAATAGCTTTCTGCAATTGGACATCGTCTTTTTCATTATATTCATATTCAGGCGCGGACATCACCTTAATGTTTTCAGTAGTAAAATCTGATTCAATATCTGGAATTATCCCTTTTTTTGAGATATCAGTCCCTTTCGGGGTTAGGTACTTGGCAATAGTAATAAGAACAGCCGAACCATCTGATAAAGGCCGGATATTCTGGACTGATGCTTTTCCAAAAGAATGCTTACCAACAATAATTCCCCGTTTATGGTCTTGGATAGCTCCGGCAAGGATCTCGGAGGCTGACGCCGAAGCTTCGTTAATGAGGATAACCAAATAGCTCTGAACTTTCACCGGACGAGGCACCACAGAAAAAATTTCTTTTTCAGAATTACGATCAACGGTTTGAACGATTACGCCTTCTTTTAAGAAAATTGAAGCTATCTGAATAGCATTCTGGAGTAGGCCTCCACCGTTATTTCTTAGATCGACAATAAGCCCTTTAAACTTTTTTTCTTTTAATTTTGAAATAGCATCTTCTATCTCTTTTGTTGCTTCTTTGCTCTCAAAAGTCACTAATTGAACATAACCAATTGAATCGGTAACCATTTTCGACTTATTAACACTCTTCAACTTTATGCCACCTCTCACAATGGGTATCTCCAGGACTTCTTTCTCCCCTTTACGTCGTATACCCAATAGCACCTTAGTTCCTTTTTGGCCACGGATCTTGTTAACAGCTTCTTCTAAGGAAATCTTCTCAGTCGAAATACCATCAATCGACACGATATAATCAAGAGATTTGATACCCGCTTTATCGGCAGGGGTACCTTCGATTGGGGCAATAACAGTAAGGATGTTATTCTTCATACCGATTTGAATACCGACCCCATAAAATTCTCCCTTCATATGGACTTTGGTTTCGCCGAAAGCTTTAGGGTCCATAAATCGGGAATACGGATCGTTTAACGATTCTAACATACCTTTAATAGCACCATATATTAAGTCTGTAGTATTAACATTTTTTTCAACAAACTCCCGGTGGACAATATCCAAAACTTCATAGAAAACGGTCCAGCTGCTTTCAACACTTTTAGCGACAGGACTAAAAAAAACAAAAGATGAAATAAACACTGCAACAGCAACTATACTTAAAACTATCTTTCTTTTTTTCAACGTACCTTCCTCCTACTTATTTTTGCGGCAAATACTTCATCGGGTTATCAGTCGAACCATTAATGCGGACCTCAAAATGAAGATGTGGTCCGGTAGAAAATCCAGTGCTTCCAACAAGCCCTATAATCTGCCCCTTATCTACCTTCTGCCCTTCGTTAACAAGCAATCGAGACTGATGCGCGTAGACTGTGGAGTACCCTCTCCCATGATCTACAATGGTTGCTTTTCCGTAGCCACCCCATTTTCCACTGAAGATAACTACACCGCTATCCACAGCCTGAATCGGCTTACCCATTGGGGCAGCAATATCAATGCCCGAATGAAATTTAGTAGTTTTAAAAATAGGATGAACTCGATACCCGTAGGGGGAAGAAATCCATCCTTCTACCGGCCATACGAAAACTCCGGTGGAGGCAATCTTTGGTCCGGTAGCTTTCGCAGCCATTCGCCTAATTAAGCTTTCAATTTGACGGGAGTTCTTTTCGAGCTCGTTGATCTCCTGCTCATACTGGGACCGCTGTTGAGCAAGGGAAGCCTTTAACTTCTCTTTATCTACTTTATTCTGCTCTAATGCAAGCTTTGCTTGCCTTATCACTACCGCTTGATTCTCAATATCTTTCTTTTTTACCTCAAGCTGATGCTTACTGCTTTCAATTTTATCTTTTTCTTCTTTAATATCATCAATAAGTATTATATCCCTTTTAATTAATTTTTCAAAATAATAAAATTCATTTATAATATCGATAAAGTTATTCGATGATAACAACAATTCTAACCAGCTGACATCTTGAGTTTGATATATCTCTTTTAATCTGCCGCGAAAATTTTTTAGCATAGCGGCAAGGTTATACTCGGACTCAATAAGATCTGAGGATATTTGCTTAAGCTCAATAGTTCTTTTTTGTGTCATAAACTCAGCATAATTAAGTTTATCTGTACTTTTTCTAATTTTTGTTCTGATAAAGGATATTTCTTGTAATACATTTTGTTCTTTTATTTTAGTGCTAGACAGTTTTTTGCGTTGTGCCTCTAACTGAGTATAGATTGATTCCAGTTCTTTTTTCTTTTCTGACAACTCATCTTTCGCATGCACGAAAGATGCCAGAAAAAGGCACAGCACTGTCGCAACTATAATCAATCGGGGGCTTTTCATACCTAGTCCTTACATGTTAATGAAAAACATCATATATTTTTTGAGCTAAGGAGTGGCCGAAGCCAGGTATATTTATTATATCATCAAGTGAGGCTTTTTTTACAGCTTCTAAAGAGCCAAAATAAAAAAGCAATTTTTGCCTCCGATCCTTACTTACACCAGGAATTTCTTCCAATGCCGACCGGAAAGTATTTTTAGTATGCCTCTGTTTTTGATACGTTATAGCAAATCGATGGGCTTCATCCCTCACTCGTTGAAGAACATGCAATGCCGGAGAATTTTTAGCAAGCTTGATACTGGTCTCTCTTCCGGGAAGAAATATCTCTTCTTCTTTTTTCGCTAAGCTAATTAGAACTTTATATGACTTGCCGGTTTCAACAAAGGCTTGCAGTGCACTACCGAGCTGTCCCTTACCACCATCAATCAGAATAATATCGGCAGATGGCTGTTTACCAAAATACCTTGATATAACTTCGAACATCGATCGATAATCGTCAGGTTTCGAACCTACAGTCTTTAAAAGATATCTTTTATAATTGCTTTTCTTTGGTTTTCCATTTTCAAAATATACTGCGGATGCCACGGTGTTAGTCCCTGACAAGTGAGAGATATCAAAGCCAAGAATTGACACAGGTAAAGAATCAAGGGCCAATTCCTCTTTCAGTTTTTCCAGTTCTCTCCGTGCCTTCGGAGTAAGAATATTCCTGTTCCCAATAAATTTTATTACATTTTGTGCAGCCAGATTAATCAGATCATATTTTTGCCCCATATGAGGGTATTTTATTGCAACTTTATTTTTAAAAAAAACTTTTAGTGATTCCCCTAGATTACCTGAAATTTTTAACGATTCCTGCATAAGGATCTCCTGAGGAAATTCATCTACCTCTGAATAATGCTGGAGCACCCCTTGGGTTAATACTTCATCGATATTGTCCTCATCACCTATATCCAAAGAATAGTTATATTGATGAATCAAAAATCCTTCACGGAAAACCATTATGCATACATAAACAATACCCGATTCCTGTTCGTACACAAGCACATCAATATTATCATTTGCGTCTAAAATCATTTTTTGCTTTTGAGTAATTTTCTGGAGACTATGCAAACGATCTCGATAGATTGCGGCTTGTTCGTATTGTTGGTTTTGCGAGAACTCCTTCATTTTTTTTTCGATTTCTAATTTAAGCCGCTCGTGTTTTCCCTGAAGAAAGAGAACGACTTCTCCAGTAAACTGCCGGTAATCTTCCTCAGAAATATCGTCGACACAAGGCCCAAGACATCTCCGGATATGATAATTAAGGCATTTTTTCTTTTCGTTCACTGCACCAGTACAGACTCGTATTGGAAAATGCTTTGTTATAAATTTTAAAGATGGCTTGATGATGCTACTTTGAGGAAAAGGTCCAAAATATTTCGCTCCGTCATCAAACTTCTTTCTCACAACTTGAATCGAAGGGTAACGATCATTAACCGTAACCTTAATATACGGATAATGCTTATCATCTTTCAACATTACATTGAATCGCGGCATGTATTTCTTTATTAGATTACTTTCAAGAACCAGAGCCTCGACTTCGGTATCAGTTACAATATACTCTATATGATCGATAAGGCTCACTAATAGAGCGGTTTTGGAAGAAGTATTGTGGGAATTAAAATACGAAGAAACCCTATCGATTAAGGATTTTGCTTTTCCAACATATATGACCTCACCAGTGCGGTCATACATGATATAAACACCCGGATTTTTGGGGAGTTTTTTTACATTTTCATAAACATTTTTCATATGAATATTATAAACCAAAATATCCCCGTTACTAGCCGGGGATATTTATTGTCTTTAAATTATGTTTTATTTTTCTTGCTACTCCGCTGACTGTTCTTCGTCTACTTCCTGTTCCTCAGGCACTATATCGAGCTTTACGGTAGCAACTAATTTATATTTCAATTTTGCTTGGGCAGTATACTTACCAGTCATTTTTATTGGTGCTGGTATAATAATCCTTCGCTTATCAAGATCGATGCCCACTTGGGCATTAAGGGCAGTCGCAATCATTTCAGTCGTGATAGATCCAAAAAGCTTCTTGTTGCTTCCAGCTTTCACTTTTATAACAACACGCGCTGCTTCAATCTTATCTTTTACAGCCTTTTCATCTTCTTTTAATTTTGCTAATTTTTTAGCTTGGGCTTTTCTTATGCTTTCATAAAACTTAAGGTTATTATCACTGGCAATAACTACCAATTTTCTAGGAAGCAAAAAATTTCTGGCATAACCATCAGAAACTTCTACGACTTCTCCTTTTTCGCCTAACACTTTGTCATCATTTTTAAGAATTACTTTTACCACGGAACTTACACCTCTCTTATAGTAACGAATCTTTCGTATTTACTCAACTACAAATGGAAGAAACCCGATAGCTCGTGCTTTTTTTATAGCTTCAGTCACAGCTCTCTGATGTTTTGCACAATTCCCAGTATTACGTCTTGGAAGAATTTTGCCTCTTTCGGATACATACTTCCTCAAACGGCTGATATCTTTATAGTCAATAATATCTTGTTTATCGACACAAAAGGCACATAATCTTCTTTTTTTCTTTCTTACTCTTACTTTTTCTGGATTCATTTAATCAAAGCCCCTCCTTCAAATTGGTTATTCGTTGTAGATAGACGATCTAAAAACAGTTAACCTACGAATTAAGATTATCCTCAGTCTCAAAATCAGCTTCAGTCATTCCGGATTTCTTGCTAAGGATCTGCATGTTATCAGCAATAATCTCGGCACTAATTTTCTTTTCTCCGTCTTTCTCATAAGAATCAATCTGCAATCTTCCTTCAATAAATACCGAAGTTCCCTTTTTAAGGAACTCGCCGCACACTTCAGCAAGCCTTCTCCAGGTAACGATTCGAAGAAAATCCGCTTCACTATTAACAGCACTATCCGTACTCTTTTTAAAAGATCGATTAACTGCAATGGTAAATCTGGTAACTGCAATCCCGCCAGGAGTATACCTCATTTCAGGATCTTTCGTTAAATTACCGATAATAAATACTTTGTTAAACATATACCACAATTCCTTAATTTAAACAGACAAACTAAAACGGTATGTCATCGTAAAGAGCATCTTCCGAGTCAAGGTCAACAGCCGACCCAGCACCAGCCGCCTCAGTAGCTTTTCCTGAACCAGAAGGAGTCTCTTCCATGCCTTTTTTATCAAGCATCCGCATAACATTAGCAATTACCTCTGTGGCCCATTTGCTTTGGCCCTCAGTTGTCGTGTAACTGCGAACTTGAATTCGTCCCTCAACAAGGACCGTTTTCCCTTTTTTAAGATATTCACCAGATATTTCAGCAAGCCGCCCAAACGTAACGATAGGAATAAAATCCACGCCGGACTCTCCTCCGTCACTCTTCGGCGGTCGCTGTACAGCCAGCCGGTATTTGGTTACAGCAGAACCATCTACGGTGAATCTCATCTCAGGGTCAGCAGTCAAATTGCCGACTAATATTATTTTGTTCAAATTTGCCATCTATTTACTAGCCTTTACTACCTTTTCTTTTTCAATAACCTTTACTGTAAGAAGATATCTTACAACACGTTCATTGACCTTCAGTGAGCTATAGAGTTTATTGAGGATTTCATTATCTCCCTCAAAATCTATGAGAACATAAAACCCGGAATTCGTCTTATCAAATTCTGTAGCGATTTCCCTTATCCCCCACTTATCAACTCCAAACACTTCTCCCTTTTTGGAGACAATTACCTTTTGAATCTCCTCTAAGTTCTTATTGATTTCTTCATCCTGCATTTCAGGGTGAAATATTACTATCAGCTCATATTTTTTCAAAAGAGACACCTCCAAGACAAACTAGCGCATTATTATAGCATGGTGTATTTGTTAAGACAAGATTATTTTATTACCCGCGTTTTGAACCCGTTTCCCAGGTTTATTAGCAATTGGCAGCATAATAAACCTCTTTCAATAACTGGTCGAGACTAAAAGGTTTTTGCACTACTTTTATTTTTTTGTCGCCTATTTCTATATCACTATTCAAGTTAGTAACTGCGGTAATGACAATAATAGGAACATCCTTCATATCTTCACGTTCCTGAATTTCTTTAATGAATGCGATCCCATTCATTTTCGGCATTTTTATATCGAGGATAATAATCTCCGGTCGAAAGGTATCAAGTCGTTGGAGGGCTTCTTCTCCATCACGGGCATATTCCACTTCAAAGTTTTTCGCTTTGAGATAAAACCCTACCGACTTCCTTACACTTTCATTATCGTCGGCTAACAAAATTCTCTTTGCATTCATGATAAGCCCTCTTTTACCTTTAATTCTAGATAAATAAAAAAATAAATTAATTCTTTATTATAAAGATGTAAGAGTATTGTATCAACTTTTTATTTTTTACTCAACTTCTTTGTGTTTACGCGTATTGACTCATGCGCGTTCCCTATTGTTTGCCATATAATTTTAAAAATGATATAATTTCTCCGCAATAAATAATGAAAAATCACTAAAGAAGGTATGGATATGTCACAAAAAAAATATTTTACAACACCAATCTATTACGTTAATGATGTGCCTCATATCGGACATGCCTATTGCACAATAGTGACAGACGTCCTGGCCCGCTACTATAGGCTCTTGGGGTATGACGTCATATTCTCTACGGGAACAGATGAACATGGACAAAAAATCCAGAAAACGGCAGAAGCCAATGGCGAAACACCGATCGAACTTGCTAACCGGGTCGTAAAAAGATTCGAAGATCTCTGGACATTGCTCAACATTTCGAATGATGTCTTCATAAGAACGACAGAAAAACGGCACGCCCATGTTGTTCAGGAGCTTTTTTATAAAATATATCAAAAAAATGACATTTACCTGGGCGAATATGAGGGCTGGTACTGTCGGCCTTGCGAAACCTATTTAACCGAGACGCAACTAAAAGAAGGAAAATGCCCGGAATGCAACAGACCGGTAGAAAAACTTAAAGAAGATAGTTTTTTCTTTAGAATGTCAAAATATCAGGACCAGCTTTTAGCATATATTGAAAATAATCCTCATTTCGTTTTTCCCGCAACTCGAAGGAATGAGGTACTTAATTTCATTAAAGACGGATTAAAAGATATAAGCATCAGCCGGACTACCATGTCCTGGGGAATTCCTGTACCGGAAATACCAGGCCTTAATCTGACAAAAAAACATTATATATACGTATGGTTCGACGCACTTATCAATTATTTAACTGCCCTTGGATTTGAACAGGACAATAGCAAGGTTGAGGAATACTGGCCGGAAGCAGTTCATATACTTGGTAAAGACATCATCAAATTCCATGCAGTCATCTGGCCTACCATACTGCTTGCGGCTGACCTTCAGCCACCGAAACAGGTAATTGCACATGGGTTTATCAACCTAGCCGGGGAGAAAATGTCTAAATCGAAAGGAAACGTTATCGATCCTTATGCTGTCGTTAACGAGTATGGAGTTGATCCGTTCAGATATTTTCTCATGAAAGAAATCTCGTTTGGATTAGATGGCCTTTTTTCTTTTGAGGCACTTCAACAGCGATATAACTCTGAATTAGCAAATGAACTGGGAAATCTGCTTAATCGAACATTATCAATGGTAAAAAAGTACTTTGACGCAAGTACTCCTCCGTTTTTAGAAGAGAGTCTTAGCAAAGAAGGAAAAGAGCTTCAAAGTTTGGCACAAGAGTTACGCTTCGTGGTTGAGGCAGCGCTAACTGACTATGATTTCGGATTAATCCTGGAAGAAATATGGAAAGTGATCAGAAGGGCAAATAAATATATAGAAGAAGCCGCCCCTTGGACGCTGGCCAAAGAGGGAAAAACCGAAAAACTCGGAACGGTAATGTACACTCTACTTGAAACAATCAGGATTATTGCGCTCTATACAGCACCGTTTATGCCTGCTTCTTCCCAAAAAATATGGGATCAACTTGAGATTAAAAAAGATATTACCAAAGTTACTATTTCTGAGGAAAGCAACTGGGGACAAATAAATACAGGTCATCAGGTAGGGAATGCCCTGCCGATATTTCCAAGGAGAGAATAGTGCAGCTTATTGATACGCACGCCCACCTCCTCCCTCAATATTATACCGAGCAAGAAATAGACGAAATAATTACCACGGCTATCGGGCATTCAGTGTCTCGTATTGTAAATGTCGGATTCAACAAAGACTCTTCTCAATTTTCTTGCGGCTTGAGCCAAAAGCATGAGGATATCTACGCTGCAATAGGGATACACCCTCAAGAAGCCAATCAGTTCACGCCCGAGCTATTAACCCATTTCTCAGGTCTTCGCAGCATCTACCCAAAAATAGTCGCCATAGGAGAAATAGGGCTGGACTACTATTATATGCATTCTGACAAAGAATTACAGAAACAAGTATTGCGAAATATGCTCGGTTTTGCCCGAAGCATTAATTTACCGGTGATTTTGCATATCAGGGACGCCTGGGAAGACATATTTCCAATACTCAGCGAAACCGGAATAAATCCGCAAAAAGTTGTTTTCCATTGCTTCACAGGGGATGCCAAGGCAGCAGCTCAGATTAATGAGATCGGCGCATATATTTCGTTAACCGGAGTTATTACCTTTAACAATTTTAACAAGGTCTCAATAACTGAATTCCCAATAGAAAGAATAATGCTTGAAACAGATTGCCCGTACCTCACCCCAATTCCTTACCGTGGAAAAAGAAACACACCGCAATACCTTCCGATAATTGCAGAACAATTGTCAAAAATAAAAAATATTCCTTTATCCCAAACCGGAGAAATCACAACCGAAAATGCAAAATTTTTTTTCAATATTCAATAACCACCATCAAACCATTGCAAAAAAAGAAATATATTTTTTATTAGCCTATATTAAAGCAAATATCGCCAAATATTCGCTCAAAGAAATCATACAAAAATATCTTACGCTCCATGCCCATACCTCGAAAATATTTATCATCGAACTATTGGACCATCTCGAGCAAGGAAATAGCTTTGCCAGCTTTCTCAATAGAACTCAGTCTTTACCGGCACATCTCTCGGCTATCCTGCTCACAACCGAAGAATATGGAGAATTGCCCTCCGGGCTCGGGATAGTCCTCGCATATAATGAGACGATGAAAACCTTTAAAAATAACCTACTCCTCACACTGCTCTACCCGTTCATTATTATTATTTTTTGTATTGCTTTGTCACTATTTTTTTTGTTCGGTTTCATACCTATGATCGTCTCAAACTTTGTAGATATGGACATTCCGGTGCCAGAGGTCCTGAGCTACCTTAATAAGGCTGTTCACTACTGCACAGGACATTTCCTGGGATTTTTCTTGTTTTTTCTGATTTGCATTGGTCTTATAACCTCGCTACTGATCCATTTCAGGACTCTATTATTACAACTATTCACAAAGGTACCGCTGATACGGCAAGGCATCTACTTATGGGACAGATATCAATTTTATCTTAACATGAAAATAGCTCTCGGAAACAATAAAGAACTTACACAAGTGCTGAAAAACACGAGAACATCTTTTATCTCAGCACAGGCCCGGGAAGATCTGTCCAGAATAATTGTAAAAATCTATGACGGCGACTTATTTTCTCAGGCTATCCAGGCAACAATATTCTCATCCCCGGAAATACAAAGCCTTATTCTCCTTCACGAGGATAGCGAAAGCCTGCTTGCCGGCGCAATAGAAATCGAACAAATGATTAAAAACAGGTTTCTATATGTATATGACATTTCGCGACGGTTATTAGAACCAGCAATAATTCTCATTATTGGCATGTTTGTGTTCATTATCGCACTGCTCTTTATGCAGCCGGTAAATTATTTGATGGAAAAAATAAGCACATAAATAAGTGCTTGTGAAAAAATCCTAGGCCTCTGAACTATCGAGATAAGCTGCAACTTTTTTCTTCATTGATTCAAGATCGATCGGCTTCTTGATAATCTCATTGCAGCCGGCATTCATCCCTTCCATAATATGCTCTTTACTTGCATAGCCTGTATAGCCGATTATCGGAATACCTTTTAAGCTATCAATGGATTTAATAAGCTTTGCGGCTTCCCAGCCGTTAAGGATCGGCATTTTAAAATCCATGATAATAAGGTCCGGAAGATCGCTCTTCGTTTTTTCTAAAGCTTCTTGCCCGTTAACTGCCTCTATAATCGCATAATTACTTCGTTTCAGTATAAATTCCAAAGATTTTCTAATGGATGTATTATCATCGGCTATCAATATTTTTTTCATTGTCGCTAGTCCTCCAAAACCTTTTTTTCCTGTTACTAAATCTATTTGCAGGAAAATTCTGTTTAAGTATAATATACATTCTGCATGAATGTAAAGAAATCCTATCTATTATATATAGTATTATACCAAACATTTAAAAAACTTTGGAAATTAAATACGAGATAATCATCTGCCAGATTAATTAACCCAGATAATATAGGTAAAGAATAAAAACAGTTTAAGATACTGAAAATTTTGAAGTCTATGTGAGCCCTTGTTAATGTGATAAAATTTATATACAATAATGCACGGTCATAGGATAGCAAAAACACTACCTGAACAACAAGCTAAAAATTTTTCACGAAAGAAGACTCGATTATGAAAATAGCGATTATAATGGGCAGCGAATCAGACAGGATTATTATGAATGAAGCAGCAGCCTTTTTCGACTCATTCAAGATACCCTATGATGTCATGGTAGCAAGTGCCCATCGCAACCCGGAAAAAGTCGGACAATTTGCAACGACAGCGGATAAAACATATGAAATCATTATAGCCGGAGCTGGGAAAGCGGCACATCTCCCTGGCGTCATTGCCTCAATGACAACACTTCCAGTCATCGGCGTACCAATTAAAACATCTGACCTGGGAGGCGTCGATTCGCTTTACTCAATTGTCCAGATGCCTTCAGGAGTGCCAGTTGCAACCGTGGCAATAAACGGAGCAAAAAATGCGGCAATTCTGGCCGCACAGATCCTGGGACTGAAGTACCCGGATATAAAAAATAAATTAATTAAATTTAAAGAAGAGTTAAAAAACAGCTAACTATGAACTCTCTTGATGTTATTATCTTAGTCATTACCTGTTATTCCATTTATACCTGCATAAAAAAAGGTTTTCTGCGAATGATAAGCGAATTCATCGCTTTCGTGGTTGCAAGTTATGCTGCGTATAAGTGGCATAACCAATTGGCATTGTTCCTCTCTTCCCATTTCCACAAAGAAAATAATTTCATCCTTATTGTTTCCTACATTGTCATATGGATAGCCGTCTTTTTTGTTATAAACCTGATTGGCCTGATGCTCAAAAAAATATTTGATAAAACGTTTATTACAACCATCCTGACTCCACTTAACATCGCGGCAAGTATTTTTATCGGATTATTAAAAGGGATCTTCATATCAAGCTTCATCGTGATTCCCCTCATTATCAGCTCCCTTGCCTACCAACCGGCAAAAACCTATATCGAGCATTCATATATCGTAAGCCATATCAGCTCGTCGGCAATTAACTTCATTCAAAAAAAAATATTACATAAAAAGTACACCCCGCAACAAAAACCTCGGGGAAAAAGTACGGGGCTGTAATATGCTGAATATACCGCGGTCATTTTACTTGAACGACACGCTCTCGGTAGCCAAAGCTCTGCTAGGAAAGATCCTCGTCCGATATCTCAATGGAAAAAGACTTGCAGGCATCATCGTTGAAACTGAAGCCTATCTGGAAAATGAGGAGTCGTGCCACGCCTATCGGGGTATCACAGCAAGAACAAAAACCATGTTCGAAGAGGGCGGAATCGCGTACGTCTATTTAATATATGGCATGTACTATTGCCTCAATATTGTTACTGAATCGCAAGGAAAAGGCTGCGCAGTCCTTATTCGAGCTGTCGAGCCCGTCGATGGTATAGAAATAATGCAGCAGCTTAGAAAAAAAACCGGACTTCACGACCTGGCTTCAGGCCCAGGAAAACTTGCTCAGGCTTTCAATATTACCAAGCTAGATAATGGACTTGATATTGCAGCTGGCACCGCCTTAACCATAGAAAATCACAATGATAAAGATCCGGAAATCATGACAACACCCCGGATTGGCATCAAAAAAGCCAAAGACCTGCCTTATAGATTCTTTATCAATGGTAATCAGTTTGTATCACAAGGATGAATATCATAATTTCAAAAATATAAATGTATGTTAAAATGATGCTAAATGTAACAGAATAAAAAGGAGAATAATAATGAGCTGGCCAGGTTTAATAGAAAACTATAGAGAATATCTACCCGTCTCTGACAAGACCCCGATCGTTACCTTACTGGAAGGAAACACTCCACTCATTAAAACCCATAATCTCACGAACTATTTAAACACCGATATTAATATTTACTTAAAATTCGAAGGGCTCAATCCTACAGGATCTTTCAAAGATCGTGGTATGACCCTCGCCATAACCAAAGCCGTTGAAGCCGGTTCCAAAGCAGTTATGTGTGCTTCTACGGGCAATACATCTGCATCTGCTGCTGCATACGCTGCCAGGTCCGGAATACAATGCATCGTACTCATCCCGGACGGCAACATCGCACTCGGGAAGCTATCTCAGGCCTTAATGCATGGAGCAAAGGTACTGGCAATCAAAGGAAATTTCGATGATGCATTGCTGCTGGTTAAAGATATTACCGACAATTATCCGATTACCATGGTCAACTCACTTAATCCATATCGAATCGAAGGACAGAAAACCGGGGCATTTGAGATTATCGAGCAACTCGGGGGAATAGCACCGGAGTATCATGCTATCCCGGTTGGTAACGCAGGAAATATTACTGCCTACTGGAAAGGCTACAACGAATTCTTTAATCTCGGAAAAATAAAGACATTACCGAAAATGATCGGATTTCAAGCAGCCGGATCTGCGCCTATCGTCGACGGCCATCCGATAAAAGACCCGAAAACCATAGCAACCGCAATCAAAATAGGTAATCCCGCCAGTTGGAAGTCCGCCGAAGCAGCTCGTGACGAATCAGGGGGGCTCATCGAAAAAGTTACTGATGAAGAAATAACTGAAGCACAGCTATTATTGGCAAAATTAGAGGGTGTTTTCTGTGAACCCGCATCTGCAGCTTCGGTTGCCGGTGTAATCAAAAAATTAAAAGCTGGCTACTTCCCTAAAAACGCAAGTGTAGTCTGTATCTTAACCGGCCATGGTGTCAAAGACCCGAACAGGGCTGTTGAAATAGCCCCGAAACCGATTGTAATAGAAGCAGATAAGGCGCTTATTTTGAAAGAAATCGGACTTTAATCCGGTTTAAGATTTATAGTTAGCAGTTGTTTAAAGAATATGCTATAAATCACGATTAACACGAACAATCATTACAATATAAATTACTCGCTAGCAGAAAGGGGTTTCTCGTGAAATATATTATTTTACTTGGCGATGGTATGGCTGACGAACTCGTAAATGAGCTTGGAAACAAAACTCCGCTTGAAGTAGCTGTGACTCCAAACATGGATTACCTTGCACAACAAGGCATTTCCGGTATGGTAAGAACAGTGCCGCTCGGCTGCAAGCCGGGAAGCGATGTAGCGAACCTCTCTATACTTGGCTACGATGTCAAAACATCATATACCGGAAGAGCGCCACTTGAAGCTGCCAGTGCAGGAATAGAGCTCGGGCCGGACGATGTTGCCTATCGCTGCAACCTTGTTACCATGGATAACGATATCATGGAAGATTATTCTGCCGGGCATATCAGTACCGAAGAAGCAACCGAACTCATTGAGAGCCTGAATGAACAGTTAGGAACATCGTCAATTCATTTTTATACTGGAATCAGCTATCGACATTTATTGGTTATTAACCATGGGCCTACGGATATTGAGACCACTGCGCCACATGACCTCACCGGGGAAGTCGCTACCGGAGACGGGCCTGAAGGTCCGGGAAGCGAGATCTTGGTCGAATTAATGGAGAAATCTGCCAAGATTTTCCATGACCATCCAGTCAATAAAAAAAGAATCCAAGAAGGAAAAAAACCGGCAACTATCATTTGGTTATGGGGACAAGGAAAAAATCTGCGTCTCGAAAATTTTAGCAATAAATATGGAAAAACAGGGGCAATTATAACTGCTGTTGACCTCTTAAAAGGCATAGGAAAATTAATTGGGTTCGATACTCCTGAGGTTCCAGGCGCAACAGGGTATCTTGATACGAATTACGAACAAAAAGTAGCCTACGCCGCCAAAGAACTTGAATCGAAGGACCTCGTCTATGTTCACATAGAAGCTCCGGACGAAGCAGGCCATCAAGGTACGGTTAACCTCAAAATAAAAGCAATAGAAGACTTTGACAAACACGTCGTCGGCCCGATGATTGAGATAGCAAAGCAGTATAGCAACTTCAAGATCTTACTCCTTCCTGATCACGGAACTCCTGTAAAAACGAAAACCCATTCGCCCCATCCTGTACCCTTTACAATCTATTCCTCCGAAGCCACACAGAGCGATGCAATAAAAGCATTTAATGAAATAGAAATAGTTAGAAGTACGTTAAAGATTGAAAATCCAGAAGAATTAATGGATCTGCTATTTAGCTAAGGACAGGGAAGTCTCTAATCTCTTTTCCCATTCGGTTAACGGCTGAGGATAATCCTCTCGATAATGGGCTCCCCGGCTTTCTGTTCTTTCAAGGGCAAAAGACACGATAAGCAATGCAACCTGAAGCATGTTCTGGACCTCACAAGTCATATAGTCCAAAGAACTAAAGTTAAACACCGAAGTCCATTCTAAAAGATCTTTTTTAGCTTTCGCTAAGCCATTTTCATTTCGAATAATTCCTATGTTTTTCCACATAATTGACTTAATCTGCCCCTTCATCACGAGAAGATCTTCCGGAGTAACTTTTTTAGTACTGATCCTTGGTTTGTACACAATAGGGATCAGTCGCCTGTTTTTTATATACTCAAGCAACGATAAAGCAGCCCTATGTCCGAAAACAAGCCCATCGAGCAATGAATTAGAGGCCAATCGATTTGCCCCATGAACCCCTACAGAAGAAACTTCTCCGGCAGCATAGAGTCCGGAAACACTCGTCGCGCCATTCACATCAGTCTTTATGCCGCCCATTGCGTAATGTGCAGCAGGCGCAACAGGAATCGGTTGTTGAGTAATATCAAAGCCTTGTTCCAGACATCGTTTATAAATATTCGGAAACCGTCGCGGAATATTTTCTTTGATCGGGCGAAAGTCCAGCAACACATAATCACACTCTGTTTTAGCCATCTCATTCACAATAGCTTTTGCAACGATATCTCTAGGAGCCAATTCTGCCAGAGGATGATAGCCAGGCATGAAGCGAACGCCGTTTTTGTTGAAAAGATAGGCGCCTTCACCTCGTACAGCCTCAGAAATCAAAAATAAACTAACCGGTTTTCTATCCCCGGTAACCAATGTTGTAGGATGAAACTGAACAAACTCCATATCACAGATACTAACACCAGCGCGAAACCCCATAGCGATACCATCCCCGGTAGCAAGCGCGGGATTTGTGTTTTTCAGATAAATTTGCCCGAGCCCGCCAGTTGTAATGACAGTAGCTTTTGATTTAACAACAAAAATCTCACTGGTATCAACATGTATCCCGATAGCTCCACAACATACATTATCTTCAATTACTAAATCTTTAATAAATAATTTTTCGATAATTTTAATGTTTTTTTCTTTCAGGATATTCTGACCTAAGGTTCTTTCAATCTCAAGACCTGTCGTGTCGCCAGCGTGCAATATCCGTCTTTTTCCATGAGCACCCTCTTTCGTCAAAGAATATTCATCAAATTCTTTGTCAAAATTGGCGCCAAGAGTGATCAATTCACTGACTCTGGCTAAAGCATCATGCACGAGAACATTGACCGCTTCGGATAAGCACAATCCGGCACCGGCATTCATCGTATCTTGATAGTGAAAAAAAGGCTTGTCATCATCATCAAAGGCAACAGCAATGCCGCCCTGAGCTAAACCGGTATTGGTTTCGTTTAGCTTTCCTTTGGTACACAGGATTACATTAGCTTCATCAGCAACTTTTAACGCTACAGTAAGTCCAGCGATACCTGTCCCGATAACCAAAACATCACATGACAACTCTTGCATAATTATCCTTGGGGGAATGGTGGTATAAACACAGTATATACCTGCTTAAAAAATATTATATAGAAATGCCTCCATCCCGACAAGTTATAATTATATTTTGATGTCGCGTTAAATAATTGTATAATGTAAATATCAGATATAATTTATAATACTTTTAGTTATAGTAAGTTTTCGAAAAAATAAACCTTTCTTGCCTTGGAATTAATATTGCGCATTTTGTTTAAAAAAAGTTATACTGTAATATTATGAATGAAGATTATTTTAAATTTTGTGCAATCCTCCCTTTAAGGACATACAAATGACATATAAAGTATTAGTAATAGACGATTCCAGGTTTGCCCGAAAAACAATTGCTTCGATTATCAACAAAGACCCGCTCTTTGAAGTAGTCGGAATAGCAACAGACGGTCAGGACGCGCTCAACAAGCTAAAGGTCATCACACCCGACATCATTACCCTCGACCTTGAAATGCCCATTATGGATGGGATAACTGCACTCCCGGAAATTGTCAAAAAGTGCCAGGTCCCGATCCTTATCGTAAGCTCATTAAGCAAAGAAGGTGCAGACATAACCATCAACGCCTTATCATTAGGCGCTGCGGATTTCATTACCAAACCTTCAGGCTCAGCGCTTGAGGTACCGGTAATTGAAAAAGAGCTCATGAAAAAATTGAAAGCCTTGGTAAACTTGAAAACAAAAGGCGATATTTCGGATAAGTTCTGTTTCCCCAGGGATATTAAAATAAAAAAAGACTATTATCCGGTTATTGAGCACACATCAAAAATTGTTCTCTTTGGGATTTCTACCGGCGGTCCATCTTCGCTGGCAAGAATTATCCCCAAATTGTCACCGAATTTGGATGCAACCTTTCTGATCGTTCAGCACATGCCGGAACATTTTACAAAATCTTTTGCTGAAAGATTAGATTCGATCTCGGAACTTTCAGTCAAAGAGGTTGAAGATGGGGATGTTCTGCGTAAAGGTGCAATCTTAATCGCTAGAGGTGGCAGCCACTTAACCCTGGAACAATCAAAAAACGGTATCATAGCTCGATTAAATAATGACGACAAAATGAACGGGCACAAACCATCCGTCGATAAAATGTACTTTTCCGCTGCCAAACTAAATGTCCCCAATAAAATTATTTCGATAATTATGACCGGAATGGGTAGTGACGGAGCAGAGGGTACTGCGGCTATTCATACAAAAGGTGGGATCACCATCGCCCAAAACGAGGAAACCTGCATAGTCTACGGCATGCCCAAAGCTGCCGTTTCAAAAGGTGTGATAGACCACGTTGCGGCACTGGATGATATTCCTATCCTCTTATCGAAGATTATTCAAGAGTCTTGAAAGGAACATTACGTTGAAGAACCTGTATTCATCGAAAATACTTATAGTGGATGATAATCCACAAAATATTGAGCTCCTCGAAGCTCACCTTACTATAACCGGCTATAATACAATTTCTTGCAATAATGGAGCAGATGCCATAATTTTAGCAGAAAAAGAGCAGCCTGACCTCCTGATATTAGATGTCATGATGCCAAAAATGGATGGATTTGAAGTCTGCAAACGGCTAAAAGCTTCGCCAAAGACAAAACTTATTCCAATTATTATGCTTACCGCGCTTAAAGATATTGATAATAAAATAAAAGGAATGGAAGCTGGCGCCGAAGAGTTTTTATCAAAACCCTTTAACAAACTAGAGCTACTGACCAAAGTCAAATCCCTCTTAAAAATTAAATTCCTCCATGAAGATCTGGAAAACAGCAACAACGAACTGACAATAGCCCTCAATAATTCAAAACAGCTCGAGCATCTTAAAAATGATCTCATTCACATGCTCGTACATGATCTCAAAAACCCTCTTCACGGAATTAGCCTGAGTTTATCATTGGTCCTGGAAGAACAGGTTGGCCCGCTTTTTGCGGAACAAAAAGAGTTCATCCGCGATGCAAAAATGGGAGCTGAAAGTCTCCTGAGAATGGTAAACGACCTTCTCGACGTGACAAAAATGGAAGAAAGCAAAATGAAGCTTGTGTATGAAGAATTTGACATAAATGAGCTATCGGCAACGGTCTTAAAAAACCTCGAAATTGTAGCATTAGAAAATAATCTCACAGTAAGTCTCGTAAGTCTCGAGCCACGACTACTCAACGCAGATAAGAACATCGTCGAAAGAATCCTCAACAATCTCATCAGCAATGCGATTAAACACTCCTATAGCCATCAAAAAGTAGAAATAATGACCTATACCGAAAACAACAGCATAGTGACCGCAATCAAAGATAGCGGAGAAGGAATTCCCAAAGAATTCCACGATAAAGTCTTCGAAAAATTCGGGCATGTCGACTCTAAAAAAATGGGTTATAAATTTGATACCGGATTAGGACTAACATTCTGCAAAATGGCGATAGAAGCTCATGGAGGCAAGATCTGGCTTGAAAGCGAGCCAGGAAAAGGCAGCACGTTTTATTTCTCCATGCCCCAGAATACTTCTTGCTAAAAATCTGCAACGAATTCTTATTATCTCCGATATATTAACAGGAGGGAATACACATGTATAACAAAATTATGGCAACTCTTACTATGAGAAAAATTAAAAAACCATTTAACCCTGAAGAATTATTAAATAGTCTTCGCAATGCTAATAGCTCAAACAAAGAATTACAAAACACTGAAACCAAATAACGTGATATTCAATTAATCTCTTACCTAAAACAAAAATTCCAAATGGCTAACATTATTTATGTCTAATCTTGTCTTACCCTCAGGATAAGAAAACAACAGTGGTTCCGGCTTCTTCGAATGAGTGAGAATATACTCTGAATTATCCCTGGCAATCAGCAAGTTCAAATAATTCGCATGGATATTTTCCTGATAATGCCGAAGCTCTTCTCTGCCTATATCTCCACGAACTATCGCTTCTCTCTTACAAGCGAACAGACATAGGTCTTTATCTTTTTTATAAGGGAGCCAATCAGGAAAATAGCGTGGTTTTTCTTGTAGCAGATAGTCAAAAGCAAGTACATTAATCAAAAATTCTTTGTTCACAAATCGTTTATAATTAATGAAATCATACAAATAAGTAAACAGATTTCTGAGGCCAAACGAGCTTTCTACAGGAATAGCTTCAGCAAAGTACCGAGCAAAATCTTTACAAAAAGTAAACGGATCAGAATAGCAAGTCGAAATAAGATACTTCCAGATATGGGTAAATTTTCGCGAATTATAATAGCGGTCAAGGATATTCTCAACCTCTTTGAGAAAGTTAAGCTCAGCAAAAGAGATATATCGGCTCTGATATATCTCATATGGCGGTTTATCCGAAAATACCATCTGATGCTCTGTTTGTTCGGGCAACAAGGTTCCAGACAGTTTCTTCAAAAACCCTAACTGAAAATGGTGTGGCTCAAAGCCTAACACGAAATTGAACGACCGGATGAAATCTTCCAGGGTTTCATAGGGAAGCCCGGCGATCAGATCGAGATGGACATGGACATTATGTAATGCAATTATTTTTTTTATATTTTTCTCTAGCTTTTTGAGATCTACAGAGCGCTGAATGCTTATGAGCGTTTTTTCATATATCGACTGAATACCAATCTCTACCTGAACAAGATCTTTGGGCAAAGAACGTAGCGTCTCAATAAACGCATCGGAAATAATATCAGCTACCACCTCTATATGAAAAATCGTATTCCCGTTGAATTCTTCATGAAGCGTTTTCACCAAGTCAAGAATACTGATAGCTCTCGATTCAGGGAAATTAAAGGTCCGATCTACAAGTTTAACGGTTTTAATTCCCGAACGGATAAATAAAGAAAAATCTTCTTTAATATTCTCTAATGAATAATAACGGGCCCCTTTCATGGCAGAAGAAAGACAGTAGGTACAGTGAAAAGGACACCCTCTCGATGTTTCATAGTAGAGTAATCTATTCTTATAATTATCGATATTCTGTTTATTATAAGGGCTTTTTAACAAGTTAAGATTTCCGGTAAATGCCTGATGAATATCTTGTCCGGGATCAGTGGCAATATAGCCGGGAAGAGGCCGGTTTCGCAAAAGGCACTCGATAAACACAGAGAAAGCACAATCACCTTCTCCCCGAAAAACGAAATCTACAGAAGCATTCGAGATAACGCTTTTATAATTATAATCTGCTTCAGGGCCTCCCAAAACTATCTTTGCCTGAGGAAGGAGCTTCTTGAGGTCCGCCGAAAGTGCGAGTATAAGTTCTATATTCCAGATATAGGTTGAAAAGGCAAGAACATCAGGGTGATACCCGGTAATCGTCTTAATAATATGGAGAAAATGATCTTTGAGCGAAAACTCAAGGTGATCAATCGCCGCTTCACTCTCAAAGTTAGCAAGAATAGTAAGGTTCGCCAGATTAGAATGTACATATTTCGAATTAATCGATACCAGGAGAACGTTCACTGTGTGACCTGCGTTATGGCAACGTACGCCTGTATCTGCTGCCAGTATAATGCCCGGACCTCAGACAATACAACCTGATATTCGACTGTTTGAAAGTCGGGATAAGTCCAGGGAAGGGCCCTCCAGCCTTTCTTAGAATAAATCAATGTATCTTTTACCACTGTAATCTCTTCTTTTTCTTCGTTAATGATGACGCCAACCACTAACTTTTCTTTTTTGAAAGGCTCTATCTTACCCATTTTTTTAACCCCGGCAAACTTTAATACATAAACCACATACGGCTAAGGTCTCAAAATCGTTGACCTGTGATACTGGAGAGGACGCGCATGATACCCTCAATAAGGCGAGAGCTCTAATAGATGATTAATCACGGAAAAAAAGCTATTCTAAACTGATCCCCGTATATCACATATTCCTATTTTAGGGCAATATTACATACTTGAGAAGCCCTCCGCTCTAGAGTATAATCAGTTTAACTTTTCTTCTTAGAAGAAAAATTGCACGATAAAGGGAAGAAATCATTCAGCAAGGTCATATATGCCAAAAAAAATATTAATAGCTGCTGCACTAAAAATAGAAATAGCCCCTTTTTGTAAGCATCTGAATGCAAAACTCGTCAGTTCAAACAAAAACCTTACCGTGTATCAAAGCACACTTGAGAACATCTGCGTAACAATTGCAAACTTCGGAGTCGGGAATGCATTCAACAAAAACCTCAAACAATTCGATATGCAAAGTATTGATGCAGCCTTTCTCATCGGTATGGCCGGAGGCTTAAAAACACAGCAAAAAATCGGAGATATTGCCTTTCCGGAAAACATTATTTCCGTAACCACAAAAAACCTCAGCGAAGTGAAACATCCCAGTGAAAACTTCCTCTACAAGCTCAAAACGATACGACCTGCCGGCAACATCCTTTGTACAAACAAAATCATCAATAATGCAGAAAAAAAAGCCCTTGCACCCGATGTGGATTTCGTTGACATGGAAAGCTACCACTTCTGCAATAATTGCGTCACCAGAGACATTCCATTCCTCGTTATCAAAGCTCTCTCGGATAACTTAACCACCCAATTTCCTAAACTGGAATTTTTGATAGGAAATCCGTTTAAAAAAGATTTCTGGAAGAGTTTTTTCTATTTTTTGAAAAATCCCAGAGAACTATTCTGGTTATGGAAAATGTACAAAAATATGGACAAAGCCGTGAATGCTAACTACAAGTCTGTTCTCGCAGTTATTCAAGAACTGTTCGCTAAATAATCTCTCATCGGCCGGTTATTATTCCTTATCTAACTCTTAAATCGATTAAGCGGATAATTTCCAATAAAAGCTCTTTTATTGATTTGGAAAACCGGAAACCACCGGAATTAGTCCTTGAAATGTAAAACAGGGTATGTTAACATGTAATCTGCGTTAAACAAAGATCATACTTAACGTATCATTATCGCGGGGTAGAGCAGTTGGCAGCTCGTCGGGCTCATAACCCGAAGGTCATTGGTTCAAATCCAATCCCCGCAACCAAAGAAATCAAGGGCTCCGTTAATTCGGAGCCTTTTTATTTTCTACGATTATTCCGCCATTATTCCGTGGATGGGATAGAAATGATGGAAAATATAGAATCTCTAGTTGTTAAAAATAAGAATAAGTAACATTGTAGATTTTCGGTAGAATGCTCTGGTCAAGTAAAAATATTCCCGAAATTACTCATAGACCTATTCATAGTTGAATTTATCGGCTCTACTCCGAAGATGGGGGAATCCAGATATTAACGACATAGTATTTTAACCCACAATCTGTAATTTTCAAAGTTTCTAAAACCGTAAGCCCTTCTTGATAGCATTTCCATTTTAGTATGAAATC